>UOED01000074.1_pt1 | contig 54670 bp, 46 predicted proteins | sample 1990161 | NCBI WGS metagenome assembly UOED01 (sample SAMEA4728526, study PRJEB27164) | hydrothermal vent metagenome | biome: marine basaltic hydrothermal vent biome; feature: marine hydrothermal vent; material: mineral | place: Pacific Ocean | collected 2011-06-14/2011-07-23 | depth 1741 m | reverse complement strand
CCTCATTAACCGTCCATTCCGCCGCAGCGGAAACACCCTTTTGAACGACTTCCTGTTTGCCTGTGATGCCGGCGCGGGTATCAAAGACATTCTTCAATAGGGGCGCACTGCCGTTGGCCGGACTGCTGACCGTCAGGCGGTAGCCGGATTTTTCGTTGGAATCATCCTTGGTATAATCCCCGGTAATCCGGATGAACAGGTTTTCGGTTGGTGTCAGTTCGACACTTAGGCGCGTGGCGAAAAGGTCTTTGTTATAATGTTCCTTGCCGTTATTCAGGTTTTTGCCGAACCCGTCCCGGCTGAAATAGGCCACAGACCCGCCAATGGCCACCCTGTCGGATATTTTGGCAGAGGCAGAGGCCAGAACGTCAAGCTGATTATAGGTGCCGCCGGAAAGTTTGAGCCGCATCGCTGGCTCGTCCCCGATGCGTTTGGTGACGTATTTGATGGCGCCGCCGATGGTGTTGCGGCCATATAACGTGCCTTGCGGCCCACGCAGAACTTCGATGCGCTCCACATCATAAATTTCCAGTACCGCGCCTTGCGGACGGTTCAGATAGACATCATCCAGATAAATCCCGACCCCGGCCTCAAATCCGGCAACCGGGTCCTGCTGTCCCACGCCGCGTATGAAGGCGGTGATGGTGCTGTTGGTGCCCCGGGAGACTTTAAGGGTTGTATTGGGCGTGCTTTGGGCGAGAAAAGTAATATCCGTGGCCCCCACCTTATTCAGATATTCGGAACTGAAGGCCGTCACGGCGACCGGCACGCTTTGCAGGCTTTCATCCCGGCGGCGGGCGGTGACGATTACTTCTTCCAGAACCAGTGCGTCTTTTGCGGCATCCTCGGCGCGGGCCATGGGGCCGGTGACGGTCATTACCGCAGTCAGTGCAATACTGGACAATAAGGATTTTTTCATAAGTTGGTTATTCAAAGTTTTTCTCCCGGAAATATTATCAAAAATTATTTTGTAAACAGGCAACGTCATTCATTCCTCATAATCTAGCACTATTAATCAAATCTGTGACCCTAGACCATGGTCCATATGGCCGAATCGTCATAACCTCCGCCATTATGTCCGGGAATATTATAAATTATCTTGGGAATCTTATGAGTGAAACTATAAGCATGATTGGTCTTGTCGGGGGATTGTTGCTGCTGATTATTCTGACCATTCGCGGGGTCAATGTGATGATTGCAGGGCCGTTGGCAGCACTCTTGGTGGCCGTTTTGGGGGGGCTTGCATTATTTCCGCAGATTGCGGAACCGGGGCAGGCGGATTATGTGGCCAGCTATATGAAAGGCTTTTCCGGTTTCATTTTTTCATGGTTTCCGATTTTTATCCTAGGGGCGATTTTCGGCAAGGTGATGGAGGACAGCGGGGCTGCCGATAGTATATCCCACTGGATTGTCGGCAAAATGGGCCTGAAACATGCGGTTTTTGCCATTGTTGCCGCCTGCGCGGTATTGACTTACGGCGGGGTCAGCCTGTTTGTGGTGGCCTTCTCTGTCTATCCCATGGCGCTTAGCCTGTTCAAGCAGGCCAATCTGCCGCGCCGCTTCATTCCGGCGGCTTTGGCCTTTGGCTCTGTGACCTTTACCATGACCTCTGCCGGATCGCCGGAAATACAGAATGTTATCCCGATCAAATATCTGGGCACCACCCTCTATTCCGGCTGGCAGGTCAGCATTGTGGTGGCCATCTTTATGGCGAGCTTTGGTTACTGGTGGCTGCGGCGTATGATCGCAAAGGCAGTTCTGGCCGGGGAATGTTATGATGAGCGGGCAAATGATCCGGTGATAGAAATGAACGGCAATCTGCCCCATCCCGTAATAAGCCTGTTGCCGCTTGTTCTGGTTCTGGGTGTGTCATTCGCTTTCCATGACAGTCTGAAGCAATCAGCTCTCCTGATTGCCCTCACTTGCGGCGTGCTTAGCACTATCGGGTTGAACTGGGGGAAATTTAAGAACCTTGAGGCGGCGTTATCATCGGGCACCGCCGGGGCCTTGATCGCTATTGGCAATACCGCCGCCGTTGTCGGTTTTGGTACGGTGGCCAAGGCTTCTCCGGCTTTTGGGGTTGTGGTTGAGGCCATGACCAGCCTGCCGGGCCATGAATTGATCGGCGCCGCCGTTGCGGTCAGCGTGATTGCGGGTCTGACCGGCTCCGCTTCGGGCGGACAGTCTATTGCCCTGCCCATTCTGGCTCCTCATTATCTGGAGCTTGGGGTTGATCCGGACGCCCTTCACCGGGTTGTCGCCATATCATCCGGTGCGCTGGATAGTTTGCCTCATAATGGCTACGTCGTGACCACGATCCGGGCTATTTGCGGTGAAAAACACAAAGATGCCTACGGCCCCCTTGCGGCCTTGACGGTAATTGTGCCACTGTTGGGGGTAGTAATGGCCATAGGATTGTTTTTGATATGAAAAAAATTATGTTAATTAGCGCAATCATTGTTTCGGTATTTTCTCTGAGTTCCTGTGACAATGGTCAAAATAACAGGGCGCAAGCCCCGGATTTTCTTGTGGGTGACCTGATATATACTCATTACGATGGCAAGTCCGATGATCTGTTGACCGGGGGGCTTGGGGTCACGGGATTACAGTCACAGGTGCCGCCAACATTCAAGGATGCAGGCAAGCCGACCCCGGCGGAGCTTCGGACCTATGCCATCTATACCAATTACCGCGCCCTGAGCGATGTCACCACAGCGGGCGGATTTGGCCGCCTCTATGGCCCCAATGTGGGCAATGACAATAAAGACGGTAAAATCGCCGGGACAGAATATCTGAGTTTTATGAAGCTGGATGCGGATCATCAGAATGTAACCCTGATGGTTCAGATACCTGATAATTTTAATGAGCAAGAGCCTTGTCTGATTACCGCACCGTCTTCCGGGTCGCGTGGTATTTACGGGGCCATCGGCACTGTGGGCGAATGGGCCCTGAACAAGGGTTGTGCCGTGGCCTATACGGACAAGGGCACCGGGACGGGTTTTCATTTCTTAAAGGCGGGCAAGGTTTTTGATATTCAGGGACGGTTGATTGATGCGGTTACGGCGGGCGCGCGATCCGGCTTTACCGTACCGCTTACCCCGGAACTAAAGCAATATAATGAAAAATATCCCCATCGGGTGGCGGTCAAACATGCCCATTCCGGCCTGAATGATGAGGCTAATTGGGGGCAATATGTCCTGTCCTCCATTAAATTTGCCTTTTACGTGTTGAATAAGGAACGGGCCGGGGGCGCGGTTAAGTTCACATCGGAAAACACGCTGGTCATTGGGTCCAGCATATCGCAGGGCGGTCACAGCTCGCTTCTGGCTGCGGAACAGGACGAACAGGGCCTGATAGATGCCGTTACTGTGGCTGAGCCGAACTTACCCCTGCCGCAGAATAGTAAATTTGCCATTCAGACAGGGGATCAGGCACCGTTCACCAATCACAGCCGACATTTATATGATTATGCAACCCTGCTGAACCTGTATCAGCCCTGCGCAGTTCTGACGCCGGACGCCTTGAAGGCACCGTTTGGGGCGGGGGCCAATCCCATGGCACGGCAGATATTGGGCGCACATTGTGGTCTGCTCAAGGCGCGGGGTTTGCTCACAGCGGATACGCTGGAGGGTCAGATTGAACAATCCGTTGCCAAAATTCGTGATCTGGGGGTTCTGGATGAAACGCTTGATCTGGGGCCGATTAATGTGGCCATTAAACTCTGGGCAACCATTGCGGTTGATTATGCCAATGCCTATGGCCGTTTTTCGGTGATGGATAATTTATGCGGTCTGAGCTATGCCAAGCTCGGGCCTGCCGGGCAGGCGGTTGAGCAAAGCCCGGCAGAAATGGCGGCGATATTCTCCACATCCGGCGGCATCATCCCGGTGGCCGGATTGACTTTTGCGCCCACTGAATTGAAACTGCCCATTGATTATGCCATCTGTTACCGTGATCTGATGACCGGGGATACGAAACTGGCCAAACGGGTGCAGGCGGGTATCAAGCAGACCTATCACACGGCCAATCTCCGGGGGCTTCCGGCGATCATTGTCCATGGCCGGTCGGACGCGCTGATCCCTGTGAACCATTCCTCCCGCGCCTACCTTGGCCTTAATCATCTTGTAGAGGGGGCAAAGAGCGATCTGCATTATTATGAAATCGCCAATGCCCATCATTTTGATGCTTTCAACGCCCTGCCCGGATTTAACAGCCGCTTTATTCCCCTGCATTATTATTTTACCGCCGCCCTTGATCTGATGTATGACCATATGACCAAAGGCACCGCCCTGCCGGACAGTCAGGTTGTCTGGACAGTTCCGCGCCAAATAGATGAGAAGGGCAACGTGGAAGAGCTGAGCCTGAAAAATCTGCCTGAAATTATGCAGACTCCGGCGCAATCCCGTATTAAGATCGAACAGGGAATAGTCAAAATTCCCGCAAAATAGGGATTTAACGTTTCATGCTCCAGAATTGGGTCATCATTACGGTATCACTGGGCTATGTGGGGCTGTTGTTTGCTATCGCCTATTACGGCGATAAACGCTCCCTTCCCATTGACCGGCCCCGTAATAAATATCGCGCGGTGATCTATAGCCTGACTTTGGCGGTATATTGTACGTCATGGGCTTTTTATGGCACATCCGGGCAAACGGCGGCCACGGGCTGGATTATCGCCCCGACCTATCTGGGGTCGATCGTTGTTCTGATATTGGGCTGGCCGTTTCTGATCAAGATGATCACGGTCAGCAAGAAACAGAATATCACCTCCATCGCGGATTTTCTCTCGTCCCGTTACGGCAAGTCGCGGCAGCTGGCCATACTGGTGAGTTTTGTCGCTGCCATGGGGGTCATTCCCTATATTGCCTTGCAGTTAAAAGCAGTTTCAACCAGCTATAATGTGCTTACCGGGAAAGTTGTTCAGGGGTTCGGCGGCCTGTCCCTGTGGGAGGATACGGCGGTTTTCGTGGCGGCTTTGATGGCGCTTTTCACCATTCTGTTCGGCACGCGCAGTATTAAATCCAATGAACATCATGAGGGGATGATGCTGGCCATCGCTTTTGAGTCCATCGTAAAGCTGGCGGCCTTTACCATCGTTGGCCTGTTTATCACATACGGCCTGTTTGATGGCTTTGGTGATATATCATCGCGGGCGGCACAGGATACGGCTATTCAGGAAATTTTCCGGACCGGAAGCCAGCATAGTAATTTCATGACCTCGGTGGTTCTGGGTATGGCGGCGATTTTTTGTTTGCCGCGCCAGTTTCATGTGCTGGTGGTTGAGAATACGGAGCCGGGGGATGTTCGCCTGACCCGCTGGTTATTTCCCGTATATCTGTTGGGTATGAGCCTGTTTATCTTCCCGGTGGCGGCGGCGGGCCTGCTGACTCCGGCGGCGGGCTCAAATCAGGATTTTTACATCCTGACACTGCCGCTGACCGTGGGCCGAACGGACCTTGCCCTGCTGGCCTTTATCGGCGGCCTGTCGGCGGCGACCAGCATGGTCATTGTCGGGGCCGTTGCCCTCAGCACCATGGTATCAAACGATGTGATCATGCCCATCATCCTGCGCATGAAATGGCTCAGGCTGGATGAGCGAAAGGACATTAGCTGGATGTTGTTGATGATCCGGCGGGTGACCATTGTGGCCATTATGTTTATGGCCTATTTCTATTACCGGATGGTGGTGAGCTTTGATGCGCTGGCGTCTATCGGCCTGTTGTCTATGGTGCTGGCGGCCCAGTTTGCGCCGTCTATCATTGGCGGGTTATACTGGCGGGGGGCAACCCATAAGGGGGCTATGGCGGGGTTATGTGCCGGTTTTCTCATCTGGTGTTATACGCTTTTGGTTCCCCTTATCGCACGCGCGGGCTGGGTATCTTCCGCCATTCTGGAAGACGGGCCGTTCGGAATCACATTCCTGCGCCCGGAAAGCCTGCTCGGCATGGGCGGGCTCAGTCATGTGACCCATGGCTTGATCTGGAGCCTGGGTCTTAACCTGCTGTTCTTCATCGTCATCTCCCGCCTTAGCCGTCACAGCCTGATCGAACATATTCAGGCGGCGACCTATGTGGACAGCGGTTTCGACGGTAAGAAGGAACAGAGCCTGTTGATCCGTTCCTCAGCCAAGGCATCGGACTTGATGGCTTTGGGGGAACGGTTTGTGGGCACAGTACAGGCCCGTCAGGCCTTCTCGAATTTTGCTGCCGAGCGTGATGAACAGTTGTCCCCCAACAGCCTCGCTCATGACGAACTGATCATATTTACCGAGCATCTTCTGGCCGGAGTTATCGGGTCGGCCACGGCGCGGGTGGTGATCAATACCAGTTTGCAGGGGCAGGACATGAAGCTGGATGATTTTGTCTCTATCGTGGATGAGGCCTCGGAAGTTTTCCGGTCCAACCGAACGCTATTGCAAAAGTCGCTGGAGAATATCAATGTGGGCATCAGTGTGGTGGATAAAGACCTGTATCTGGTGGCCTGGAACCGGCTGTATCTGGAGATGTTCAATTATCCTGAAGGCTTGATTTATGCCGGGCGTTTTGTCGGGGATGTTCTGGATTATAATGCCCGGCAGGGGTATTTCGGCCAGAAGGATATGGTGCGTGAGGTACAAAAAAGACTGGACCATTTAAGCCGGGGCACCAAATACAGCTATGAGCGGACTTTGCCGACCGGGACCGTGATTGAGATTCACGGGCATCCTCTGCCCGGCGGCGGTTTTGTCACCAGTTACAGCGACATTACCACCCATAAACAGGCCGCCGAGGCTCTGCTGAGAGCCAATGAAATTCTGGAACAGCGGGTCACGGAGCGCACCCGCGAACTTGAAGCGGCAAAGGCCGAGGCGGAAAAGGCCAATATCAGTAAAACACGCTTTCTGGCCGCCGCCAGTCATGACCTGTTGCAACCGCTGAACGCCGCCCGCCTGTTTACCTCTGCCTTGTCAGAGAAAAATGCTGACGATGATATGTCACCCTTGATTGACCATCTGGGCAGTAGTCTGAATGCGGTAGAAGGCTTGCTGGAGGGGTTGCTGGAAATATCCAGACTGGATGCCGGTGTTATGGCCCCGCAGCTTTCAGACTTTGCTCTGGAGACACTTTTGAGCGAACTTGACCTGGAATTTACCGCCATTGCACGGGATTTGAATATTGATTTCAGCATGGTTTCCACCGGCGCAATCGTTCATAGCGATCCCAAGCTCTTAAGGCGGATATTGCAGAATTTTATCAGCAATGCCTTGCGCTATACCAGTGAAGGCCGGGTTCTTCTGGGGTGCCGAAGACGGGGGGCTGGTCATCTGGAAATTCAGGTGTGGGATACGGGACAGGGTATTTCTGAAAATAAATTCGAAGAAATATTTATTGAATTCAAACAATTAAAGAATAATCCTGATCTTGAACATAAAGAACAGGGATTGGGCCTTGGCCTTGCTATTGTGGAAAGAATTTGCCGTTTGCTGGGCCATGAACTTACCGTCAAATCCACGCCGGGTAAAGGGTCTATGTTCAGCGTAATATTGCCCTTGGGGCAAGAAAATGCCGCCGTACCCTCCGAAATAATAACGGCGGACAGGCCGAATGTATTGCCGCTGGATTTTTCAAACCTGAAGGTGCTGTGTATTGATAATGACCCTGATATTCTGACCGGAATGGATATTCTGTTGTCCAACTGGGGCTGTGAAATAATATGCTGCCGGGGGCAGGCCGATATGGGGCATATGCCGGATAGTTTTATACCGGATATAATATTGGCGGATTATCATCTGGATCATGCGCAGAACGGAATTGACCTGTTAAGGGTTTTGCAGTCTCAATGGGGCAGAGCCATTCCGGGGATTGTCATTTCTGCGGACCATACAGAGGAGGTGAAAAACCAAGCCATGACAGAGGGCTATAAGTTCCTGCGCAAACCGGTGAAATCAGCGGCCCTTCGCGCTCTGATCAGCAGTTTGTTGATTTACCGGAAATAGCATTTTATTCCGGCATTTCATCGGCTTCCAATCTTTGAGCGGCAATGATCAACTGGCCCCGGTTATATGCGCCGAATTTTTTCAGAATGGCCGTCACATGGGCTTTGACCGTTCCTTCCGCGACCCCCATTTCATAGGCGATCTGTTTGTTCAGCATCCCCTCGGACAACAGGGTGAAGACTCTGAATTGCTGAGGCGTGAGGGCGGCAACTGTTTCCGCGATGGACATTTCCTCATCCTGTAAATTCTCATGCCCTGCCGAAAAGCCCGGCGGCACCCAAAAGGCACCATTGATGATGGTTTTGATGGCCTGCGCCATATCCGGCAGATCAGTAGATTTGGGGATGAAGCCCGATGCGCCGTGGTTCATGGCCTTGGCGATGGTCTTGTCCTGATCATTGCCGGAAACCACCACCACCGGGATTTCCGGATATTGGCCGCGCATATAAATCAGCCCTGAAAAACCCCGTGCGCCCGGCATGTGTAAATCCAGCAGTAAAAGGTCATAGGCCGGCCCTTGCGCCATAAGGCGCAACATATCATCAATAGCCCCGGCCTCATCAACAGTCGCTTTGCCAAAAGCAAGTCTGGCCGCCTGTTTCAGGGCAATACGAAACAGAGGGTGATCATCGGCGATAAGGATATTTGGCGGCATGGTCATAAGCATAATCTGCGCAGTGTTATTTAGGGGTAAGGGTACAATATTATCGTGGTTATAGATAGTGATTTACGGTGAAATTATCGCGTATTTTTCTATGCTATCAACAAATATGTCACAAAAGACGAGTATAGATATTCATTATGTATTTCTCAATATTTTTAGGCATTTTCCGGCTGGGCCCGGATGCCTGAAAAATATAATAGATGGGTCAGTAATGGGTATTTTGTTGCGTAGAATATTTTCACTCTGGGGTTTGATGATACTGCTATTGGTCATGGTCGGTGCCTTTTGGGTTTTGCGGGGGCCGTCCCTTGAGATAAAACAGGCCAAGAATCCTTACTTCATTGACGCGCAAGCAACATTAAGCCAAAAAATACGGCAGGTGCCTAATGTGTCGCCAGCCAGAAATGTGATCCTTTTTATCGGTGATGGTATGGGGATCAGCACCGTCACAGCGACCCGTATTCTGGACGGGCAGATGAAGGGTGGGCCGGGGGAGGAAAATATCCTGTCATGGGAGACTTTCCCCTATACCGCCCTGTCCAAGACCTATAACACCAATCAGCAAATAGGGGATTCTGCGGGCACCGCGTCCACCTTTCTGTCGGGGGCAAAAACCAAGGCCGGGGTGATCAGCGTTAATCAGTCGGTTGCGCGCGGCGACTGCCGGGCCGCCATCAATAATAGCATGGATACCATCCTTGAGCTGTCAGAGAGGGCCGGACTGAACACGGGAATCATTACGACAGCGCGGCTGACCCATGCGACACCGGCGGCGGCCTATGCCCATTCCCCGGAGCGAAACTGGGAAAGTGACGGGGACATACCCTCTCAGGAACAGCAATTTGGCTGCAAGGATATTGCCCGGCAGTTTGTTGATTTCCCGGTGGGGGATGGTATCGAGGTGGCTTTTGGCGGCGGTAGGCGGAACTTTCTGCCTTCTTTCGTGACCGATAAGGAAGGTAAAAAGGGCCGTCGCAAAGATGGCCGCAACCTGATCAGTGAATGGAAGAATATTCATAAGGACGGCCAGTATATCTGGAATCAGGATGGCTTTGATCACCTGAATATGGACGCAGACGGCCCGGTTCTGGGTTTATTTAACGCCAGCCATATGCAATATGAATCAGAACGGGCCGGAGATGCGGGCGGGGAACCGTCGCTGGCGGATATGACCGGCAAGGCCATTCAATTGCTGAACAATAAAGGCGGCGGTTATTTCCTGTATGTTGAGGGCGCACGTATTGATCACGCTCATCATAAAGGGAATGCCTATAAGGCGCTCCATGACGGGGTAGCATTGGCAGAGGCGGTGCAGCGGGCCAAGGAAATGACCAATGCTGAAGACACGCTGATCATTGTGACGGCGGATCACTCCCACGGTTTTGTCATGACCGGATATACCACCCGGGGCAATCCGATTCTGGGCAAGGTTGTTTTGAATGATGAACGGGGCCAGCCACAGGACCATGAGGCCTTTGGCACGGATTATCTGCCCTATACCACTGTTGGTTATTATACCGGTCCCGGCGGGCAAAAGGCCAAGAGCGCGCGGGCCGACCTGACCGAGGTTGATACGGAGGGTAAGGATTATATCCAGCAGGCTCTGGTGCCGCTGGATTATGAGGCCCACAGCGGTGAGGATGTGGCCATCTATGCCGATGGACCGGATGCCTATTTATTTCAGGGCGTGGTGGAACAGAATTATATCTTTCATGTGATGTATCATGCCTTACGCCTTAAAGACAAACTTCAATGATCGGAAAACAGGATGTTTAAAATTATCTTTCAGGTGATATGCGGGGCCATTCTGCTCCTGTCATCATCGCTATTTGTACAGGCCGGGGATAAATGCTGCCTGACGGAGAATGTGATTCTTGTCACGCTGGACGGTGTGCGCTGGCAGGAAGTATTTCAGGGCGTGGACCGGCGCTTTTTTGATCAGAAAGACTATCTGGCCTATAAAAAAACGCACGGAGCCTTCAAGAAAGAATTCTGGCGGGACAAAGCTGAAGACAGGCGAAAAATCCTGTTTCCTTTCCTGTGGAATGTGGTGGTGAAACAGGGGCAGATTTATGGTAACCGGGAACAGGGCAGCCGTGCGGATGTGACCAACAAGCTGCATTTTTCCTATCCCGGTTATCAGGAAATCCTGACCGGGTTTGCCGACCCGCGCATTAACAGCAACGACAAAATGGCCAATCCTAACTGGACCTTTCTGGAATGGCTGGATCATCAACCGGGATTCAAGGGAGAGATAGCGGCCTTTGGCTCATGGGATGTTTTTCCCTATATCATTAATGAGAAACGCAGCGGTATTCCGGTAAATGCCGGGTTTGAGGCCATGACGGGGCTGGGGGAAAATCCGGGGATAGAACAGTTAAATCAATTGCAGAAAGACATCCCAAGCCCTTGGGATACGGTGCGCCTTGATGCTTTTACCTTTAATTTTGCCTTTGAATATCTGAAGAAGAAACAGCCCAGAGCGTTGTATATTTCCTTTGGCGAAACCGATGATTTTGCCCATGAGGGTCTTTATGATCAATATATTTTCGCGGCTCGGCGCAGTGACGATTTTATCAGGCGGCTATGGACCTGGGTTCAGCGTGACCCCCATTACCGCAATAAAACTACGTTACTGATCGCAACAGATCATGGCCGGGGTTATGAGACTATTGACCAATGGAAATCTCATGGTCGCTTTCCCTATGTGGACAAGGACGGTAACAAGAAAATAGCCGACATCTCCGGCGACGGCACCATATGGATGGCGGTCATCGGCCCGGATACCCCGGCTCTTGGCGAGATGAAAAATGTGGCAGATGTGAAACAATCACAGATCGCCGCCACACTGGTTAAATTCCTTGGCATGACTTATAAATCTTCTCACAAAAAGTTACAGGCCGGAAAACCCGTTGATATGATGTTTACCAAGGCCCCTTGAGGGAACTCAGCACTATAGTATGCTGGAATATACGGTTGCCGCGATTATCCCGCGCTTCAAAGACAATCAAGGGGTCTTTCAGCAGCCAGTCGATATATATGGTCCCGAAATTCTGGCCGGAATAGCTTAAATCCTGCCAGCGGTATGCATTGGGGCTGACATTGTCCCATGTCTGGGTCAGACCGCTGGAGGTCATATCCCATAACGGATAGGGCGTTCCTTCCGTCTGACAGGATAACTCGGCCCAATGGGTATCGCCGCTGATAAAGAACAGGCCGTCAACTTTGTATTTTCCGATCAGGTCAATCAGTCTCTGGCGTTCATGGGGGAAATTTGACCAGGCTTCCCAACCGGGCTGACTGGCAATATATTGCAGACTGGAGCCAATGATTTTTATCCGGGACGGGATTTGCATCTGCTGTTCCAGCCATTGCCATTGGGCCTCGCCCAACATGGTTGTTGATTTGTCAGCGATGGGCAGATAGGGACCAAGCCCGGCAAGATCGCGTTCTCTGGTAATCCGGCGGCTGGCCACGGTTTCAAGATCGTCCCGATTGTAACGTAAATCTGGCAGGATGATATGAACCCGCTTGTCCGCCGGACCATACAGGTAAGAGCTATAGATACCATCATTGTCCCGTCGGCGGGGGCTGTCCTTGGGTTCATTCCAGAAATCAAAAAATAACGCCTTGGACTGGTCCCGAAAGGGATAGGTTTTGCCCGCGTCATTCTCCCCGAAATCATGGTCGTCCCAGATAGCGATAACGTCACTTTCCTGCCTGATCCGGGCGTAATTTACGGCTTGTTTGTCATATTTCGCTTTAAGAACTGCCATGTCCCGTGTGTCACCATAAATATTATCGCCGAGGAAAATAAATAGCTCCGGCTGCCTTTTTAGAATGGCATCCCAAATGGGCTGTGGCTTATCCTGATGACAGCAGGAACCGTAGACAATGCGGGACAGGGTCTTTTCCCGGATGAGCGGCATGCCGTCGGGTACGGTCGCGTGGGCTTTGGGCGGGGAAAGGGCGGCTAGGGCTGTTAGAGTAAGCCCCGTGCCCATATGAAACTGGCGTCTGGTAATTTTTGTCATCGTCTGGGTCCTTATATAAAAATGGGGAGCCTGATCTCAGGCACCCCGTATTAGTCAAATGAATATTGGTCTAAAAACCAACGGTGACCGTGGCCATGACCTGACGTCCAGAGCCGATGAAATAACCGCCCGGTGTGCCGCCTCCAAGGTAGCGTTTGTCGGTCAGGTTGTTCACATTCAGGCTAAGGTCGATATTATTAATACCGGCCATCTCCATGGAATAACCGACCCACATATCAACAACGGTGTAAGAGGCCAGGCGGTCCGTATTATCAAAATTACCCCAGCGTTTACCCACATGCTTGGCTGAAACGCCGCCGCGCATACCGTCATTGGCATAACTCAGGGTGCCGACCATAAGAAATTCAGGCGACAGGGCGACCTTGTTGTCTTTGACGACATTGCTTACCGTCTGGGTATAGACTGAATCATTGATGGTCAGGGAGGAGTAGATATTCCAGTGATCTGTCACATCGGCAGAGACGCTGGCTTCCAAGCCTTTGGATTCCACACCGCCCACATTTTCAAATACATTCTGGTTCTGATTGATAAAATCAATACCGTTTACAGAATCGCCAATCGGGATAGAAACAATCCGGTTGTTGAATTTGATGTAATAGGCCGTGATATTGGCCTGCAACCAGTCATTGCCATAACGAAAGCCAATATCAAAGTTATCGGCGGTTTCACCGTCAAGATTTGCCCCGACACTGCTGGGGCCTTTTTCGATGACGCTGTCCTTGATGGCGGCGAAATTCTGAGAGAAACCGGCAAAGACCTCCAGATCTTCCGTGGCATTATACAGGGCGCCAGCGGTGAACAGGATTTTGGAATTTGAATCTTTCTTAAACTGGTTTTCGATACCGAATGTGTCTGTTCTGGTCAGGCTGACAATGAATTTTCGCAGGCCGCCGTTTAGAACCAGATCACCGATTTCCAGCGTATCTTCCGCATAAACCATGAAGGTATTGGTGATGAAATTCCGCTCATACTGGCGCCAGTAGGCCGCATTATCAAACTCCTGGGAACTTCGGGGGTCAATGATCTTATGCCAGTCACGGCCTTCATCACGGTCCGCACGTTCCCACCACAGGCCTGCCCGAACGGTGTTGTTTTCACCAATTTCAGCGCTGGCATCTGCGGTAACGCCGATGCGTTTTTTGTTATAATGGGTATGACGGTATGATCCCACGGGGTTTGATCCTACGGGAAAACAGGCGGGGTTGTTGGCTGCGCCGCCGCCGCCGTAAGGGAAGGTCAGCCGCGCGGTACAATTGTCAAAAGGCGAAAGCTGCGTTCCTGCTGCATCCACATAGGTATAGGTGCTGTCAAAAGACCCGCCAAAGAGGGTATTCGGGCCACTGTCCAGTGACCTTGATCCGGATGGCCGGGTTGTTGTGCCGCCGTTAACATTGACCAGATAAGGCGGAACCCAGTCACCACGGCCATTCTGGCTATGGAAATAAGGGCTGATCTCGGCTTTGAAGCCGTCACCTTCATAGGCCGCGCGCAGATAGGTGAAATAATTGGTACGCAGGGTTGACCATGAGGGACGATAGGCCTGATCCACATAGGGAATACCGGTAATGGTATCGGTCAGGCGGTCCCAGTCAGGATTTTGTATGAACTGGTCAATACTGATGCGCTGGTAATTGTCTTCGGCGGCATCATCCCATGAAAAACGGCCCGTAAGGGTCCAGTTCTCCAGCTCGGTGACAAATTTGGCGGAGATATGATCCCGCTCTGTATTGCCCTCATTGCCGATCCAGGCATCGTTATAGGTATGGGAATAACTGATATAGGCGCGGGTATTCTGCATGATCTCGCCGGTGTCATAGCGGAAGAAATACCGTTGGGCGTTATTATTACCAACACTGATTCCGGCCCGCATGCCGGATTCTTCGGTGGGGTTGTTGGTGACAAAGTTGATGGTGCCGCCAAGGGCTTCATGAGAGGGGGAGGCGATATCACTTGTTCCCTGTGATACTTCGGCCCGGGCCATATTTTCTGAATCGATATAGCGGTTGGCTTTTGATCCGCCGCCATAGTTGGAATTGCCGTTGGGCAGACCGTCAATGGTCATGCCGATCTGCTGTTCGCTCAGGCCAACATTAAATCCCCGGATGCTGATGGTGGTTGACCAGTCATCGGAGCCAAAGGTTCCGCCCTCGGAAATGAATATTCCCGGCAGATTGTCAATGGCCGATAAAACGCTGGCCGCCGGGGCCGTTTGGTCCAGCATGACTTTATCAGTGGCGTTATTGGCATAGGTTACGGGCTTGCCGGTAACAACTACTTCTTCCAGGGCGATGTCATCGGCTTCCAGAGCCTCTGCTGCTTCCTCGGCATGGGCATATGGGGTTACGGCCAACAGGGCTGTTGAGCATAATAAAGCCGCCCAAGTAGTCATCCTTTTGACATTAAAAGTGTTGTGAAACGGTGTAATATACATTTGAAAAATCCATCTAATACATGTGAACAGTCGAAATGACTTTCAATCCTCCCCCTATGGGGCAAGAGGAAATTGGGCGATTCCTGTGACGGTTTGATGAAGGATTTTTTATGATTATGTTCACATAATAATCATATTTTGGAATCGGAGGCGTTTCAGACAGGGACCATAAAGACGGTGATGAATGCTAACAACGTATAAAATATAAGGATTTTCTAAATCAACAGAATTTGCACTATAATTATTGAGTAATTTATGAATTTTTTGAGACGAACCAGATTTTGACTTTATCTTGATTCCAGGCTTATTCTCAATATAGTCATGGGTATGCAAGATTTTTCAAGACTCTTCTTCGGCCCATTGTATTCGCATGATTTACGCACATATATTGTTGTGAGAAACTATTAAATATATTGAGGGATATTATTTTCCCCTTCGTATAACAATAGAAATACGAAACAGGCCATATAAAACATAAACGGAGATGTTAATGAGTGATAGCCCCTTTTCGCCCCTGACCAAACGCCAATTTGTTAAAGGCATTGCCGCCGCAACTGCTATGGCGTCCACGGGACTGTTCAGCAATATTTCCTGGGCAAGGGCGGACCCTGAGGAATTAACCGGGACAGAATTTCACATTAATATTGGTACTATACCGGTTAATTTTACCGGTAAAGACCGTATTGGAACAGTGGCCAACGGAACCATTCCCGGACCTGTATTGAAATTTAAAGAGGGGGATGACATAACGATTTATGTCACCAATAACCTGAATGAAATGACCACCATCCATTGGCATGGTATTATTCTTGATTATAGAATGGACGGCGTGCCGGGGATCAGCTTTCCGGGCATACAGCCGGGGGAAACTTTCGTTCATAGATTTACCGCCGTACAAAACGGCACATACTGGTATCATGCCCATACATTGCATGAGCAGACGGGTCTCTACGGCGCTCTTGTGATCGAGCCTAAAGAAGCCTTCGAGAATGAACAGGTTGACCGGGATTATACGGTTATACTCAGTGACTGGACCGATGAGGATCCGATTGATATTTTCCTTAATCTCAAGAAAATGGGCGGCTATTATAATTACCAGCAACAAACCGTTGGTGATTTTATGGATGATATCACCCTCATGGGGATGGGCAAGGCAATTTCGTCGCGCAAAATGTGGCAAAAGGGCCGGATGGGTAAGGCTGATTTCAGCGATGTATCGGCGGCGACTTATACCTATTTAATGAACGGCCAGTCGCCAACAGGCAACTGGACAGGGATCGCAAAAGCCGGTGAAAAAGTCAGGTTACGTTTCATCTGTGCCAGTCTAGCGTCATTTTTCGATATACGGATTCCAGGGCTCAAGCTTACGGTTGTGTCCACGGATGGCCAGCGTGTGGTCCATGTGGATGTGGATGAATTCAGGTTTGGGCCGGGGGAAACCTATGATGTGATTGTGGAAATTCCCGATGACAAGGCCTATACTATTTTTGCCCAGTCCATTGACCGGTCCGGCTATGCACGCGGTACTCTAACACCCCGCCCCGGGATGGAGGCAAAGGTTCCTGCTTTGGAAAAACTGGTTCTTCTGGACCCCATTGATATGATGGGCGATATGTCCCGCATGGGGGGTGATATGGCCATGGGCGGTATGCAGCAGAGCGGTCTTCATAAAAAGCCAAATCATGCCTGGAGCGAATATGGTCCTTCGGTTGATATGAGGGTTGATTCTCCGCGTATAAACCTTGATGATCCGGGGCCGGGATTGCGCAATAACGGGCGGCGTGTTCTGACTCTGGCTGATTTAAAGAGCCCCTTCACCTTGGCGGATGATAGAATGCCGACCCGTGAAATTGAATTGCATTTAACAGGGAATATGGAACGGTTTATCTGGTCCATGGATGGTCTGAAGCTTAATGAGGCCAAGCCTGTTCATTTCCCGATGGGGGAAAGAATACGGGTTATTCTTCACAATGATACCACGATGATTCACCCTATGCATTTGCACGGCATGTGGTCTGATCTGGAATCGCCGAACGGTGGTTTTCAGGTGAGAAAGCATACCATTGCCGTTCAGCCGGCTCAAAGAGTAAGCATGCTGGTCACCGTTGATGCGGAGGGGCATTGGGCATTCCATTGCCATCTTTTGTATCATATGGCCGCCGGTATGTTCCGTGAAGTCGTTGTCGCATAGGGTCTGGAAGAGAAAAATAATGTCACAAACAATATATAAATCACTCGCAATTATTTCCGCTATTGGCATCAGTTTGTCCGCGCCTGCGCTTTATGCCCAGGAAATGCAGATGGAGCATGGCAAAGAGAAAAAAGACCCAGAGAAGATGGACCCAGAAAAGATGGATCACGGCTCTGGCGACATGAAGATGGAGTCTGGCACCATGGATCACAGTTCTGGCGACATGAAGATGGAGTCCGATACTATGGATCACGGTAACATGGGTTCAATGAAGATGGAGTCCGGCAGTATGGGGGCGATGAAAATGCCGCCTATGCTTGGGGGAAGTCCCCCTGCTGACGCCCGGGACCCTCATGCCTATTCCGATGGTTATGAATATCGGGGCATAGGGGGCTTTGAAGATACTGACATGATGATGGTCAACAAATTCATCGCGGATCAGTTTGAATATCGCAATAATAACGGCAATGACACCCTGACCTGGGATATGCAGGGCTGGTACGGCGGTGATTATAACAAGCTCTGGGTGAAATTCGAAGGTGAAGATGAAACCTCTGCCAATGCGGGCGAGATGGAACTTCAGGCCCTATACAGCCGGACAGTAGCCGCATTCTGGGATTTTCAGGCCGGTATTCGTTATGACACCGCATATGGCACAGATTCGCCGGGGGACCGGACCTTTGCAGTTCTCGGATTTCAAGGCTTGGCCCCCTATTGGTTTGAATTGGAGCCGGCGATTTTTCTCAGCGACAATGGTGATTTCTCTGCCCGCCTTGTGGCCTCATATGATCTTCTTTTCACTCAGCGTCTGATACTTCAACCTCGCGGCGAGATTAATATTTCGGCCAGCGAGGTCAGGGAATATGATATTGGCAGCGGGTTGAATGACATTCAGCTTGATCTGCGGCTACGCTATGAGATTCGACGGAAATTCGCGCCCTACGTTGGTATTGCCTGGAGCCGGAAATTCGGCAACACGGCCAGACTAACCCGTGCAAGCGGCGGCATTGTCGATTCTTTGTCCCTTGTTACAGGTATTCGTTTCTGGTTCTGACCTCGAATTGATTTTCTCTGTTTTTTATCTGCCCTTGATAAGTTTGCGGATCAGGAATCTGGCCGGATGCAGGCTTTCATAAATTTTGCGCGGTACGGGCAGCGCGTCCCCGCTGATGAGGGCTGTGATAATTTCCGCCATCAGGGGCGCTGTCATAAAGCCCCGCGCTCCAAGGCCCGACAGGGTATAGCGGTTTTCAAGCAACGGAGCCGTGGGGAAACCCCGGTGTTTTGGTCCGTGTTTTAACATTTCATAGGCGGTTTCATAGGCATTAATATCCGGCAACGGGCCGCACAGGGGCAGATGATCGGGGCTATGGGCGCGCACAGCACTGCGTCCCCCCGAAATGGGAAGGCTATCCACATCCGGCCACAAGGCGCGGGCATTTTTCAAATTTTCCTGATGATCACTGTCCCGGATGTCTGTTGCGCTATCCCCCCGGTGAAAGCTGGCCCCGGTAAGGATGGTTATTTTGCCGTGAATATCTACTGGCGGAATAAGATAACCCTTGCCGCATAAAACCTGGCCCGGCGGATTTTGACATCCTTCCCCGTTCAGCAAAGTGATCTGCCCCCGCACCGGGTCAAGGGGCAGGTCTTTTGTTTCCGGGAACGCCTGATTCTCCGGTCCGGTGCAAAAAACTGCTGTGCCGGAAATATCAGTGATTTTCATGCCGGTTTTTATGGTGAGTTTACGGGCGAGGGCGGCTCTGATGGCGGGCGGGGATATGGCGCCGCAATCGGAAAAACTGACGGGTGCCGACCGTTCCGGGAATTTGGTCAGGCCTTTATACAAGAAAATATCAGGGTCCAGAGCGCGGTAATAATCGAGGGAACAGGTGAGGGCAGCGCGGTAAAACAGTCCCTCCGGCCCGCCGCCAAGATAGGGGTCTATTATCCCGGCGGGATTACCTGATGCCCGGTTCATGGGCTGGTCATCCTGCTCATAAATTGTGACTTGATAGCCCCGCTTTTGCAGGGCCAGGCCGGTGGTCATACCCGCAATTCCGCCGCCTATGACGGCGATATGTGTGTCTTTTACAAGGGGGGCGGGGCGGCTGAACCACGGCTTTGGATCCGGGGCGGCGGGGCCTGTATATGTGCCGCGCAAATTTTCCCGCTTTTTGCCAAACCCCGGTGATTTCTGTATCTCAAAACCATGGGCGGACAGTTCCCGGCGGACAAACCCGGCGGCGGTAAAGCTCGCCAGCTTTGCGGGCGGGGCGGCAAGGCGGGCGAGTTGACTGAATATTTCCGCTGACCACATATCCGGATTGCGGCTGGGGGCGAAACCATCCAGATAAAAGGCATCCACCCGGGCGTCCAGCTCATTCAGCGTGGCCGCACTGTCGCCTATGAGCAGTAACAAGGTGATCCGGCCTTCAAAAAGATGCCGCTGGTGAAAGCCGTCATTTTGGGGCGGGTAGCTGGCCAGCAGAGCTTGTTTTTCGGCATCAAGTTCCGGCCAGCGGGACAGGGCGCGGCCCATGTCTGGCTTGTTCAGGGGGTATTTTTCTGTGGCAATATAGGTTAGGTGGGCATCGGGGGCGGCGGATTTCAGCCATGCCTGACAGGTCATGATAAAATTCAACCCGGTGCCAAAGCCGTTTTCCAGCAGGGTGAAACGGGCTTTATTCTGCCATATTTCCGGAGCATTTATACCGGTCAGGAAAACATGGCGGCTTTCCATAAGCCCGCCATCAGTTGAAAAATAAATATCGTCAAACCGGCGGGAGGCCGGGGTCTGGTCATTCTGCCAATAAAGGTCTTTGCTTGTTTTCATATTTTGACTACTCTAAACTTGAAATTGCGCCATATAAGAAAGAAAAACAATTGAAAAATATTTTGCTGTCCCTGTCTGTCCTTGCGGTCTTGACATCACCCGTTATGGCCCGTGATAAAAACCGGCCTGTGGTTCCCTGCGCTCATCCCATGTTTCGGGCGCTGGATTTCTGGGTCGGGGACTGGAAGGTCTATCACCGGGAGAGCGGCGAACTGGCCGGGTTTGACCGGGTGGGCCGTATATTAAAAGGTTGTGCCATCCAACAGAGCTGGATATCGCTGGATGATTTTTTTTCCTCGCCCATGGTGCCATTCCGTATGAATGGTAAAAGTCTGACCGCCTTTGACGGACGGGAGTGGACTCAATTCTGGGTGGATAATCAGGCCGGGTCGCAAGTGATTAAAGGCAACTTCAAGGATGGCAAACTGACGCTCATGTCCAAAACGCCGATCATGGGTCATATTTATAAACTGAGCTGGGAAAAGCAAAAGGACGGTACCGTCCATCATATGGCGCAACGTCGAAAAACCAGCCAAGAAAAATGGGACATTCTGTTCGATTTCATCTATCGTCGGAACGCAAGTAATATTCCACTACCCAAAGAGGAATGAGAGATATTGCTGTGAACTATAAAAAATAAGGGTAAACGTGGATAATATGATTAAGATTTTGATCAGGGCATTTCTCGTAATATCAACCAGTGTGCTTTTGGTGTCCTGCGGTGGTTCGCCGTCTGGTCAGGCACCAAGTGGAAATGTCGCACCTCCTCCACCTCCCCCCCCGCCCACGCCGACCAATTATAATACGGTCGAATTTCGCAATAATTACGGATTGGACCAGTTAAAGGCCCTTGCCGCCTATGACGCCGGGGCAACGGGGCAGGGGATAACGGTTGCCGTGATTGATTCCGGTATTGATATTGATAATTCACAGATACAGGCTAATATTCATCCGGACAGTACAAATATTGCCACCGGTAACAAGGCGGATTTGGATGACCTTGACGGTCATGGTACCGGGGTATCGGGGGTGATTGCCGCCATTCGCAATCCGTCTGACCGGTCCAATGTCAATACCCACGGGGTCGCCTTCAACGCACAGATTATGGCTCTTAATGCGGCCAGTCCCGGAAGTTGTGAGACGACAGATGGTTGTACTTTCTCAGACCCTCATATTGCTCAGGCCCTTGACTATGCACGGGTCCGGGGGGTCAAAATTGTCAATATAAGTCTGGGCGGCGACGGCTTTAACTCTACGGTACTGGTCGACTCCTACAGGCGGGCGGTTAATGCGGGGATGGTCATCATTCTGGCCGCCGGGAATCGTGATCCGGGCGATACTGATCTTGTATTGTCCCAGCCGGAAAATTCCGCTTCTGTTGCCTGGGCACCCTGGGCTAATGGACAAATCATTGTGGCCGGGGCCGTTGATCAATCATCAACAATTTCAACGAACAGTCATAAGGCCGGGACCCTTGCCAAAGATGTGTTTCTGGTTGCGGCTGGTGTGGATGTGCCCTCTCTGGGCTTGCCGGACCCGGATACGGGAAATGAACGTTTTTTCCTATGGTCTGGAACCTCTTTTGCCGCGCCCCATATTGCCGGGGCGGCAGCGTTGTTGTTTGAGGCTTTCCCCAATTTGACCGGACCTGAAGTGGCTGATCTTTTGTTCACCACGGCGACGGATTTGGGGGCCGTGGGCAGTGACGTGATTTACGGGCGCGGGCTTATTAACCTTGAGGAGGCCTTTAAACCTCAAGGCACATCATCCATTGCGGTTAAAACGGCGGCGGGCAGTTCGGCAATTGTCGGCTTTGCGGGCAGTGCGCTGCTTGGCGGTGAGGCCTTTGGCGGCTTCGCTGGCCTTACGGCGGGTATGGAAAACAGCCTGTTGCTGGACGGCTATAACCGTTCTTTCCGGGTTGATCTGGGCCAGCGGGTATTTGGTCAGGGGCAAGCGGTTCGCCTTGACAATCTGATTGGCTCGCGGAGGGGTAGTCGGTCTTCGTCCCTGAAGCTTGGCCTTTCGGCACAGGTTAATCTGTCCTGGCGGGAGGACTGGCGGTTTCAGGAAGTGGAAGAAAATTATTTCTCCAATCAGAATACGGCCAAAAACCGTGCCCGTGATTTGCGCATGAAACTGGACCTGACGTTAAATGCGAACCAGTCCATGACATTCGCGCAGGGCCTGTCCATAAAAGAGGCACTGGAAGACTATAATCAGGATGAATTTCTGACCATTGGCCGAGAGGATTTTCTGGCCCTTGTGGGACGCAAGAACAGCCAAAGCGCGGTTTTTGGCCAAAAGCTCAGCGGGCGCACCAAACTTGGTCTGGTCATGAGCCACGGCACGGCACAATGGCAACAATATCGTCTGAAATCTAACAGCTATGTCATGATGGCCCGCCTTGATCATCGCCTGACCAGATCGGTCGCCCTGGGGGTTGATCTGGGTGTGATGGATGAAAAGGGCAGTATATTAGGCAGCCTGTCCAGCGGGGCTGTATCCCTTGGCAGAGGGGCGACCACGACATTTGTCAATGGCCGCTTTGGCTGGGCCATGGCCGGGGGCATGAATTTCTTTGCCAGAGCCTCATACGGCCTGACCAATGTTGCGGCGGCGGAGCTTAGTCTGGTGGAAAAAATTGGCAATCTCAGATCAGGCAGCTTTTCCATTGGCCTTACGGGTGATTCCCTGCTTCAGAAGGGTGATCGCTTAAGCTTTGCGGTCAGCCAGCCGTTACGTGTTTCCGGCGGTTATGCGAATATATCCTATGTTGCGGCCAGAAATTATCAGACGAACAACCTGTCTTTCGTGTCTAATCAGGTGTCATTGACACCGGGCGGACGGGAAATAGATTTTGAACTGGCGTATCGCATGGCCGATATTTTTGGTGCCAGAGTGGAATTGAATGTCCTGCATCAGGTTAACCCGGGCCACAATCGGGCCAACAGGGATAACACGGGCGTGTTGATCAGGCTGGGGTCTGAATTTTAAGACCATTGCTTTTCGGTATGATCCATGACCCATTTCTCGAACTCTTCCGGGGGAATGGGTTTGCTGAAATAATAGCCCTGTAACAGATCGCAGCCTTTGCGGCGCAGGGTTTCGGCCTGCTCTTTTGTCTCGACACCTTCGGCAACCACAGACAGGCCAAGGCTGTGGCCCAGACGGATGATGGCATCGGTAATGGCGGCATCATCATGGTCATCGGTAATGTCCCGTATGAAAGATTGGTCAATTTTCAACTGATGGACGGGAAAACGTTTCAGATAGGCCAGGGAGGAATAGCCAGTACCAAAATCATCAATGGCCAGAGATATACCCATATCCGCCAGTACTTCCAGCTTGGCGACCACCGCATTAGTGTCTCCGATCACCATGCCTTCGGTGATTTCCAGTTCAAGCCCGACGGGATCAAGCTCTGATATTTTCAGCGCATGCTTCACATTGTCCACAAAGCCGGATGACTGGAACTGACGGGCAGATATATTAACGCAGACCCGAAATGACGGCATATCCATATCCTGCCATTTTTTAGCCTGAGAACAGGCCATTTCCAGAATTTTCTGGCCCAGAGACAGCATTAAATCGGAATTTTCAGCCACGGGAATGAAAGCCATGGGCGGGATCATTCCCTTTTCCGGGTGACACCAGCGCACCAGAGCCTCGGCCCCGACAATGCTGTGGTCAAGGGTATTGAGGAGCGGTTGATAATGCAAGACCAGTTCTTCGTTGCCAATTGCCTTGATCAGGTCAAGTTCAATCTGTTTTTCGGTTTTGGCTTTGGCATCCATTTCCGTATTGTAAAGGCGGTAAATATTACGCCCGTCATCTTTTGCCTGATACAGGGCCACATCAGCCATTCTGAATAATTCTTCCGGGTCTTCGGAATCAAAGGGGTAAAAACTAATGCCGATGCTGGTGCCGATCTGGTGGGATGTGCCATCAATGATGATCGGCTTTTTGATGCTGTCGAGGACCCGCTGGGCGGCCTTGGTGACATCTTTTTCATTATCAATATTGGTACAGATGATAGCGAATTCATCGCCGCCCAGACGGGCCACTGTATCAATTTCCCGGGCGCAGCTTTCCAGCCGATTGGCGACAACCTTCAGTAATTTGTCACCTGCGGCATGGCCGAACATGTCGTTTACCGGCTTGAATTTATCCAGATCAAGGAACAGAACGGATAATTTTTTGCCCATGCGTCCGGCCATTCGCATCGCTTCATCCAGCCTTTGTTGCAACAAATTCCGGTTGGCCAGCCCTGTCAGGTTATCATGAAGGGCCATTTGCCGGATGATCATTTCCGCTTCATGGCGTTCGGTGACATCAGAAATAACAATGGTAAATTGTTTTTTGCCGCTGATGGTCACTTTACGGATATTCAGCTCGATGGGAAAAGTGGTCCCGTCTTTCCGATGCCCGATACCAGCCTGTTTCTTGAGATGGTCGTCTCCTTCAAGACTGATGATAAATTCTTTGATGTCTACATCTGTTCGGACTTTGGGCGTGTTGATCAGGAACAGCATGTTTTGATCTATTATTTCATTGGCGGTATAGCCGAACATATTCTTGGCGGCCCGGTTACAGGTCATGATATTACCGGTTACATCCATGGTGATCAGCACATCCGGGATGGCATTCAGAATGGCCTCAATATGATTTTTGGCATTTTCGGCTATCTCGCGTGTATGGGCCAGGTCTTCGGCCATCTGTACCGCCTTGGCGGCTTCCTGTTCCATAATTTCACGGTCGGATTGCGCTTCGAAAATGCGCATTTCGTCAAGCTCGCTCAAGTGTCCTGCGGGCGGCGCGGGCGTATCAGAGAAGTAATAATTCGGATTGGAACGCAGGGAAATATCGGAAAAGGTCAGAACAAGGCCGCCCCGATTAACAACATCGCCCTTGATTTCAAGGGTTCTGTTCTCGGTTATGCGATATTCATAGCTGAACGGGAACAGGTCATCGGATGTTTTGGCTTTGGCCAATTCGGAAATTATTTTTCCGGCAAAACCATTGTTATGGTCGTCTTCCTCAATATTTGAGTTAATATAAAGAATATCATTAAGATGAATATTTCCGCTCAGAAAAGACGGCTCGACACCAAGCAGGTAATCCAGTTTCTTGTTCCAATGTTGCAACACAAGGTCACGGTCAAACAACGCAATGCCGTGTGGCATACCATCCAGTACGTTCTGCAATCTGTTTGAACCCTGATCATCCTGTTCCTGGAGAATACCCATAAGTCTACTCTTCATCTCAGAAAACTCGTTTTTTTTTACTAACTTTAGGGCTACAGTAGTCTGTTCGTCTTAATAGGGCGTTAATGTGATCCACATAATTAAAAGAACCTGAACCATATGAAAAATAACTGTTTTTCAGAGATACTTGATGTCACAGGGCATAAATGTCCGATACCTGTTTTGCGTCTTCGCCGAAGGCTCGAAGAAATGCCCGGCGGTGCGGTGATAAAGGTTACGGCGACAGATCCCATGACCGGGGTGGACTTCCCTCATTTTTGTCGGGAAAGTCATCATGAACTGTTGGACATGACAGAGGAGAATGGTATCTTGTCTTTTTTAATCAAAAAGTCAGGTGCGGCCTGAAAATAAAGAGTATGAATGATGCGTGAAACAATCGAGGATGTGTTGGAAACTTTTGCGTTTCTGGACGATTGGGAAGACAGATATAAATATATCATTGATCTTGGCCGCTCTCTGCCTGACTTTGACGAAAAATATATGACCGAGGAAAACAGAGTTCATGGCTGTACCAGCCGGGTGTGGCTTATCCATGAGCTGGTGGACGGCAAAGTGGTATTCCGGGGGGAGAGTGATGCCCACATTGTGCGCGGTCTGGTGGCCCTGATTTTGATGATATTTTCCGGAAAAATCCCGGCGGAGATATTGGAGATCGAAGCCAGGGATACGCTGGATAAACTGGGCCTTGAAAAGCATTTGTCACCTATGCGGACCAATGGCCTTTTTTCCATGGTGGCCAAGATTAAATCCATTGCTGGCGCCTATCAGGGCAATACAGCCCCGGGCAAGGATTAATCAATGTCTCTTGAAAACAAGAATTTTGATGAAATAATCCTGATGATTCCTCATGCCCGGCGCTTGGGGCTGCGGCTTCTGGAACGGGAGGATGATTACTTTGTGGTGGAAATGCCTTTCACGGCAGAGCTTGAGATCATTCCGGGTAGCGGCCTGATGGCTAACGGGGCCATAACCGCCATGCTGGACACGGTGTTGGGGGCCGTAGCCTATGGTCAGTTTGAGACATTTCGCCGGATTGTGACCCTTGACCTGCGGGTGGATTATTTTGAAAAACCGCGCCCCTTTTCGTCGGTGGTCACCAAATGTCGCTGTCTGAAAGCCATGGACAGGGTGATCTTCGTTCAGGGGGATGTTTTCTGCAAGGATGAACAATCCCCTATTGCCCATGGGGTTGCCGTATTCTCCAGCGCAGAAATGGAGGCCGGTAAATGATTGAGGCGTTTCTGTCCAAACTCAAGGGCCAGCAGGATTTTGATGAAAGTCTTGAGATAAGCCCCTATGCCAAAATGATGGGGTTCAGGCTTACGTGCCAAGATGGGCAATTGATCACGGTTATGAAATATCACGGTGATCTTGTCGGCTCGCCTTTCCCCCCGGCGCTACACGGCGGGACGGTGGCCGCATTATTGGAAATGTCGGCCCTGATGCAACTGATCTGGAATATTGATCAAACACATATTCCAAAAACCATTGATATTACAATAGATTACCTGCGCAGTGGCAAGCCGGAAGATACCTTCTCCAAGGCCCGTATTTATCGGCAGGGGCGGCGTTACGCCACCCTTCATACGGAGGCCTGGCAATCGGATCCAGCCAAGCCCATAGCGTCCGCCATGTTGCATTTTCAATTGGGTTAGCGTTTTAAAAGCTGACAGGGGGCTGGCCGGGATGGTCCGTCTGTATGCCAGATGTAATCGTCCTGTTGGTTGTTCGGCGGTTTTTCCATAAAGAGAAGACTTATATGGTTATCCTTTCCGGTTAGCTTGGCGAGACTGCGGGGGACACCCGTGTTTTTACCGATATATTTCTGTTCGGTGATCAGGATGGCAGTTTTCTGTTTTGCCGCTACTATATTCAGGGCGAGAAGGCCGTTTTGGATGCGCCGGATCAGGATTTGTCGGGCCACTGCCTTTGGCGGCAGACTGCTACAATATTCTTTTTTAATTTCAGCGGAAAATTCACGCCTTATCTCTTCCGGCAAAGGTTCTGACAGTATGGGGCGGAGCTTTTCGGCAATATCTTCCGGTAGCCCCTTTAATCCGTCATGCTGAATCTGCCCGACCTCATAGCGGGACAGGCTGCTGGCCACAAGAGCGTATTTTTCGAGCATAGCCATGTCTAAGACCGGGCGAATAATGGCCCAGTTCGGTTGGCCGCTACGGCGCCAGTCCAGCAACATGTCAAGGCCGGTTGCGTCATAGGGCTGTTCTAAATTCTTGTTGCGTTTGCGAAATATGGCAAAGGCATTCTGTCTGTCCCGTTCCACATTACCCAGCAGGATGACCGGTTCTTTACCCGATGTGGCCAGTTTTTTGATAAGGCGGGCGGCCAACCTGTGATGGCGCGCATTGTCATTGCGAATACCGATCAGGATATGGGGTTTGTTGCTGAGTTTTGTAAGCAGTATTTCTTCAGAAATATATTTCTCCTGCGCCACATCCCATATTTTCGGCGCGGCAAACAGGGGTGTCGGCAGGATAAATAACAGGATGCAAATAATATATTTCATGGGCCCTCAAAATAAAAAAAAATTAGCTGTCAAAACATTGGTTTTTATTTCATATTTTGTCAACCATCGATTCCATAGAACATAAGGATAATATCATGAGCGAAATCAACCAGCAGGTCACATTGAACAGCCGCCCGGATGGCTGGGTAACAGAAGATAATTTTAAACTGGTTGAGGGCAAAATACCGGAAATAGGTGATGGTGAGATTCTGGTGCGCAACCTTTATATGTCGGTGGACCCCTATATGCGGGCGCGGATGAATGATGTGAAGTCTTACGTACCGCCGTTCCAGATTGGTGAAGTGCTGGAGGCCGGTGCGGTGGGCGAGGTTGTCGCTTCACAAAACCCCAAATTCAAAGAGGGCGATGTGGTTGTCGGCATGTTTGGCTGGGAGAATTATTCCAAATCAGATGGCGAGGGGGTTTTAACCGTTGAGCGCGGGGCGGTGCCTTTGTCCTATTATCTGGGCGTATTGGGTATGCCGGGCATGACCGCCTATGCGGGGCTGGTGGGTGTGGCAAACCTGCAGGCAGGCGAGACGGTTTTTGTCTCTGCGGCCTCTGGCGCTGTGGGCAGTGTGGTGGGCCAGATTGCCAAGATCATGGGCTGCGAAGTGGTGGGTTGCGCAGGGTCCGATGACAAGGTGGATTTCCTGATCAATGAATTGGGCTTTGACCGGGCGTTTAATTATAAAACCTGTGGCTCCATAGCCAAAACCATTGCCAAGCTATGTCCCAAGGGTATTGATGTGAATTTTGAGAATGTAGGCGGCGAAATTATGGAAGCGGCCCTGTGGAATATGCGCAATTTTGGCCGCATTGCCCTGTGCGGTATGATTTCCGATTATAACTCCAAGGACATGACACCGGGCCCACGCGGTATGGGCATTATCATTCAACGGCGGCTGAAAATTCAGGGTTTTATCGTTTTCGATAACCCCAAGCTGAATATGGAATTTGTCCAGAAGGCTTCGGGCTGGCTCGCGGAAGGCAAGCTGAAATATCGGGAAACTGTGGCCGAGGGTCTGGAGAATGCGCCGTCTGCCTTTATCGGTATGCTCAAGGGCGAAAACTTTGGCAAGCAGATCGTCAAAATCGCCTAATCCGGCTCGCAATATTCAAGAATATCACCGGGCTGGCAATCGAGAATATGGCATATTTTTTCCAATGTACCAAAGCGGATGCCTTTGACTTTGCCGGTTTTCAGCAGGGACAGATTCTGTTCGCTGATTCCAATCCGGGCGGCCAGGTCTTTTGACTTGATTTTGCGCATGGCCATGATCACATCAAGATTTACAATTATGGGCATAATTTTCTCATACAAACTGGTTGTTTTCTTCGGACAGGCTGTGGGCGTCTTCCATCACATGAGCGATAACCACAAAGACAAGCCCCAGCAGAAGGGTTTGAATTTCTGTAGTGCCAAGGCTGATGGTCAACATGCGTTCTCCTATCGGGTGGTTCATGGACAGGATGACGCTGTAAACCCCGCCAAAGACAGGGGCCAGTCCGCCGCCAAGAATGCTCATCCAGGCAAAATGCTTGATATAGCGGGCATTCTCGGCCAGAAAGACCCGGCCCTTGGCATAATTGATAAAGAGATTGCGGATATTATAAAGCCCATACATCCAGATGGACAGGGGTAGCAGCGAAAACAAGGCCCCAAAGGCCTGGGTTTTGATATTAAAAGTTGAGACATCATATCCCTGGCGGAACATCGCAGATAACCAGTCCAACTTTGCCCAGATCATAAAGGATGCCACAGGCAGGATGATGAGCAGTCCGGTCGTGATACGGGCGATAGCTTTACTGAGAATTTGTATTCTATTTTGTTTTTCCATCATAATATCCATTATACATTTATTTATTACTGTAAAACATGAATAAAATAAAAAATCAAGGCTTTTCATGGGCCAGTATGGTGGAAAAGAGGTCATGGAGTTTGCAGGCGGTTTCCGACCAGTCCAGATAGGCTATACCCTGTGATATTTTTTCCCTGTCCCAATTTCGTGTCAGGGCATCTTTCAGAGCCGCCGTCAGGGCGTCCGTATCACGGGCAGGGAGCAGGATACCGTTATCCTCTGTGACCACTTCCGGGATGCCGCCGACATTGGTCGCGATGACCGGGGTGCCCGAGGCGAGGCTTTCCAGAATTACATTAGGCATCCCCTCCATGGAGGACATCAGGATGGTGACTTTTGCCCCGGCATAATAGGGGGCAAGATCTTTCTGCGGAATATTCGGGAGGAAGGTTACCCTGTGGGAAATTTCAAGGCGTGCGGCAAGAGTCTTCAAGTTATTCTCAAGCTCGCCCGACCCGATAATAACCAGTCTTTCTTCCGGGAAATCTTTCAGGGATCGTAAAATAAATTCATGGCCTTTCAGCGGTATCAGATTACCAATGGTTAACAGATAGCTGTTCGGACCGTCGGGTCTGACGCCCGTGTTAAAGACGGACTGGTCAATGCCATTAAGCAGGACGGCAAGTTTGTCTTCAGATATTCCGTGATCGATCAGGCGGTCTTTCAGGGACTGGCTGACACAGGTAACTTTGCTGGCATAATTTATGGCCGCCAGAATGCTGTCCTTATGCTGTGGTTGTTCCAGCCAGAAGTTGACATCACTGCCCAGTGCGGTCAGGACAAGCGGCTTGTTATATTCTCTGGCCAGCCGATGGGCGGCAACTCCGTCGGGGTAGAGGTAATGCCCGTCGATCAGATCAAAAATATCTTCTTCCGCATAAATTTTTTTCACGACACGGCGGGCGGATTTTGCCATGGCATTTGCGACATTTATCAGACTTGTCCCCGGAATAGTTATATAACGAGGGTGATAGACAGCGACATCACCCTGACGTTCTCTTTCAGGAATCCGGTTATATTTGTGGTATCTGCTACGAGGGTCAAGGCCAAGAAGGGGCATATATTGTACCGGGGCGATGACCTTGCGGGATGTGCCTTCTATCCGGTCAAAATAATCCATGCGATTTTTGGCAAAAATGCCGTGGCGCGGTTCCATAATGTTGGGATATAACGATGTGAAGGTAAGAATTTGCAAGGTTTTTCCTCAGGTTAGCCGGGACAGGAACTGGTCAAACATCATCAGAGCCCAGAGGGGAGAACTGTAATCCCTGAATTCGCTCTGATGATGGTCTATAAGTGTCTGCAGGTAGGCCGGCTCAAAGAAGCCACAGTCCATCATGCGTTCGCTGAGCACAGAATCCCGGATATTCTGTTTCAATTCACCCCGAAACCATTTACCAAGTGGTACGCCAAAGCCCATTTTGGGCCGATAGAGAATATCTTTGGGCAGGCGGCCCTCCAATGATTTCTTGAAGATATATTTGCCTTCACCCCCCTGAAGCTTGAAATGGGAGGGCAGGGTTGCGATCCATTCCACCAGCTCATGGTCGAGGAGCGGCACCCGAACCTCTAGGGAATGGGCCATGGATGCCCGGTCAACCTTAGTCAATATATCACCGACCAGATAAGTCTTGATGTCAATATATTGCAGGATGGACAGGGGGTCGTCACTGCCGGATTCGGCACCATATTTATTGAACAGAGACAGGGTATTATAGCCCTGAAGATCGCTTTTCAGACCGGGGCTGAATAATTTATTCCGCATATCGCCTTTCAGGATTGAAACCCCGTGGAAATAGCTTTCCACATGATCCCGCGCCAGCCCCTGAAAGGTTGTTTTGGCCCGGAACATGCGCGGTGCCCAGTCGGCCTTGGGGTAGGCGGCCCCCAGAAAACTGAACAGGGGTTTGCGAATACTTTCGGGGAAAATGCCGCGCATCTTCTGTTCAAACATTTGCAATTGATAGCGCCGGTATCCGGCCAGATTTTCATCGCCGCCATCCCCGGACAGGGCGACGGTCACCTTTTCCCGGGCCAGCTCACAGACCCGGTAAGTGGGCAGGGCGGAGCTGTCCGCATAGGGCTCGTCATAAATATCGATCAGCTTGTCCACCAGTGAATAATCACCGGGGTCTACCACCCGGGACCAATGATTGGTTTTATAGCGGGCCGCGACCCGTTCTGCATAATCGGTTTCATTGAATTTGGGGTCGGAAAAGCCGATGGAACAGCTGTTGACCGGCCCATCGCTGATATCGGCCATATCGGCGACAACCGCGCCGCTGTCCACACCGCCGGACAGAAAAGCGCCCAGCGGCACATCGGCCACCATGCGGATTTTTGTTGCCTCCTGCACGCGCGCCGCCAGTTCATCGCGGGCATCTTCAAAGCTGCCCCGGTAATCGCCGGTGAATTGCAGGGACCAATATTGGCTTTTTTCCTGTCGTCCGCTGTTCAGGTCGATGAGGATGCTATGACCCGGTTCCAGTTTATAGACATTCTTGTAAATGGTATAGGGTTCCGCCACATAGCCAAGGGCGAAATAATCCTCCATACTTTCCTTGCGCAGGTTGCGCTGAAAATCAGGATGGGCGGCAAGGGCTTTTAGCTCTGAGCCGAACAGGATGGTTTTTTCACCGATGGGGGCATAAAACAGCGGCTTGATACCCAGCCGGTCACGGGTCATGAAGACTTGTTTTTTGCGCTTGTCATAAACGACATAAGCGAACATGCCGCGAAAGCGTTTGACGCTGCCTGGCCCCCAGGCGTGATAGGCATTGAGGATGACCTCCGTATCACAGCGGGTTTTGAACTTATAGCCCTTGGCCTCAAGCTCTTTGCGGATTTCAACGAAGTTATAAATTTCCCCGTTATAGACGATGGTCACATCTTCGCCTGCCGAACTCATGGGTTGCTGGCCGCTTTTCAGGTCGATGATCGACAGCCGCCGATGGCCAAGGCCAACCCCGTCCGCCATATATATTCCGGCCTCATCGGGACCACGATGAATGATGGCATCCGTCATTCGTTTGATGATTGCCTGATCAACTTTTCTGTTGAGTGAGGTAATTATACCGGCTATGCCACACATATTTCAGGGGGTTCCACTGCATTGGGTTATCTTAAAGCGTAGTTCTAGCAACAATAATTTAAAAGTCCTTTAATGTCAGGCAAAAAAAATGCTCCGGTAAAAACCGGAGCAGTTGGAAGATATCAGGTGATCAGGGGGCAACCCCCTTGATGTTCCTAATATGAGATAAAAAGGGTCATAGGCTGCTACGTTTTCTGAGCAAAATGGCACCGTAAAACAGGGCGGCGGCAATGCTTAGCCCGATCCAGAAAGCGGGGTTGGCGGCAGACTGGATGATGTCCATGGTTGAGCTTGGGTTAAAGCTTGAGTAGCTGCTTCCAAAACCATCACTTTTGCCTAGGATATGGGCCCCCATCAGACGCATGCCGATGAAGCGGATCAGATATTCCGAATGGAAAAACAGGCCTTCGATCAGGGCGAGCAGGGCCACCGGTATGGTAGCGACCAGCAACGGTGCCCGCTTGGCAATCACAGAGGCCAGCATGAACCAGGCGAAAACGGGTAGTGCCCACAGGCTGAACATGATCATATAAATGATCTCGTTGAAAACCAGCAGGGGCAAATTGGTTGAGGCCCACAGCAGATTCCATGCGTTATAATCGGTGCCAATGGTATAGAAGCTGCCGACGATCAGCAGAAATACCTGAAAGATAAGGGTAAAACCGATGGCCACCACAGGAATGACCACCGTCACGGTCAGTATTTTTGACAGAATGGTTTGAAAATCTGATACAGGCATGGACTTCCAGAACAGGATGCTACTGTCCTTTCGCTCGTCATAGAGGGAGCCGAGGGCGGTAAAGACCATGCAGAACCAGACACCAATCATAATCGGCACAGATGAGGCCAGGAGAAGATGGTTGATTTTCCGGCGTAATTCCTCAGCATCCTGCACGGACATTTTGGCGATAATATCCCCAAGGGTATAGGAATCACCGTCAACATGGATGGCGGCCCCAAACATGCCCATGCTGATAATAATCAGAACCATGGACAGGGCGGTGATGATTAGGGGCGTCATGAAAATGGCCCGGCGGTTTTCCCAATATTCCCGGAGCATCAGAGCCTTGAAGGGGCTGTATCCGTTTATTTTTACGATGGAGGCTAACATTTTATTTCTCCGTTTTTCTTCTATTATTTATCGGCATTTCAAATCACAACAGGATGCATATGCTCAAGGCACAGGACGCATTTTCCTGGTCAAAATCCAGTACAGATGACTTTTGCTGTGCGCTATAGGACAGGTTGGCAATGCCGGTGATCATAAGGACGGTGATAAAACCGGCAATGATCAGGGCTTTTGATTTCTGGCGCAGGACGATCATGATGAGGCTCCTTCCATAAGGGTGACGAACAGGTCAGACAGGCTGATCCGGCTCACTTCGCCAAGCTCGGCAAGTTCGGCGCGGGACCGGCCATTAAAAATAAAGGATGTGCGTCCCAGCAGGCTTTGTTCCGATACCGGTGACAAGGCCCGGGCCGCGTCATTATTTTCCGGCGCGGGGTTCAGCACCAGCCATTGATTGGAAATATCCTCCATATCGGCGGTCAGGATCAGTTGCCCGTCCCGGATGAATACGACCTGAGAGAGGATATTTTCGATCTCGTCCACCTGATGGGTGGTGATCAGAATGGTCCGGTCTTCATCGAAAAAATCTTCCAGCAATTGATGGTAGAATTTCTTGCGGTAAATAATGTCCAGCCCCAATGTTGGCTCGTCCAGAACCAGTATTCTGGCATCAATGGACATGATCAGGGCCAGATGAACCTGAACAACCATGCCTTTGGAAAGCTGGCGAATTTTCTTGTCCAGGGGAACGCTGGTCCCGGCGAGGAAGCCAAGCGCCTTTTGCCGGTTAAAGCTGGGGTGAACCCCTTCGACAAAATCAATGGCCTCTGACACTTTAATCCATTTGGGCAGGGTCGCCACATCAGAGATAAAGCAGATTTCCTTCATCATCTCATCACGCTGGCTATAGGGGTCAAAGCCCAGAACATCAAGGTCGCCGTCATAGGCGCCAAGGCCCAGAATACTATTCAGCAGAGTTGTCTTGCCTGCGCCGTTAGCACCAATGATGCCGACGATCTGTCCCTTCTGGATGGTCATATTCACATTTTTCAATGCCTGAAAAGAGCCATAGGATTTGCTGAGGTTACGGGCGGTAATAATATTTGTCATGGCTTAATCCTTGTTCTTGCCGGTAGCGGTTTCGATCAGTTGTTTGGCATCAAGACCCAAAAGGGAAATGCGTTTGATGATTTCCGGCCATTCCTGTTCAAGAAATTTTTTCTGTTCTGCGGCCAGCAGGTTTTTTCTGGCACCTTCAAGAATAAACATTCCAAGCCCTCTCTTTTTTTCTACCAGTCCCTCATCCACCAGTTCGGCATAGGCTTTGGAGGCAGTGATGGGATTTATTTGATAATCGGCGGCGACTTTGCGGACTGAGGGCAGGGCCTCGCCCTCATTCAGTATCCCGTCAATTATCATCGCCATGATCTGCTCTTTCAGTTGCAGATAGATTGGCTGATCATTTTTCCACTGTGTAGCCACGGTAAATTCCTATCTATAAAGTTGGCATATTAACTGTTGTGGTGTTTAAGTGTTGTACAAAGATAGTACACTAGATCAATAAGAGTCAAGAGTTAATTATTTTTTTTGAAATCCCGCTATGTTATATTGGCCAGATTCCCGCAGGGGGGGAATGACCCGGATAAAGAGAAACAAAGGAAAAACAATGAAAATAACAACAATAAAAACACCCGGAATTTTATCAAATCTCAAGCCCTTGATATTTGGTATTTTTATAACATTATCCCTTTTGGTAACCGCCTGCGCCGCCGAAAAAGAATCGGTCGATCTGATCGTTCAGGGCCGTTATGTGGTGACCATGACCCCGGAAATCCCGGTGATTGAAAACGGAGCTGTGGCCGTGAAGGACAGCGTGATCGTGGCCGTGGGAACCGCCGAAGATATTGGGGCGAAATACACGGCAAAAACGAATATCTCCGGCAAGGACCGGATATTGATGCCTGGACTGATCAATGGTCATACTCATACATCTATGGTGCTGTTTCGGGGCATGGCCGATGATCTGGCGTTGATGCCGTGGCTGCGCAATTACATCTTTCCCATGGAAGGACAGTTTGTTGACCCGGAATTTATTGACGTGGGCATGAAGCTGGCCTGCCTTGAAATGATCCGGGGCGGGACAACCACTTTTGTGGATATGTATTTTTATCCCGACCGGGAAGCGGATGTGATTGAGGCCTGCGGTCTGCGGGCCATTGTTGGCTCCCCGTCCATTGATTTTCCAAGTCCCGGTTTTAAAGGGTGGGACGATTCATACGGTGCGGCGGTGAAATTCGTCAAGGAGCGCAAAAGCAAATCCGGGCGGGTTATTCCGGCCTTTGCCCCCCATGCGCCCTATACAGTTTCGGCGGAACATCTGGCTGATCTGGCGAAAATGGCTAAAAAATTAAAAGCTCCGATCACCACGCACCTGTCCGAATCTCTGGCGGAACTTGATCAGATCAAGGAACGTTATGGTACAACCCCGATTCAGCATGTGAAGAATCTGGGCCTGCTTGATAACTGGCTGATTGCCGCCCATGTGGTGCATCCCACCGCAGCGGAAATCAAGCTGCTGGTAAAATACAAGGTCGGGGTTATTCATAACCCAACCTCGAATTTGAAAACGGCGGCGGGTATTTCGCCGGTGCCGGAAATGCTCAAAGCGGGCGTGCGGGTCGGCTTGGGCACAGACGGGGCGGCGTCCAATAATGACCTGAATATGTGGGAGGAAATCCGCCTTGCGGCCCTGCTGCACAAGGGGGTTAATTATGACGCGACTTTAATGCCCGCTGAAACAGTCCTGAAAATGGCCACCATCGGCGGGGCAGAGGCTATCCGTCTGGATAAGCTGGTGGGTGATATTGTGGTGGGTAAGCGGGCCGACCTGATACAGCTTGACCTGTCCGGTGCCCATATGACGCCGCTGTATAATGTGATCTCGCACCTTGTTTATGCGGCAACGGGCAGCGACGTTGTGACCACCATCGTTGATGGTCACATTTTGATGCAGGACGGAAAATTCCTGACGCTGGATGCGGAAAAAATCCGCAGGCAGGCCAATGAAATCGGCGCCCGGATTACCAGGGCTTTACAGAAGAAATAGCTTGCTCAGATTTTTTTGTTGAGCAGTTCGGCCACCATGGGTGATTTGAATTTGGCAACCTCATCCATGGTCAGACCGTGTAGCTCATGGGGAAAGACCAGCCATTCATTGGTTTCATGAATGTAATAGTCGGGTATGCGCTCGGTCTTGCGTTTTTCCGGCTTGTAATAGACGGTGGCGACCCGGGTGTCTTCGGGCATATTGCGGCGGCATTGTTCCTCCAGATCACGGATGATGGCATCTACGCTCAGGCCGGAATCGAACACGTCATCCACGATCAACAGCTTGTCATGGGCATTGATATTATCAACGATATAGCCCAGGCCGTGAACCCGCACGGTAGAGGACCGGGTGGCAATGCCGGTATAGGATGAGGTGCGGATCGCGATATGGTCCGATTTCAGCCCCCGGTAATCCAGATATTCCTGAACCGCAATGCCTATGGGCGTACCGCCGCGCCAGACACCGACAATATAATCCGGCTCAAAACCGCTTTCCAAAATCATATGAGCCATTTTAAAGCTGTCGTCCAGCAGGCTGTCGGCGGAGATATATACTTTATCCATGAGTTAAGTCCAATTCGAGTTCAGGTTAAGTCCCACCGGATAATCTCGGAGGCAATATCAGAGGTATTCAATGCTTTTTCCAGGGCCTCAAAACTCAGCAGGCCGCTTTGGGTATCAATGCGGGAGATCACTGACACCGCATTGACAGAGGCCGCATAGAGGGCCATATCCGGCGCATTTCCTGCAGAAATCAGGCTGGCGAGGGTTGAGGAGAAACTGTCTCCGGCACCGGCGGACCCGCGCATGGTGACTTTTTGCGGCGGGCAATAATAAAGGCAATTCTTATGGAGCAGGTAGGCTCCCTTGCCACCATCGGTAATGACCACATAACCCGGCCCGTGGTCGTTCAGGCTTTTCATGCAATCCACCAGCCCCATGGCGAAGCCGCCGAATTTAAACCCGCTTTTCAACAGGGGCGGCATATGGTCAGATAGGGGCAGGGCGATATTACAGGCCTTGGGGTCTTCGGACACCAGTTTCGGTATCAGAGCCGCACATTCCACCCGGTTGATCGACAACAGGTCTATGTCTTTCAGGCTGGCCAGAAAATCATCACACAGCCGGGTAAGTTGCCGGATACCGGGGTTTGAGGCGATGAAACAGTTGGCCGCCGCCGCCCGGGCGACGATCAGCGGGAAATGATCGGCGGACTGATTACTCAGGTTGGTGACATAAACCAGCGCGTATTTGGTAAAAGCCATGGCGGTAATATCTTCCACGCTCAGGTAGCAATTGGCTCCCCGGTGGGTGAAGATGGCCGCATTACGGTCATGGCTGGCGATATGAACCGCAACGCCGCTACCCACATTATCCAAGGTGCGCACGTGATCAAGGCCGATATGCTCATTTTCAAACCGGGCAAGGATTTTTTCCGCATTCAGGTCTTTACCGATCAGGGCCAGTATATCCATATCCATGCCCAACCGCCGCATACAGACCGCCGTATTGGCGCCGCCGCCGCCCACATAGGTATCAATGCTTAAGGATTCTACCTTGCGCCCCTGTTCCAGCATTAAAAATGAACTGGTCATATTATGCAAGGTCATCAGTTCCACATCATCATCGGCAATGACGGTGATAATATCAATCATCACGGAGCCAATAGACAGGGCGCTTTTTTTTGGTTGATGGAGTATATTGAGGGCCATGTTATGCTGAAAGCCCGTCAATGAAATGCACCAACAGGCGGCTGATGTCGCCAAAGGCCTTTTCGGCCTCGGTCAGGGTTTCCTCATGGGACAAGGGCGTGGGGGACAGGCCCGCGCCCAGATTGGTGATCAGCGAGACACCGGCCACCGAAATGCCGCAGTGGCGTGCCACCAGACATTCCTGTACCGTTGACATGCCCACCGCATCAATGCCCAGCCTGCCTAGCATCTTAATCTCGGCAGGGGTTTCAAAATTTGGCCCGGTGAGCTGTACATAAACCCCGCTGTGCAGATGAATATTCAGGGCCTTTGCCGAATGTGCCAACTTATCCCGCATGTCCGGATCATAGGCCTCTGTCATATCAAAGAAACGCGGGCCGAACTCCTCATCATTGAGGCCGATCAGCGGGTTATGACCGGACATATTCACATGGTCGTCAATGCGCATGATTGACCCGGCGGGCATATCAAGATGCAGGCTTCCTGCCGCATTGGTAATGATCAGCTTTTCAACCCCCAGCCGTTTGAAGGTGCGGATGGAAATGGCCAGCTTGTCCGCCGGATGCCCCTCATAGAGATGCATGCGGCCCTGCATACAGACCAGCGGCGTCTTGCCCACCTTGCCGATCAGCAAACGGCCCGCATGACCGGCGACCGTAGGTCGGGGAAAGTCGGGAATCTGATCATAGGAAATGATGGTGTCAATATTCATCATATCGCCAAATTTTCCCAGACCACTGCCCAGAATGAGCGCAACCTTGGGGAAGTCACCCTTGTAGGCGGCCTTGATGGCGGATACGCTTCTGTCGACTTCCTGTGTCATTATTTTCTAACCCTGTAGACAATTTTTTTGATGGCTTGTAATATACATTGACCCCGCAGACTTATAAACGATCACGATGACCAATGTCAAAAATATAGGAAATAAAATGACCGAGACAGTAACCTTTGACGTGCCTTCGGCCTTCGCAGAAAACGCCCATGTGAATAACGCTAAATATAACGAGCTTTATGACCGTTCGGTACGCGATCCGGAAGGTTTCTGGGGCGAGATGGGCCAACGTCTTGACTGGATCAAACCCTATACAAAGGTTAAGGATACCTCCTTTGCCAGGGAAGACCTTCATATCAGATGGTATGAGGACGGTACCCTGAATGTGAGCGTCAACTGCATCGACCGTCACCTGCCCGCGCGCGGCCAGCAGACGGCGATAATTTTTGAGGGCGATGACCCGGCTGTTTCCCGTCATATTACCTATCAGCAATTATACGAGCAGGTCTGCCGATTCGCCAATGTCTTGAAAGAACAGGGCGTGAAAAAAGGTGACCGGGTGACGCTTTATATGCCCATGATTCCCGAAGCCACCTATGCCATGCTGGCCTGCGCGCGCATCGGGGCGGTTCATTCGGTGGTATTCGGCGGCTTTTCGCCGGACGCGCTGGCGGGCCGGATTAAGGACTGTGACAGTCATGTGGTGATCACCGCCGATCAGGGCCTGCGCGGGGGCCGTACCACGCCGCTGAAAGCTAATGTGGATGCGGCACTGGAACGGGACGGGGTAGAGGTCAGCAGTGTCATCGTGGTCCGCAATGCACCGGGGGATATTACCATGACAGCAGGCCGTGACATCTGGTATCAGGATGCCGCGAAAAAAGTCTCTGCCCAGTGCGATGCGGAAGAAATGAACGCAGAAGACCCGCTGTTCATTCTCTATACCTCCGGCTCCACGGGCCAGCCAAAGGGGGTGCTGCATACCACAGGCGGTTATCTGGTCTTTGCGTCCCTGACCCATGAGTTGGTCTTTGATTATCATGACGGCGATATATACTGGTGTACGGCGGATGTGGGCTGGGTCACCGGTCACAGCTATATCGTTTATGGCCCGCTGGCCAACGGGGCGACAACTTTGATGTTTGAGGGTATCCCGACTTACCCTGACGCCTCTCGTTTCTGGCGGGTGTGCGACAAGCATAAGGTTAATATTTTCTACACGGCGCCCACGGCCCTGCGCGCCCTCATGGGGGCCGGGGATGATTTCGTCAAGGCCTGTGATCTCTCGTCACTGCGCCTGCTGGGCACCGTGGGTGAGCCGATCAATCCGGAGGCCTGGACCTGGTATTACAGGCAAGTAGGCAAGGAAAAATGCCCCATCGTTGATACATGGTGGCAGACAGAAACCGGCGGCATTATGATCACGCCTTTGCCCGGGGCTACGGCCCTGAAACCCGGCTCAGCCACCCGGCCATTTTTCGGGGTTCAGCTGGAACTTGTGGACGGGGACGGTAAAGTGCTGGAGGGGGCGGCAGAAGGCAATCTGGTCATCACCGACAGCTGGCCGGGGCAAATGCGTACCGTCTACGGCGATCATGACCGCTTTGTCATGACTTACTTTTCCACTTATGAAGGCAAATATTTCACTGGGGACGGGTGCCGCCGGGACGAAGACGGCTATTACTGGATTACAGGAAGGGTGGATGATGTGATCAATGTGTCCGGTCACCGTATGGGCACCGCAGAGGTGGAAAGCGCATTGGTCGCGCACGAACATGTGGCCGAGGCCGCTGTGGTCGGCTATCCCCATGACATCAAGGGGCAGGGGATTTATGCCTATGTGACCCTGATGACGGGGATTGATCCTACCCTGGAATCCCATCAGATGTTAAAGGACTGGGTCCGCAAGCAAATCGGACCCATCGCCACGCCGGATCATATTCAGTTTGCGCCCGCCCTGCCCAAAACCCGCTCCGGCAAGATCATGCGGCGCATATTAAGGAAAGTGGCCGCCAACGAGCATGAAAACCTGGGTGATATATCAACCCTTGCCGACCCGTCCGTGGTGGAAGACATCATCGCCAACCGGAAGAATAGATAACCTTTGACGTAAATGTCATATTTCTGCAAGAGAACCTACATCTGACTGTCATAGCGGGCTGTTACCCTTGTCTCATGAAAAATATCACAGGAGACACAGAGTGATTTCTGCCGAAAATATTGTCCGGGATTATTTTCCGTTATTGGAGGGGCGGCGCTGGTTGTTTAAAATAACCTGTGCCGCCGCCCGTTATCTGGTTCGGGAGCAGGACTTCCTGAATTTCTCCCGTCAGTATCCCCATGCACGCGGCTTTGATTTCATTGACCTTGTGATGGATTATTTTGACTTTGATGTCTCTATTGCCGAACAGGAGAGGGCGCGAATCCCGGCCCAGGGGCGGTTGATCATTGTGGCTAATCATCCCATCGGCTCGCTTGACGGTCTTGCTCTGCTGCGTCTTGTGTCCCGGGTGCGGCGCGATGTGAAGATCGTATCCAATGACCGGCTTAGCGTTATCGAACCGATTACGGATTTGATCTTTCCGGTGGATAATATGACGGGTACAACCAGCCGGGCGCAAATTATGGCCATCAGCCGGTTTCTCAATGATGAGGGGGCGGTGATTATCTTTCCGGCGGGGGAGGTGTCGCGCATGGGGCCGCGCGGGGTGCGGGACGGCAAATGGCGCAAGGGCTTTCTGAAAATTGCCCGCCGGACCCGTTCGCCCATTTTGCCCATTTATGTTCATGCCCGCAATTCGCTGGCTTTCTATCTGGCGTCGTTTTTTTCCAAACGGCTGTCGGTGGTGATGCTGGTGCGGGAAATGTTTGGTCAGGCCCGCAAAACCGTACCTATCCGGGTGGGGGAACTGGTGGATTACAAATCCCTGACCGGCACCCATGACACGGCTCTCGCCAAATTATTCCGGTCCCATGTGGAACGGGTGGGCAAGGGTAAAAAGGGTCTGTTCCGCACCTATATTTCCGTAGCCCAGCCCGAAAGATCCCGTGAGGTTTACCGGGAGCTGTCCCGCCATGAAATTCTGGGGGAAAGCCCGGACGGCAAGATGATTTATCTGGCAAAAGACATTGGCGATACGGCCCTGCTCCGGGAAATTGGACGCTTGCGGGAAGAAACTTTTCGGGCGGTGGGGGAAGGTACCGGCAAGGCCCGTGATTTTGATCGCTATGACATTGATTACTATCATCTGGTGCTGTGGGACCCTGAGCATATGGAAATTGCCGGGGCTTACCGCTTCTGCGATACGGCCAGGCTGATCGGGGAAAAGGGACGGCGGGCACTCTATACCACGCGCCTGTTTGAGTTGGGTAATCAGATGGACCCCTATTTGCAAGAGGGGCTTGAACTGGGCCGCAGCTTTGTTCAGCCCAAATACTGGGGCAAGCGCAGCCTTGAATATCTGTGGATCGGGATGGGAGCTTTCTTGCGGAAACACCCGGATTACCGCTATTTATTTGGCGCGGTGAGTATTTCCAACCAAATGCCACAGGCGGCTCAGGATTTGATGGTTTATTTCTATCGCCTGTATTTTCAACAGCGGCAGGGGGTCGTGTCCTCCTATCACCCCTATCATTTCAAGCAGAAATCTATCGAGGATCTGGCCCTGACTTTCGCCGGGGATAATTATCCGGCGGATTTCCGCAAGCTGAAAGAATTGCTGGCCAATATGGGGGTCGCTATCCCCACCCTTTATAAGCAATATACCGAGCTTACCGAACCGGGCGGCACCCAGTTTTTTGACTTTGGCACCGACCCCGCTTTTGCCGATGCGGTGGACGGCATGGTGATGGTTGACCTTCACCTGTTGAAGGCAAAAAAACGGGCGCGTTATATGGGGTCGGACGTAAAGTTTATGGCGAGCCCAAAGTGAATATTTATGCCTTGGTATCTACTCGCTCTGTTTGAGGTTTCTCGCCGCCTTTGGCAACACCAACCATGGCCGGACGCAGCAGGCGGTCTTTGATTTTATAGCCAATCTGCATGACCTGAACGATGGTGCCGTCTTCCTCACCCGTGTCGGGCAGCTCAAATAATGCCTGATGGAGGTCATGGCTGAATTTTTCGCCCATGGGGTCAATCTTCTTGATGTTATGACGTTCCAGCATATTGAGCAGTTCCCGTTCGGTCATTTCAATACCCTCAACCAGTGTCTTGGCATTGTCGCCAAGGTCGGTATCTTCGGGGATGCTGTCCAATGCCCGGCGCAGGTTGTCGCCCACGCTCAGCAAATCCCGGGCAAAGGCGGTCATGGCATAATTGGCGGCATCGGCTTTTTCCCGGTCAGAACGGCGGCGCAGGTTTTCTGTCTCTGCCACGGCCCGTAACAGGCGGTCTTTCAGGTCGGCAATCTCGGCAACGGCGGCGGCCAGCTTGTCATCCTGCTGTTCCTCCTGCGGGGCGGATGTCTCCGGGGCTTCATTTTCAACAGGGTCGTTTTCTGTATTTTCGTTATTTTCCGTCATATTCCATTTCTCAGGTTTAAAGAATTGTACCAATTACTTTTGCCGTATAATCCACAAGCGGTATTATCCGGGCATAGTCTATGCGTGTCGGGCCAATCACCCCGATCACGCCAAGGATATTATTGTTACCGTCCATATAGGGGGAAGCGATAACAGAAGAATCGGACAGGGAAAAGAGATTATTCTCTGAACCGATAAAAATTCGTACCCCATCGGCATCGCGGGCGTTTTCCAGCAGGTCAATAAGGTCTTTTTTGCTCTCAAGGTCCCGAAACAGGCGCTGGATTCGCTCAAGGTCACTGACGGCCTCCATATTATCCAGCAGATTCGCCTGTCCCCGGATGATCAGATTATCCTGATGGGGGTTATTGCCCACTGTCTGATTGCCGGCCCAGACCGCAAAACCCTGCTCCACGACGGAGCGGGTCAGGCTGTCCAGTTCGGCCTGCTGATTTTTCAGTTCCTGCTCGATATTTTCCTTCGCCTCGGCAAAAGTCCGCCCCACCAGCCGGGCATTCAGGTAATTTCCAGCTTGCGTCAGGGCCGCCGGGGTCAGGCCAAGGGGGATTTTGATCAGCCGGTTTTCCACATCATCGCCCTCACTGACCATAACCACAAGGGCCTGTCCGGGGCTGAGATAAACAAATTCCAGATGTTTCAGGGGCAGATCATTTTTCGGTGCAATCACAAGGCTGGCGCATTGGGACAGGCCCGACAGCATGGTCGTGGCGCGGGTCAGCAGGTCTTCCACATTATGGCCGCTTTCCTGACATTTCACCCGGATGGTGGTGCGCTCGGATTTGGACAGGTTGCCCGTCTCCAACATACCATCAACAAACAACCTGAGGCCCACATTGGTCGGGATACGCCCCGCTGATTTATGAGGGGAGAATATCAAACCGCTGTCCTCAAGGTCGGCCATGACATTGCGAATGCTGGCCGGGGACAGGGGAGCATGAAGCCGCTGGCTCAGGGTGCGCGAACCCACTGGCTCACCGGTAAGGATATAGGTGTCCACAATCTGCCGGAATATGGTCCGGGACCTCTGGTTTAAATCTTCAATCAACATTTTTTTCTCAAACCCAAATGTAGGGACTATGGCCTGGAATTTCAATATAACGCTGGAAAATAGTGAGAATGTCAGGGTAATGGGACATTAAGCTAGGTTATCCGCTGAGTATTATTATTGTCGGAGCGTATATATACAGCATGGCTGGTCTGTTTGGTAAAAAGATCGAGGAAATTTTCTTTCCTTAAGGGGTCAGGCACGTTAGAAGATAAAATAATATTTATTTTTATGCATCAGGAGACAGCATATGCGCCCATCTGGCCGTGCCAATGACCAACTTCGTACCGTAACGCTTGAAACGGGATTTTCAAAACATGCCGAAGGGTCATGCCTGATAAAATTTGGCGATACTCATGTGCTCTGCACGGCGACGCTGGAGGATAAGGCGCCGCCATTCCTGCGCGATACGGGCAAGGGCTGGGTGACGGCAGAATATGGCATGTTGCCCCGCTCCACCCACAGCCGCATGGGCCGCGAAGCCGCAAGGGGCAAACAGTCGGGCCGGACACAGGAAATTCAGCGGCTCATTGGTCGGTCGTTGCGTGCCGTGGTTGATATGAAAGCTCTGGGCGAACGTCAAATCCGTCTGGACTGTGACGTGATACAGGCAGACGGCGGCACCCGCACAGCGTCCATCACCGGGGCTTACGTGGCTATGGTTCAATGTTTTCAGAAAATGATCGCTGATGGCAAGCTGGATAGCCTGCCCGTCAAGGCCCCCGTGGCGGCGGTATCTTGCGGCATATATAAAGGCACACCAGTGCTTGACCTTGATTATGATGAGGATAGCGTCGCGGAAACCGATGCCAATTTTGTCCTGACCGGAGATAACAAGATCGTTGAAATCCAAGGCACCGCAGAGGAAGACCCCTTTACCGAGGAAGAATTCCTGCGCCTGATGCGGTTGGCCCGGATCGGGGTAGATCAACTGGTGAAATTACAGAATAAAGCCCTGGGGCTCTGATGCGGAGGTTTGACGCTGATAAGCTGGTGGTTGCCAGCCATAACGCGGGCAAGGTCCGGGAAATCAGTGCGCTCATGCGGCCCTTTGGCGTCGAAACTCTCTCGGCGGCGGATTTAAATCTGCCTGAACCGGTTGAGGATGGAGAGACTTTCATAGCCAATGCGGAATTAAAGGCTAGAAGTGCGGCGGAAAAATCGGGCTTGATGGCCCTTGCCGATGACAGCGGCCTTGTGGTGCCGGCCCTTGGCGGCAGGCCCGGTATTCATTCGGCGCGCTGGGCCATAAATCCGGCAACGGGGGCGCGGGATTTTGCTTACGGTATGCAGAAGCTGGAAGATGAATTGGGGGCAGATGACCGGACGGCCTATTTTGCCTGTGCCTTGACTCTGGCCTGGCCTGACGGTCATGTGGAAAGCTTTGAAGGCCGGGTTAACGGCACCTTGGTCTGGCCGATTAGGGGCGGTAATGGTTTTGGCTATGACCCCATGTTTCAGGCCGATGGCTATGACATCACTTTCGGCGAAATGGACGCATCAGAAAAACATAACATCAGCCACCGGGCGAACGCTTTTAAAAAATTGATCCATGCCTGTTTCTCCTGAAAATCTGGCCATTTATATCCATTGGCCCTTCTGCCTGTCCAAATGCCCCTACTGTGATTTCAACAGCCATGTGCGCGAACAAATTGATGAGGCGGCCTTCGTGGGTGCCCTTGTGGCGGAGCTCGATCATTACCGGATATTGTCCGGTTCGCGCACCATCACCAGTGTCTTTTTTGGTGGCGGCACCCCGTCTCTGATGGCGGCGGCAACCGTTGACAGACTGTTGCAGCGGATTGCCCGCAACTGGACCTTTGACAAAGATGTTGAAATTACCCTGGAAGCCAACCCGACCAGCGTGGAAGCTGGAAAATTCAAGGATTTTGCGGCGGCGGGTATCAACCGTCTGTCTCTGGGGATACAGGCTTTGAATGACCCGGACCTGAAGGCCTTGGGGCGGGAACATGATCTGCCCGAAGCTCTTGCCGCCATTGACCTGTCCCGGAAATATTTTGCCCGCACCAGCTTTGACCTGATCTATGCCCGCATGGGACAGAGTTTGGCGGATTGGGAGGTGGAATTGAGGCAGGCACTGGCTATGGCGGCGGACCACCTGTCCCTGTATCAATTGACCATTGAACGGGGCACCGCCTTTTATCAGGCCCATGAGAAAGGCCGGATTATTTTGCCGACCGAAGATGTCTCGGCGGATATGTATGACCTGACCCGCGAGATTTGTGCGGCCCACGGTCTGCCCGCCTATGAGGTGTCCAACCATGCGGCGCAGGGGCAGGAAAGCCGCCATAATCTGACCTATTGGACTTACGGCGAATATATCGGGATCGGGCCGGGAGCCCACGGGCGGTTGAATATGGACGGGGCGTTTCATGCCCTGACCCAGCATAGAAGCCCGGAAAAATGGCTGGCGAAGGCGGCCTCTGCAGGTCGTGGCACAGATCAGAATCACAGGCTGATCAGAGCGGACATGGCCGAGGAAATGATCATGATGAGCCTGAGGTTAACTGAGGGCCTGAGCCTTGCGGGCTTTAAAAAGCGCATCGGTGAGGGCGTTGACTGCTTTATTGATCAGGGCTATTTGCAGCGTCTTTTTGAACTGGGTTATATGGAAAGGGACGATCATCATTTGCGGGCGACGAAGGCTGGGATGCCGCTTCTAAATAGTCTGCTTGGCCGACTTCTGGCGTCTTGATCATCATGATTTCCGGCTTGTCCCGTTCAACGAAACTCACCGGGGCCGGGTCAATGACCGTGAAGGCCTTGGCACCGACCTCATAAACCGCCAGCCCCCGTTCGATCAAGCCGTCTTTTCTAAAGCGAAACAGGCCTTCGATGCCGGAAAAGCCATTCTGGTTGGTGATTTGCTCTGCGGTAAAGTCAGGAGTCTTTTCCTGCCGCACCAATGTGGCCGCTAATGCGACCGCATCATAGGCGAGGGTGGTCAGGCGCGGGCTTTTTTCGCCGTAAATACCCTGATAGCGGGCCAAAAATTCGTGGGATTTTGTATGATCCGGCGCCGCGAACCAGCCGCCGTGAAGCTGCGGCTCCACAAACAACATTTCATCATCCCATAACCCGGTGCCAAGGATTTTAACCTTGGTCGGGTCAATCTCATAATAGGATACCCAGGCGGCCAAAGTGGTCAGCATGGCCCCGCCTTCGGGCAGCAGGATGGCATCGAAATTCACATCGCCTATGGTTTCCACACTCTTTAATTCGCCCAGCATTTCCTGAGCAAAATCATCTTCCTCCCCCAGTTTTTCGAGGAAATCAATTTCGCGGGTATATTTCCGCCGCCGTTCCTTGTAATGGGCGATATTTTTCACCGGGTTAACCAGCTTGGTGCTATCCGGAGGGTAAAATTCCACGGCGGCCAGATCACGGTCCTGATCGGTCACCGCCTGCCGGAATACTTCCAGGGCCCGCTTGCCATAAGCCGTTTCCGGGATCAGGGCGGCATAACGGGCATAGCCATTTTCAGACGCATAACGGATCACCCGGGCGATCTGTTCCTCCATACGGAAATTCATCAGGAAGACGCCGTTTCCGGCAACGCTATGGTCACTGGAAAAACCGATGACATTAACCCCGGCCTCCTGTGCCATGTCCTTTATGGCGGTGATAGAATGGGAAAAAAGCGGTCCGATAATCAGGTCCGGTTTCTGATCCAGCAATTTTGTCATGGCCTCAGTTGCACCGATGGCCGTGCCATGGGTGTCATAGGGTAATAACGTCAGCCGCCGGTCCTGTGAATCAAACAGGGCCAGGGTGGCCGCATTGAACAGGGCCTTGCCAATGACCGCATCAGGCCCGCTTAACGGCAACAACAGCCCAAGGCGAATTTCATGGCGCACCGTACCATCCATATCTGCCGTCATGTCAGCAGTTTCTTGGGTCGGGGACGGCGGAATTGCGGTAACATCCCGCATGACAGCCGTCTTATCCGAACCGCACCCGGACAGGGCCAAGCCAACAAAAAGGCTTAATAGGATGATTTTGACAAAAGATCGTTTCAAAACAGATTCCGGTTTTCTTTGCTTTTTTTCATACATACTATTTATAACAGAAATAATCCATTAATTTACAAATAGGGCAAGGGTATGGTGCTGTGAGCGAAAAGAGTAAAAAAATTCAGCCGGGGCTGTATATTGTCTCAACCCCTATCGGCAATCTGGGTGATATGACCCACCGGGCGCAGGCGGTTCTGGCAACTGCGGATATTATTGCCTGTGAGGATACGCGGGTAACCGGAAAATTGCTGGCCCATTTTGACATTGCCACCCCGGCGGTGGCCTATCATGATCATAATGAACAGAAAATCCTGCCCCAACTGCTGGACCGGCTTGAGCAGGGAGAAACCGTTGCGTTGGTCAGCGATGCGGGGACGCCGCTGATTTCCGACCCCGGCTATCGGTTGGTTAAAGAGGCCCGTGATAAGGGCTATTTGGTCAGCAGTATTCCCGGCGCCAGTGCCATCCTTGCCGCCTTGGCCTGTGCAGGACTACCTACAGACCGCTTCATGTTTGCCGGTTTTTTGCCCAACAAGACGGTAGCCCGGCAAAAAATCTTGTCTGACCTTGCCGCCATCAAGGCCACGCTGGTATTTTACGAATCACCCAAACGGCTGAAGGACAGTCTGAAGGATATATTGGAGGTTCTGGGCGACCGGGAAGCAGCTATATGCCGGGAATTGACCAAATTATTTGAAGAAGTTCGGCGCGGCAGCCTATCGGGCCTTGCGGCCCATTATGCGGCGGCGGGTGCGCCCAGGGGTGAGGTTGTCATTGTCATCGGCCCGCCCGCCGAAACAGAGGCCCGGGCTGATCAGCTTGATGAGGCTTTGATAAAGGCTCTGGCGGCTTTATCACTCAAGGAAGCGGTGGCGTCTGTTACCTATACCACCGGACTGAAACGAAAACAGGTGTACGCACGGGCTTTGGAACTATCGGGTAAAAAATGAATGATACGGCGCAGGTAAAGAAAAAAAGGGCGTACCTGTGGGGGCAGGGGGCCGAATGGCTGTGCATGTGTTTTTTAATCTTTAAAGGCTATCGTATATTGGCCCGGCGGTATCGGTGCAAATCCGGCGAGATTGATCTGGTTGCGCGAAAAGGGTCTGTGCTGTGTTTTATAGAGGTCAAGGCTCGCCAGACAAAGCGGGCGGCTCTGGAAGCGGTATCATTTCGGCAGAAATCAAGAATATCCCGCGCCGCCGAGTGGTATATGGCCCGGAATGGTCACGATACAGGAGATATTTCCTGTCGTTTTGATGTGATGGCGGTTGAACCCTGGGCCTGGCCAACCCATGTAAAGGATGCATGGCAGACGGATGTGAGAAAGTGAACGAAACAGACATAGAATATAAGGCCCGTTTAATGGCGGTGGGGCAGGGTGACGGCAGTCTTGCGGACATTGCCGGTACGGCCCTGATTCTGGCGGCCTTGGATAGGCCCGGTGTTTCTTTTCAGAAATATGAACATCACCTGAAAATTCTCGCCCTTGACCTTGACGCAGAGGGCGGGCAGGAAACGTCTGCATCCGCGCGGGCAGAGGCACTGGCAGCCACCCTGTATGACCGCCATGAATATTCTGGTAATGAGGATTATTACGACGACCTGCAAAATGCCAATCTGATGTCGGTTATTGACACCCGCAGGGGCCTGCCGATTTCGCTCAGCATATTATATATGCATGCGGCGCGCAGCCAGGGATGGCATGTTGAAGGCTTGACCTTTCCCGGCCATTTCCTGATCAGGCTTTCCGGCGCGGGGCCGATGGATGGCAGGGTGATACTTGATCCCTTTAACCGGGGGGGAATAATGGATGCGAGAGGTCTGCGGCAATTGGTCAGGAAAACATCCAGTTCCGATGTGGACTTGAAACCGGATTATTATCAGCCGGCCACGGACCGGGAAATACTGATTCGTCTGCTGGATAATATCAAGATCAGATGCCTGAAAGTCAGTGACATGGGGCAGGCGATCAATATCCTGTCGCGTCAGGTTCTGATAGACCCGGAGGAGATACAGCATCACTACGAACTGGGCATGTTGCTGGCCCATGTGGGCAAGGATGATTCGGCGCGGGAACGTCTGACTTACTGCCTGACCCAAAGTGAAAAATTTGAGCGGAATGACCTGATTGAACAGCAGGTCATCAATACATTGAAAAGTCTGGACAAGCAGACCCACGAGGCGCGTGGCGGCATTGTTCTGAGACTTCCTGAAAAAGAATGAAGTGGATAATACGGCTATGAGTCTTAAAGTTGCCCTGCAAATGGACCCTATTGAATCTGTTGATATTAACGGTGACAGCACCTTTGCCCTTGGGCTTGAGGCAGAAAATCGCGGCTATAAATTGTATCATTATGATGTGGATGATCTGTCGTTGCAGGATGGCCGGGTAACGGCTCATGCGCGCGCCCTGACCCTTCGGCGGGAAATGGGCAATCATTTCTCCTACGGGGCCGAGGATCAAATTGATCTGGCAGAGGATGTGGATGTGATTCTCATGCGGCAGGACCCGCCCTTTCACATGGGTTATATTACCGCCACCCATATTCTGGAGCATGTGCATCCAAAGACGCTGGTGGTCAATGACCCGGCGGCGGTACGCAATGCGCCGGAAAAGATTTTTCTGACCCGTTTCCCTGACCTCATGCCGCCAACTTTGATTACCAGCAACAGACGTGATGTGATTGCCTTTCGCGCGGAACATAAGGATATTATAGTCAAGCCGCTATACGGTAACGGCGGGGCCGGGGTGTTCAGAATACGCCAGGACGATCAAAATTTAAGCAGCCTGATTGAGATGTTCCAGCAATTTTATCCCGAACCCTTCATTGTCCAGCAATATCTGTCTGATGTGACCAAGGGCGACAAGCGGATTATCCTTGTGGACGGCAAGGCGGTCGGGGCCATCAACCGGGTGCCGCAGGCGGGCGAAGTCCGCTCTAACATGCATGTGGGGGGTGAGGCCAAAAAGACCGAGCTGACCGACCGGGAGCGGCAAATCTGTGATGAAATTGGCCCTACGTTGCGGGAACAGGGCCTGTTATTTGTTGGCATTGATGTGATCGGAGATTATCTGACGGAAATCAACGTTACGTCACCGACCGGCATACAGGAAATTCAGCACTTTGACGGCACAGACATTTCCGCCCTGCTGTGGGATGCCATTGAAAAGAAACTTTAATCTATTTTGAGTTTTCTTTAAGAAAAAATTATACTTGTCTGATATGAACAATCCTGGCTGAGGTAAAATTCAAACAGGGTGATATAATGCAGGGCAGTAATCAGGCGATCGTTGTTCAGGCGAACAGGTTCAAAATTCGTGATTTTATCCTGCAACGCCCGGAATGGCGTTATGTTGCCTTAATCCTTATATTACATGTGGTTATGCTTGGTGTGACTGTGATGGCCGCTTCAATAATATCCTCGCCCTTTTCCCTGTGGTTCAATGATACCAATATGTTGTTGGCGGCTGTTACATTATATGTTTTATTCTTGGGTAGTATCTGGCATATTACTCTGATTGTTTTAAGTATTTTTGATGATGTTAAGATAAAAATATCAGGGGCACCGTTATTTCCTGAACCCTTGCGGTCAAATTTATTTGCCATGAAATTCTACCCCGTGGGCCTGCCCGCGCTTTTGATTATTGTTCTGACTTGCCTTGCTATATTGGGGACGTCGAATATTACCCTGTTGAGTTTCAAGCTCCTGTCCGGGACCACGGAATGGCGGGACGGGATATTCTGGGCCGTTGAAGGCCCCTTGTTTGAATGGCTGTCCACACTCCATATCAATACAGGCTTTTGGGACCCTCTCTATCATAGTTGCTGGGCCATTGAGTTGGCGATGGTCTGTTTCCTGATTGTGGTCAGTCAAAGTACAAGGGTCGTGTTTTTCTATGGCTATTCCATGATCATTCTCTATTATCTGGGACGGTTTATCGGCATGTTGAATCCGGTGAAAGGCCCGGCCTTTTACAAGCCGGAATATTTCAATCATGCGGCGGATTCCCTGACCCAAATGGCCGTTGACAAGTTAAATCATACCCTTGCATTGCCTCTTGATCAGGCTATTCAGCAAGGCGGTATTCTATTGGGGGGCATATCCGCCATGCCGAGCCTGCATATTGGCATGATTACACTTACCTCCTATTGGCTCTATAGCACACGGAAATGGACCCTTGTGATAACTATTCCGTGGGTGGTGATGGTGTGGATTTCCACCGTTGTACTGGGTTGGCATTATGTCATAGACGGTGTTGGCGGCGTTTTGCTGGCGACGTTCAGCATATGGGTTACGGGCTATATACTTAAATTCTCCTGGGGTGGCCTTACCAAAGATATACGGGCCGTATTGTAAAACCTTCTCTAATGTCCTATATATAATCAAACAATAATGAAATATATAATCAAACAATAATGAAAGGATTATATTATGGCAAACGAAGGTTACCACGAACCTGTAGAAGAACTCACAGACGACACAAGGGATATGCACAGGGCCATCGTGTCCCTGATGGAGGAGTTGGAGGCTGTTGACTGGTATAATCAACGTGTTGATGCTTGCCGTGACCCTGAGTTAAAGGCGATCCTTGCCCATAATCGTGACGAAGAGAAAGAACATGCCGCCATGGTTCTCGAATGGATCAGGCGTCGGGACAGTTCTTTCGATAAAGAGCTGAAAGATTATCTCTTTACCGACAAAACCATTGCCCACGAATAAGGGCGTAAGCCCTACCGTTCCCGGAAAGATGTACTCAGGGCGTTGTTGATGGGTTTGACCAGATATTGAAGCAGGGTTTTTTTGCCCGTCTGAATATCGGCCAATGACATCAATCGACGCGCTTGTGCTCCGTCTCGCGAAAGACGGGACAGCCGCCGCAACTCATCCCCACTATAATCGCTTCGCATCTTGATCAACACCGTTCCCTCCACTTTAATGATTACCACCAGAGAGAATCACATAATTTAAAATAAAGAAAAATGTTTCGCAGGAGTCAGAAATTTTGTTCGCTGGTATAATACAGACTCTATATTCAATTTAAAATAAGTATTTCAATAACTTATACTTTCTGAGCAGGCTCTATGCAGGGATATCTCCAAGCTTGTTTGATGAATTGGTAAAAGATGGACGTATGCCAAAACCATTCAGGATCAATACAAGGGTACTTTGGAATTTAAAGCTTTTAGAAAAGGCTTTTGATTTTCTGAGTAAGCAGGAGATTCATGCCGTTAAACCATGGAATGAAGATTAAGGGAAAAAGGCATGCCAATTTTTAAGATGAAAAATGGATTAGGAGAAATCAAACTCAAATATATAGTGGAGATATCTGGTCCTACTTTGTTGGACAGGTTTACGGCGATGTTAAGCTTTGTTATATTGTTTAATGTTATGCCGCTACTTTCCTTTGATCAGGGGCATGCCCCTGATTTTCGATTTTTTGATTATAGACCTCATCAGGGGTTTGTCCATTGAAAGTGGAA
>UOED01000046.1_pt1 | contig 58615 bp, 59 predicted proteins | sample 1990161 | NCBI WGS metagenome assembly UOED01 (sample SAMEA4728526, study PRJEB27164) | hydrothermal vent metagenome | biome: marine basaltic hydrothermal vent biome; feature: marine hydrothermal vent; material: mineral | place: Pacific Ocean | collected 2011-06-14/2011-07-23 | depth 1741 m | reverse complement strand
CATGACCTATGCCCCCACCACGGCGGCCCGCAGGGCGGCACGGGCACGATGAATACGGATCCGCAGGTTGCCGGGGCTGATATCAAGGGCGTCACAGATTTCAGCACTGTCCAGCCCCTCAACCTCTTTCAGCAGCAAAACCTCCCGATAGGCATGGGGCAGGCAGTCCATCTGTTCCCGCACCCTGCCCAGCAACCGTTTATCGTCCAGCTGTTTTGCCGCCAGACCATCCCAGCCGGGGCAGTCATGACGCCAGCGTCCGGCGGCGTTGAAATAATCTTCAAGTCCTGTATCCCCCACATCCACATAGCGTTTGCGGCGGCGGATTTCGTCGATAGCCCGGTTATGCACCGCCCGGTAAAGCCAGCTTTTCAAGCTGCATCGTCCGTCGAAGCGGTCTATGGTGCGGTAAATATTCACAAGGCTGTCCTGGGTGATTTCTTCGCCGGAAGCCCGGTCGCCAAGCAGGCGCGTGGCATAGGCAAGCAGGGACGGGCCATATCGGACAAGAACCGCGCGCCAAGCCGCCGCCTCTCCCGCTTTAAGCGCGGCAAGATCGGCTGAATTCTCCTGATATACCCCGATAGTCTGCATTGTGATTCCGTCCATTCCCTGCCAGAATTTTGCCGAACCATACTGACATAGGCTATCAATGTCCGATAACATTTTTGTGAGAAAATTTGTATCACAGCCATTCTTTCCTATGTTTTCGCAAATATTTTTAGAAAAATTCTAAAAATACGGGCAATGGACGGGGTGAATTTCGCCTTGAGATATTCCCCGGCCAATCGTTTCCAGATTTCCGCCTGCGTGGGGTAGGGATGAATGGTTGCGGCCACATCGGCCATTTTCAGGCCCGCTGTGATGGCCAGTGCCATTTCAGAAATGGATTCTCCGGCATGGGCAGACATCATGGTGGCCCCCAGAATCCGGCCCGAACGGCGATCCGCATATATTCTGGCGAACCCCGCTGTCTCCCCCTCCAGCACGGCCCGGTCAATCTCTGCCATCCGGGCGCTATAGATGACAATCTCATCACCCTTTTCCGTGGCCTCCTTGGCGGTCATGCCCACATGGGCGATTTCCGGCGCAGTATAAGTGGCCCAGGGCATCACCAGATCAGAGGTTTTCTTGCGGCCAAAAAACAGCGCATTCTGAATGACGATCCGTGCCATGGCATCGGCGCTATGGGTGAATTGATAAGGCGAGCAGATATCCCCGGCGGCGTATATTTTTGCGTTTGCGGTCTGCAGGCGGTCGTTAACCGTCACCCCCCGGCGGTGATAGTCCACCCCGGCAGCCTCAAGATCAAGACCCTCAATATTGGGAATCCGGCCCGCCGCCACCAGAATTTCGTCGCCCTGAATGATCCGTTCCTGATCACCTTCCTTGACCGTAACGCTTTTTTTGTCTGCCCGCACGACAGCCGCGCCGAGGATCATATGAATGCCCTCTTTCTCAAATTGCGCTTTGAGAATGGCACTGGCTTCGGGGTCTTCAATGGGCACCAGACGGTCCGCCATTTCAATGAGGGTTACTTCCGCGCCAAACCGGCGAAAGGCCTGCGCCATTTCACAGCCAATGGGCCCGGCCCCGATAACAATCAGGCGGCGCGGTAATTCGGTCAGGGAAAACAGGCTTTCATTAACCAGCGGATCGGCCTCTGCAAGGCCCGGTATGGGCGGCAAGGCAGCGCGGGCACCGGTGGCGATGACCGCCCGGTGAAAATTCAGTTTTGCCCCCGCAACTTCTATGGATGACGGTGAGGTAAATTTGCCGTCGCCCAGAAAAACATCAATCCCCAATGCGCTGAAACGGTCCACACTGTCATGATGGGCAATGCTTGCGCGTTTTTGCCGCATGTCTTCCATCACCGCCGCAAAATCCGGGGCCTGTCCACTGTCATGGGCCTTATGGGCCGCTTTGAGCAGGGCCTTGGAGGGCACGCAGCCGAAATTCAGGCAATCACCGCCCATGAGATGCCGTTCCACAAGAGCCACTCTGGCCCCAAGGCCCGCCGCCCCGGCGGCGACCACCAGACCCGCAGGCCCGCCTCCGATCACCACCATATTATAACGCCCCGCAGGCGCCGGATTATGCCAATTCGCCGGGGCCAGCATATCTACCAAGGCCTTGTTATGGCTGTCCTGTGGCTCAACCGTTACTGTCACGGCGTTTCTCCTTCCGCGATGGTATCCCGCAGGGCGCGGCGCGCGAGATAGGTCACATAGGCGGTGACCATGACCGTCACCGCAAAACCAACCCAGATAAATATACTCTGCGCGTCTTCGGCCCCCTGTTTCGGGGCGGCGGCAAGCTCTGTCACATTGGTGACCAATGAGCCCAGATAGGTGTATAGAAACGTGGCGGGCAACATGCCGATGAAGGAGGCCAGCACATAGCTCTGTCCCTTAACCCGGGTCAGGCCCAAAGCATAATTCAGAAAGGTAAAAGGGAATACCGGTGACAGGCGCAGCAACATGACGATTTTAAAACCCTGATCCCCCACTGCCCTGTCCACCAGACCAAAACGGGGATTGTTCGCCACCTTTGCCTGTACCCAGGGCCGCATCCGCCCCCGCGCCAGACTGAAGGCCACAAAGGCCGCCGTAACACTCACCGGGGATACCAGAAGCGTGCCCCACCACGGCCCGTATATAAAACCCGCCCCAAGGGTCAGCAGGGACGCCGGAATCAACATCACGGTCGAGATGATATAGATCACCGCAAAGGCGGCAACGCCCCACGCGCCGCTGGCCTTGACCCAGACAATCATTGCCTGCATCCATTCGTTAACCGGCCAGATAATACTGGCCCCGATCAACAGACCGATAATTAAAACAAGTTTTAAAATAGCCTTCATAGATTTACTTTCCGTGCATTACGCCTGCATAAACCAGCCCAGCCAAAACAGGATAATCCCAAAGGCCGCCGCGCCGGGCAGGGTGATCACCCATGCCGCCAGCATTACTTTCACAGCGCCCATATGAAGATTGCCCTTTTGCCCCGAAACCCCAACCCCGATCAGGGCCGACGCGGAAACATGAGTGGTCGACATTGGCAGGCCAAAAATAGCCCCGGCGCTTACTAGCATACTTGTCACAATATTGGCGGTAAACCCTTCGTGATGATTCATTACCGTGACCTTTTCCGCCAACATACGGGTCACCCGCAGACCAGCCATAAGGCCGCCCACGGTCATGGCCCCGGCCACCACCAGAAAGGCGGTCAGGTTAGCGGTTTGCGCCGTATCGGATAGCAGAGCCGCCGCAATCATAAGCCCGGCCAGCTTGGGCGCATCATTCATGCCGCGCGCAAAACTGGTCAGTCCGGCACTGAGCCAATGTAGTTTATCAACGGTGATCAGGGCATTTGCCGGGACGGCTTCTGTGCTTTGGGTGTCGCAGGTGCTGATGGCAAGAGCGGGTGCAGCAGTGGCCCCGCCCTGGACAAAGGCGACCTGGGGTTCCACGGTAACACAAATACAATCGTCGGCGGCCTTTCCGGATGCTTTCCACAGGGTCCATAACCGCCGGAGTAGCATGGTCGCCGCCAGCGCCACCAGAGGACTGAGTGACAGCGGCAGAGCTACTTTCCAGATCAGCTTGTTCCAGGCAACCCCCTCTGACCCAAAGGCCACAAGAGCGACCCCCAGCAGGGAGCCGACAATAGCGTGAGTAGTCGATACGGGAAGCCCGGTGCGGGTGGCCAGCAAAACCCATGCCGCCGCCCCGCCAATAATCGCCAGTGCCGATACCATATCCGGGCTGGCCGCCGCCGTCAGAAGCTTGCCGCCAAAGGTTTCGGTCATGGCATGGGCGAAAAAGGCCCCGGTCATGGCCCCGGCAAAGGTGAAAAATGTGCCCCAGAGTATGGCGGTACGGTAATTTGTCATTCCGGCACCCACAAGGGTTGCAATGCCCTTGGACACGTCATTGGACCCGTTGGCCCAGGCAATGGCGATGCCCGCGAGGATCACCAGCATTACGTCCATGGTCATTTTTCGTCTCCTAAATTTTGCATCAATCTGAATATATTTTCGACACTCATTTCCGGTTTTATCTGCCGGGTGAGCTGTTGTATGCGGCTCTGTAAGGCGGTGAAACAATCGGCAAAGGCCCGGCGCTTGTCCGCGTCTGCCGCCGCCGCCGGGTCTGGCAGGCCCCAATGGATATGACGGGGGCTACCGGCAAAGCAGGGACATATTTCCTGCGCCGCATTGCCGCAGACGGTGATGACAAAATCCAGCGGCCCTGCCACCGCTCCGTCAAATTCAGCCCAGCTTTTGCTGCGCGGTTCAAAATCAATATCAAGGACGCTGATCTGTTCCAGGGCATAGGGGTTAACCCGGCCCGTTGGCTGACTGCCTGCGCTATGGACGTTGAAACAATCTCCGGCCTCTTGCCGGAACAGGGCCTCTGCCATGATGCTGCGGGCGGAATTCCCGGTGCAGAGAACCAACAGGCTGAACCTGTTGTCTGTTGCGGCATTTAACAACATGCGTTCGGCTCATCGTCTTTGGCGTTACCCTCAAAGGGTAAACTGGTGCCGCATCCGGCAAAAATGCCAAAATGACAGGCGAAATCGCCGATAAACTGAAAATGATCACGAAAGCGCGTATCCTGCAACATGCGCCATGTATTGCCGCACACCGGAAAGACACGGCCCGTTTCAATATGGTGATGCTTGTCCAGCGTAAAGGCGGTACTGTTTTCCGGAATATCGCCCTTATAGACCACCGCCTGACCATAATCCTCACAATCGCTTTCCAGATCGTCCAGCTTGAACAGACGGTAAGTGGCCGAATAGAACCGCAAATTGCCGACCCGCGCCGACAGCACCGGGTCCATGACCTCAAGAGGTCGATCCTCTACAAGGCGCGGGTCGGCAAAACCGCAAGCCTTGCTGATGGTGACAAAATCATTCCAATAGAGCGCGCCGCCCAGACATTCACCGTAAAGCACCGGATCATTACGCACCGCCTCCGGCACCCGCTTGTCCGCATAAACGTCCGAGAAATAAAACTCGCCGCCCGGTTTCAGCAACCGCCGAACCCCCTTCAGCACCGCCTCCTTGTCCGGGGACAGATTGATCACGCAGTTGGACACGATCACGTCAAAGCTTTCTGGCTCCAGATCAAGCTGGTCCAGCTTTTCAATATAGCCCTTCAGGAAACGCACATTGTCATAGCCAAAAGCCTCCACATGGAATTGACGGGTATCATTGGCGATGGCCAGCTGTTCATCGGTCATATCCACGCCGACAACCGCGCCGGCGGGGCCGACAAGCTGTGCCAGCGCATAGACATCCCGGCCCGATCCACTGCCCAGATCCAGAACCCGGCACCCCTCAAGCAGGGGCGGGCAGACAAGACCGCAACCGTAATAGCGGGATAAAACCTCCGGGTGGATATTCCTGAGCAGGCCTTTCAGCCAGTCCGGCACGCTGGACGCATCACAGCAGGCATCGGTCTTTAAATCGCTGGTGCCCTGTAGTTCCCGGCCATAATAGTCTTTTACAGTTTCATGCATATTAGTTTCTCTTGATCAGTATTTGCCATGGTTATAGCAATGACGGCCCAACATACGAAATGTTACAGTTTTTTTTAATAATTCGGAAATCCCGTGATTTGACGGCATTGGTTACATTTGGTAACATTCCGCCTACAGGTGAGTGAGTCTGAATAAAGGTCGGTTAAATCGGCCCCAGGGAGCCTATGGAACCGAATTACCCCACAGAGATGATTGCCCCGGCGGAGCGTGCAGATTTCTGGACAGAGTCCCTGAAAAATGTCTGCGGCGGTTTTGAAACTTTTTCCAGCGACTGGTCCAAATTCAAGGGCAAGGTGGAATTACGCAATATCGGCGGTTTCGATGTAGCGGGCATTTCGGTGAATGCAGACAAGATCATCCGGTCCCGCAAGCAGATTGCCCAGGGGGATAATAAATATTGTTTTCTGATCATGCAGATGCAGGGCCGGGCGGTTCTGTCACAGCGCAATAACGAAGCCTTTCTGGAACCGGGCGATATGACGCTGATAGATTCCGGTTATCCGTCCGAATTCTCTTACGACGGCTTTATGGAACAGATTTCACTGCATATTCCCCGGGAAACGCTGGAATCATGCCTGCCCTACCGCCAGATAAAAGAAGCCAGAACCATCTCTGGCGTATCGGGTATGGGGGCGATCATTCGTGATTTTCTGGCCTCTGCCTATAACGAAGCGGCCTGTATCGGGGAACAGGACTATCCTCTGGTGCGGGAATCCCTGCTTAATTTTCTGGCCGCAACATTGCGGGGATACAGCCCGGAAAATACATTTGACATCAAAGTGCAACAACTGGCCCATATCCGCAAAACCATCGAACAGAATCTGACCGACCCCAATCTGTCCCCGACCAAAGTGGCGATGCTGTGCGGTATCTCCACCCGGCAACTACACCGACTGTTCAAGGGAGACGGGGTGTCTTTCGGCGAATGGGTCCGCCGGCGGCGACTGTCAGAAGCCCGGCGGCAACTGGCCAACAAACATTTCTCCGGCCAGAGCATCATCCAGATCGCCTTTCATTGGGGGTTCAATGATGCCGCCCATTTCAGCCGCTGCTTCCGGCAGGAGTTCGGACAGTCGCCAAGGCAGTACCGATTATCCGAAAGACGCCTGTAAATACCTGATTTTCATATATTTAGAACAGTGATATGATATTTTTGTCACTCTGATGCATTTATGTTGGCGCGCTCAGGCAAGAGTGTCTAATATATATAGTGCTAAGATGCGAAAATAATAAAATAACGACAATAGTATAACTTAACCCTTAAAATATTAGGAGAGGATCATGCGGGAAGCATCATCATCCACTTTGTGGAAAAAACTGACTGGGACAACCTGTTTCACGGCATTGCTCATTGCCGGATCAGTCGCGCCAACCTTTGCGGCAGACGAAGAAGAGAGAGGCTTCACCGGCCTTGAAGAAATCGTCATTACGGCATCCAAAAGAGAACAGACCCTTCAGGAAGCCGGTATGTCCGTGACCGCCATCGGGGCGCTGGACCTTGAAAGGATGGGGGCAACTTCCTTTATCAGTTTCGCGGTGCGGGTGCCGAATCTGGGCTTCGGCAACGAATCTGATGGCCGGTTTAACTCAAACTCTCCGGCTATACGCGGTGTTTTTGGGGACAATACCACCGGTTTTTACATTGATGACGTCCCGGTTCCGGCCTCTATGCAGCCCCGGGTCATGGATATTTCACGTATCGAAGTGTTGCGCGGACCGCAGGGCGACCTGTATGGCGCGCGTTCCATGGGCGGTACAATCCGTCTGATCACGAAACAGCCTGATTTTGACGGTGTTTCCGGTTCTATCCATTCCACGCTGTCAACGGTCAAAGAAGGTGACCTTAACTGGTCCATTGATGCCTCTGCCAATCTTCCTGTGATCGAGGATAAGCTAGCCGTGCGGGCAACCGCCTATTTTGGCCAGAATTCCGGCGTCTTTGACCGGGAGTATATTCCAAGCTGGACCAATGCGCAGACCGGGCAAGTCATCCAGAATACCGGTCCGGTCTTTAAAACCAACAAAAATGTTGATGATGAAACATATGGCGGTTTCCAGCTTGCGGCAAAAGCCCAGGTTTCTGAAAACCTGACCTTCACACCAAGGATCATGTATCAGAAAACAAGCGCTGATGGTCTGCCATTTGCCGATAATTCACCAGATAACTTTACCGAGAAACGCTTTTTTGATACCGGGGAGCCCGGCAGTGACCGCTGGTGGCTGGCGAGCGGCACCTTCAACTGGGATCTTGACAGTGGCACGATCACATCAACAACATCATATTTTGACCGCCTGGTTGACGAGAGGGAAGAAGAAGCGTCTTTCCTGCATTTCCTGTTTAATCAGGTTATTGGCTTCCCGATTGATCCTCTGGCCTCGCCTATTGACAGAAACATCCGCTATAAATCCTTTGTTCATGAAACCCGTTATACTTCCGATTTTGACGGGCCATTTCAGGTAACGGCTGGCATTTATTATCAAAGAAACAAACAACGCCTGCAATATCCACCGGCCCTTCAGCCGGGTCTGAATGCTGCGGTTAATGCTGTGACAACTGGCATTCCTGAAATCGGCGGGCCGATTGACATTGCCCCCGGCGACCTGATCTTTACCACCAATAATATATTTAACACCAAAGAATATGCCGCGTTCGGTAATCTGACCTATGATGTTACGGAGAGGATTTCCATTACGGCTGGGGGACGTTATTATAAAACGGAAACGTCAACTTTCATCGCCTCTGATGGCTTTGCCAATGATGGCCCTTCGCGGGTTCCAGGCGACCTGACAAAAAATGACGTGAAGCAATCTGAAACCGGCTTTAATCCGAAAATACTGATACAGGCCAACCTTAGTAAAGAAGTAGACATTTACGCAGTAGCCTCCAAAGGCTATCGTATTGGCGGTGCCAATGGTAATCTTCCCCTGGGATTATGTGGCGGCGAACTTGATACGTTGGGTATTAACCCTGCGGATGTGACAACCTTTAATTCAGATTCCCTGTGGAGTTATGAAGGCGGAATGAAAACCAATTTGTTTAATAACCGTGTCTCTTTAAATGCGGCAGCCTATTTCACAAAATGGGATAATATTATTCAGCAAAACCGTCTGGCTTGCGGCTTCCAGTATAAAGCCAATGCCGGTCAGGCCGAAATCAAGGGTTTTGAAATTGAATTGTCAGCGGCCCCGATTGATGGTCTGACATTGAATTTTGCATTAGGTTACGCCGACGCAAAGATTACGGATGTGGGCACGCCGCCAGTTGCCGGGGTTAACCTTGGTGATAAAATTCAGGGCGTTCCAAACTGGACCGTATCGGCATCGGGCGAATATATCTTCCCGATCGCAGATGAAATGGATGGCCTCCTTCGGGCGGATTTCAACCATTATGGCCGTAGCTTCAGCTCAAATAACGAAGCCTCCGCCGCGACCCAGCGTATGCGTCCGGCATGGACCGCGCTTAATCTTAGGGCGGGTATTATCCGGGAAGACTGGGAATTCACCTTGTTTGTGGATAATGTGACCAATACTCACGCCAATCTGGCTGACAGCCGGTCTATTGCGGCGGAAACGCCGGGTCGGCAACGTATCGTGACCAACCGGCCACGTACGATTGGCATTGATGTCAGAAAACGTTTCTGATCCTGTAAAATTTGGGGCGGGCTTTGTGTGAAGCCCGCCTTTTTCTCTGACCCTCTAGTGTCTGTGGACAATTAAGGACAGAATATGAAATTTATCGCCCCTATTTTGTCAATTTTACTTTTGATTGTCGGCCTGTCTGCCTGTACGGAAGCCCCGAAAAAATCCAATGTGTCCGAAGCTGAAAAAGCCGCTGGCCGCACGCTCATATCCGATAATTGTTCCGGTTGCCACATAGAGGCCGAGGACGGCACCTTCAGCCGGATCAGTTTTATCCGTAAAACCCCCGAAGGCTGGGACATGAATATTGCCCGGATGATGATTTTTCACGGCCTGGAAATTGAACCACAAGACCGGCGGGATCTGGTCAAATATCTGGCCGATACCCAGGGGCTGGCCCCGTCTGAAACAGCCGCCCATAGGGATATTCTGGAACGCAAACATAATGTTATAGAGCAGGGCGTAGACCCGGACCTTGCCGCCATGTGCGCGCGCTGTCATACCTATGCCCGCGTGGCCCTGCAACGGCGGGACAAGGCGGAATGGCAAAATCTGGTCCATATGCATCTTGGGCAATGGGCCTCTATCGAATATCAAATGCTGGCCCGTGAGCGGGACTGGCGAGCGGATGCCCTCGGCCCGGTTTCGGAAAAGCTGGGCAAGTTATATCCTCTGAAAACAACCCAATGGACGGATTGGCAGAAAGCGGAATGGAAAGACATGTCCGGAAGCTGGCAGATGGTTGGTCATGTACCGGGCATCGGCGATATGGGCGGCACCATGACCGTCAAGGCCACCAAAGGGGGCAAATATGTAACCTCTTTTGATATGATTTTCACCGATGATATTACCGGAGCCGATGGTATCGCCCTGAGGGGTGACGGTAAATCCATCGTTCATACGGGCTATGAATGGCGCGGAACGGCGGCCCTCAACGATATTAAATACCGCCAGATATGGGCCGCCAGCCCCGATGGCAACCGCATGACCGGACGGTTTTTCAAGAAAGACCACCCCGAAGACGGCATGACCATCACCGCTTGGCGCAATATCCCGGCGAATAACGGTATTATGAGCATCGTCCCCGCCGCCCTGAAAGCCGGAAAAGCAACAGAAATCGTCATTAGCGGCCTTAATCTGTCCGGTGATATATCTATTCCCGGCGCAGAGGTCACGGTCAGGCAGGCCTCTGACAGCCGCATTATCATTTCCGCATTGGCTTTAGCCGGGGCAACCGGCCCGGCTAAAATAACCGTGGGCAAGGACAGCGCCCCGCTGGCCATCTACCTCCAAGTGGATTATATTAAAGTCACGCCCGAATATGGCATTTCCCGCGTGGGCGGGGGCGGCGGGCCCATCCCCAAAGTCGCGGCCCAGTTTGAGGCCGTGGGCTATACATTCGGCCCGGACGGCGAGCAAGGCACCGATGATGACGTAAATCTTGGCCGTTTGCCTGTTATCTGGCAGGTGGATAACTATAACCCGACCGCTGCCGCCATGCAGGATGCCAGATATGCCGGACATATCACCGAAAATGGCACCTTCATTCCCGCCATTGCCGGACCCAATCCGGAGCGGAAATATGGCACCAATAACGCGGGCGACCTGAAAGTCATTGCCAGCTACCACAATGGGACGCGGACCTTGACCGCCGAGGCCCATTTGATTGCCACCGTACAGCGCTGGAACAACCCGCCCATAATGTAAGCAGGAACACGGACCATGAAACATTTAAAACCCCTGAATAAAAAGGCTCATCGGCTGGCCCAAAGCGATGAGAAACAGGAAGTTTTCGCCATGCAGACCGTGGCCGGATGCACCACCTCCACCGACCCCGGCTGGGAAGTGGACCCGTTTGGCAGTGTCGCCTCCCTGTGTCAGCCCATGGAGGCTGATCTTTATGGCTGTTCCGACCCTTGCTGGTGGCCCGCCGCCGTGCCGGACACGGTCAATACTTATCCCGACTGGTCAAAACTGGAAAATACCCGCAAGAACTGGCGCAAATTACAAGCCGTTTTCCCGGAGGATTGATGCCGTGAAGAAACTTATTATACTGTCGATGATGTTATGGGGGGCGGCTTTTCTGTCTGTCAGTTCAGCCAAAGAGTACATGATTGTCGGCGCGCGCCCGGACAAGCTCTACGTCATTGACATCAAGGCCCGCAAGGTTGAAAAAACCTTCACCATTCCGGGGAGCACCGCACCGCAGAATATTGTGATTTCTCCCGACGGCAAGATCGCCTATGTGGGCACCAATCATCTGCGCTCCATCGTCGGTATTGATCTGGAAACGGGCGCGACGGTATTCCGCGCCGACCTTGATTACAAGGACGATGAACGCACCTGGAATTATGGCTTTGACATCAGTCCCGACGGGTCCGAAATCTATTCCTATGATATTCCAACAAAGATATATCTGGACCGGTTCGAATCCAGAGAGCCGCGCCTGAGCGTATTTAAAACCAAGGACGGTCTGGAGGCCGAACCGGTTCGTGAATTTCCCCTGCCGCGCCGTATTCACCTGTTGATGGTGGCCAAAAGCGGGGCGCTTTATGCCATGGGCTGGGATTTTTACAAGGTTGATGTTCAGACCGGGAAATATGAGATCGCCTATCCTTTGCGCAACTGGACACAGAAGAACCTGTCGCAGCCCGACGCGCTGGCCTTCTGGCCCAGCTGGGACAATAACGGCATTTTCTCAACCCCTATATTTTATGCGCGAACCGATATGGCCGAGGATAATATGGAACGGTTCCGCACCGGGCTTTTGACCCTTGATCTGAAGACGGAAAAATTCGATTTAATTGATTTTCAGTCTGCACCCGAGGTACTGTTCAGTTCTGTTATCCACCCCGACCGCAAAACCGCCTATGCGGTCTATAATACCCTGCTCAAAATTGATCTGGAGAACCCTCATACGGCCAAGCGCATTGACCTGAACCATACCTATTATCAGACAGATATTTCCGCCGATGGAACCGAGGTTTATGTGGGCGGCACCACCTGTGATGTGGCCATATATGACAGCACGGACCTGAAACATATTGGCGAGGTGAGATTGCCGAATTGTCCCGATATGGGGGCCACGGTCATTCGCATGATACATAAATAATAATCTTGGTGACAAGACCCGAAACCGATGGAGACTTAATATGGACTATAATTTATACATAAACGGCGCCCCCGTGGCCACCGAGACCCACATGGATATTTTCAATCCGGCGACAGGTGACCTGCTGGGCAAATGCCCGGTCGCCACCCGCGCACAGTTGGATGCGGCGGTGGATGCGGCGGCGAACGCCTTTAAAAGCTGGAGCAAGGTCAGCGACGCAGACCGCAAGGCCGCCTGTCACGGCATCGGGCAGCTATTGGAAGAAAAGGCCGAAGAGCTGGCCAAATTATTGACCGAGGAACAGGGCAAGCCCCTGAACGGTGTCGGGTCGCGCTTTGAACTGGGCGGCTGTCAAGGCTGGACCCATTATACCGCCGATCTTGAATTACCCGTGCAGGTTATTCAGGATAACGAAGAAGGCCGGGTGGAATTGCACCGTAAACCCATCGGGGTTGTGGGCTCCATCACGCCGTGGAACTGGCCGCTAATGATCGCCATCTGGCATATCATCCCCGCCATCCGCACCGGCAATACGGTGGTGATCAAACCATCCCCCTTCACCCCGCTCAGCACCCTGCGCATGATTGAACTGATCGCCGGAACCCTGCCCAAAGGCGTGTTGAATGTGGTTAGCGGCAGAGATGATCTGGGCCAGATGATGAGCGAACATGAAGGCATTCAGAAGATCGTCTTCACCGGTTCCTGTGCCACGGGCGAGAAAATCATGGCCAGCGCGGCGCCCACCTTAAAACGTCTCACGCTGGAGCTTGGCGGTAATGATGCGGGCATTGTCCTGCCCGATGTGGATGCCAAGGCCATTGCCGAGGGTCTGTTCTGGGGCGCATTTATCAATGGCGGCCAGACCTGCGCCGCCCTGAAACGGCTTTATGTTCATAGCGATGTCTATGACGATGTCTGTGCCGCCCTGACCGAATTCGCTGGAAATATTCCCGTGGGCAACGGCCTTGACGAGAATATGATTCTGGGTCCGGTACAGAATGAAATGCAATATGACAAAGTCAAAGATCTGGTTGAGGATGCGGTGGCAGGCGGCGCCAAGGTTCTGCTGGGCGCCAACCCCAAGGACGGAAAAGGTTATTTTTATCCCACCACGCTGCTGGCCGATGTGACGGACGGCATGCGTATCGTGGATGAGGAACAATTCGGCCCTGCCCTGCCGATCATTAAATATGATGATATTGATGACGCCATCATGCGGGCCAATGACTCTGACAATGGTCTCGGCGGTTCAATCTGGAGCAATGATATCGCGCAGGCCAAGGCTCTGGCCAGTCGCCTTGAATGCGGCAGTGTCTGGATCAACAAGCACGGCATGATTCAACCCAACGTCCCCTTTGGCGGCGTCAAAGGCTCCGGCATCGGCGTTGAATTCGGCGAGGAGGGCCTGAAAGAATACACCACTATTCAGGCGGTCTTTGCTTAAAAAACAAGACCTCTTAATTTCATATAATTCTGCCCCCTTACGGTAGAGAACAAGCACCGGCAATGGTCCTCCATTGGCATGCTTGTTCTATGCCCCTGTTTTGTTATATAAGGGGGGCAGGTTTTTGAATTAAATTATTTACACCCGGCTGGCGTGGAAAATCGCCTGAAATTAAGACTTTGCAAAGGATGAGGTGTGCCGAAAAAAACATGGAATCAGGATGAAGCTCATCAGGTCATTGCCCGGTGCGTCGTCTTGCCGGGCGGTTTGATGGAGGCCTTGCACGGGCTTCAGGGGGCTTACGGCCATATCCCGGCGGAAAGTTACGACCTGCTGGCCAATGCCTTTAACCTGTCCGCTGCCGAAGTTTACGGGGTTAAAAGTTTCTACCATGATTTTCGCGAGGCACCCGCAGGCCACCATGTGATAAAAATCTGTCAGGCGGAATCCTGTCAGGCACGGGGCAGCCGGAAATTGACCGCCCATGTGGAAAAGCTGCTGGGCATTCGGCTGGGGGAGACCACCGCCAACGAGCATATCACATTGGAGGCGGTTTATTGTCTGGGCAATTGCGCCGTATCGCCCAATATCACCGTAAATGACAAGCTGTATGGCCGCATGGACGGGGACCGCCTTGAAACATTACTGGGGAAACTTGGCTGATGCGCGACCTTCTGACCATCTATATCCCGCTGGAAACAACCGCCCTGTCCCTTGGGGCCGATGAGGTGGCCGTGGCGATCTTGAAAGAGGCGGCAAAACAGGGGCGGGATGTGGAAATTATCCGCAACGGATCATGGGGGATGAGCTGGCTGGAACCTCTGGCTGAGATGGTGACGTCCAAAGGCCGGGTGGCTTACGGCAATATGACCGCTGACCGTGTGGCTGATCTGTTGAAGGGTGACTGCGCCGATTTATGTCTGGGACTGACCGCTGACATCCCTTACCTGAAAACACAGGATCGTCTGACCTTCGCCCGTTGCGGCCTGATTGAGGCCCTGTCCTTGGACGACTATCAGGATAACGGCGGTTTTACCGGTTTGAAAAAAGCCCTTGAAATGAGCCCCCAAGACATCGTGACCCAAGTCACTGACAGTGGGCTTAGGGGCCGGGGCGGGGCGGCCTTTCCCACGGGCATTAAATGGAACACAGTGCTGGGGGCAGATTCAGGTCAGAAATATATCTGCTGTAATGCGGATGAGGGCGACAGCGGCACCTTTGCCGACCGGCTGTTGATGGAGGGCGATCCCTATTGCCTGATCGAAGGCATGACCATTGCCGCCTTGGCGGTCGGGGCCACGGAAGGCTATATCTATCTGCGCTCAGAATATCCCCTGTGCAAACAGATATTGGACGAGGCCCTGCTAAACGCCCGCGCCGCCGGGTGGCTCGGGAAAAACATCAAAGACAGCGGCAAAGATTTTGACATTGAAATTCGCATGGGGGCCGGGTCTTACGTTTGCGGTGAGGAAACCGCCATGCTGGAAAGTCTTGAGGGCAAGCGGGGCATGGTACGGGCCAAACCGCCCCTGCCCGCCTTGCACGGCCTGTTCAAAAAGCCCACCGTGGTCAATAATGTGCTGTCGCTGGCCAGCGTACCGATCATCATGGCCAAAGGGGCGGATTATTACCGGGATTTCGGCATGGGCCGGTCAAGAGGCACCATCGCCTTTCAACTGGCCGGGAATATTGCGCGCGGCGGCCTTGTGGAAAAGGCGTTCGGCATCAGCTTGCGGGAATTGATTGAGGATTACGGCGGCGGCACCCACAGCGGCAACGCCTTAAAAGCGGTACAGGTGGGCGGACCTTTAGGGGCTTATCTCTCTGAAAATGATCTTGACCTGCCCATGGATTATGAGGCTTTCGCGGAAGCCGGGGCCGTATTGGGTCACGGCGGGATTGTGGTCTTTGACGATAGCGTGGATATGGCAGAACAGGCGCGTTTCGCCTTTGAGTTCTGCGCCATTGAGAGCTGCGGCAAATGCACGCCCTGCCGCATTGGGTCGGTGCGGGGCGCGGAACTTATGGCCAAAATTCAGGCGGGCGAGGCCGAAAATCTGTCTTTGATGAAAGAGCTTTGTGAGGTGATGGAATCCGGCTCCCTCTGTGCCATGGGCGGCATGACGCCAATCCCGGTCTTGAGCGCCCTGCAAAAATGGCCCAATGACTTTGGAGCAAAATCATGATCATAGAAAAGGATTACGGCACGCCGGACGTTATTGCGAAGGGTGCGGTTACGCTGGAGATTGACGGCAAGCCGGTCACGGTCACGGAGGGCACCAGCCTCATGCGGGCGGCGGCCACGGTGGATACGGATATTCCGTCCCTCTGCGCCACCGATTGTCTGGAGAGCTATGGCTCCTGCCGCCTGTGTCTGGTGGAGATTGAGGGCCGCAAGGGCACCCCGGCCTCCTGCACGACGCCCGTGGAAGAAGGCCTGAAAGTCACCACACAATCAGACCGTCTGGCCAAACTGCGGCGCGGGGTAATGGACCTTTATCTGTCGGATCATCCCGCAGAAGACAGTCCGCTTCATGATCTGGCAAAATTGCTGGGTATGGAGGAAAGCCGTTATGGTACGGGCACCCATAATCACCTGAAAACCATCATTGATGACAGCAATCCCTACTTTCAGTTTGACCCGGCCAAATGTATTCTCTGCGCCCGCTGCGTACGGGCCTGCGAAGAGGTGCAGGGGACCTTTGCCCTGACCATCGAAGGGCGCGGCTTTGACAGCAAGATTACCGCTGGTGTTAATCAGGATTTCCTGACCAGTGATTGTGTGTCCTGCGGGGCTTGCGTCAGTGCCTGCCCCACGGACAGCCTGTTGGAAAAAAATGTCATAGATCAGGGCAAGCCGGATCATAGCGTTTTGACCACCTGTGCCTATTGCGGGGTGGGTTGCGGCTTCAAAGCCGAGATGAAGGATGGCGAAGTTATCCGCATGACCCCGTGGAAGGACGGCGCGGCTAATCATGGTCATTCTTGCGTCAAGGGCCGCTTCGCCTGGGAATATGCCTTCCATACGGACCGGATTACAAAACCCATGATCCGTAACGCCTATACTGATCCCTGGGTTGAAGTAAGCTGGGACGAGGCCATCGCCTATGCGGCGGCTCAGTTGAAAGATATTCAGCAGAAATATGGCCGGAAATCCATTGGCGGCATCACCTCGTCAAGATGCACCAATGAAGAGGTCTATGTGGTTCAGAAAATGATCCGCACGGCGTTCGGCAATAATAATGTGGATACCTGCGCCCGGGTCTGTCACAGCCCCACCGGATATGGCCTCAACCAGACTTTGGGCACCTCTGCGGGCACCCAGACCTTTGACAGTGTGATGGACGCGGATGTGATTTTGGTCATCGGGGCCAACCCCACCGATGCCCATCCGGTTTTTGGCAGTCGCCTGAAACAACGGATTCGGGCCGGGGCGAAGCTGATCGTCATTGATCCACGCGCCATTGATCTGGTTAAAACGCCCCATGTAGAAGCCGATTACCACCTGCCCCTGCTACCGGGCAATAATGTGGCGGTGATCAATGCACTGGCTCATGTGATCGTGTCGGAAGGGCTGGAGGATACGGCCTATGTGAGTGAGCGATGCGAAGATCAGGCGTATCAGGACTGGCGCAAATTCATTTTGGACCCTAAAAACGCGCCGGAAGCCATCGCAGAATTTTCCGGTGTACCCGCAGAAGGTCTGCGCGCCGCCGCACGGCTCTATGCCACTGGCGGCAAAGCTGCCATCTTCTATGGGCTGGGCGTGACCGAGCATTCCCAAGGCTCAACGGCGGTAATGGCGCTGGCCAATCTGGCCATGCTCACCGGCAATATCGGTTTTAGCGGTGTCGGGGTTAATCCGCTCCGGGGACAGAATAATGTGCAGGGCTCCTGTGATATGGGGTCTTTCCCCCATGAGCTGCCCGGCTATCAGCCCGTGGGTGATGATGCGGTGCGCGGTGCCTTTGAAGCTGATTGGGGTATAGATCTTGACCCGGAACCGGGCCTGCGCATTCCGGGCATGTTTGACCAGGCGGTGGCGGGAAAATACAAGGCCATGTATATTCAGGGCGAGGATGTGGCCCAGAGCGACCCCAACACCCGTCATGTTGAGGCGGCACTGAAAAATCTGGATTGCCTGATTGTACAGGATTTATTCCTGAACGAGACTGCCCGCTTTGCCCATATATTCCTGCCCGGCACCAGCTTTCTGGAAAAGGACGGCACCTTCACCAATGCAGAACGGCGCATCAGCATGGTGGGCAAGGCGGTGGAACCGCTGGCTGGCCTCGATGAATGGGAGATCACCTGCCGCCTGGCCCGCGCCATGGGCTACGACATGTCTTACGATAGTCCTTCCCGGATCATGGATGAAATCGCCCGCCTGACCCCCACATTTACCGGGGTAAGCTTTGATAAAATACGCCAGATGGGCAGTCTTCAATGGCCATGTAATGAAAATGCGCCGGACGGCACACCGATCATGCATGTGGGCGGCTTTGTGCGCGGCAAGGGCAATTTTGTCATCACCGAATTTGTCCCCACCAGCGAAAAGATCACCCGCAAATTCCCGTTGATCCTGACCACGGGCCGCATTCTCAGCCAGTATAATGTGGGCGCGCAGACCCGGCGCACGGACAATAACATCTGGCATGATCAGGATCTGCTGGAAATCCACCCCAAGGATGCAGAGGACCGCAATATCCGGGACGGTGACTGGGTCAATATCAAAAGCCGCATGGGGGACACCAGCTTGCGCGCTCTGATCTCTGACCGTATGCAGCCGGGGGTGGTTTATACCACCTTCCATATGCCATCATCAGGGGCCAATGTGGTCACCACCGACAACGCCGACTGGGCGACGGACTGCCCCGAATATAAGGTAACAGCGGTGGATGTGCGCCTCACCAACCACCCGTCCGACTGGCAGGAAGAATTCGGGCAATTATCCGAAATCACAAGACATATTGTAGAATGATTATTCTTTCAGGTTAGCCAGATAATCCCGCAGAATTCTTTCCATGCTGTCCTTGGTCATGCCGCCCTTGCGCGCGCTGGCCACGGCGGCTTCTGTGTCATACCCCATATCCCGGGCCAAATGGGCGCCGAGCCATCCGGCCACCCGGTTACCGCTGGCGCAATGAAGCAGAATTTTCTTACCCTTGTTTTCCATCAGGGCCTCATGAATTTCCGTGACCGCAGAATCCTGTATCTTGCCCGCCTTCATCAGCGGAATATTATAATAGGTCATCCCGCCTTTTTTCACTATGGTCGGCTCATCAAAGTCAATCTCATCGGCGGCCCGGATATTGATCACCACATTAAAGCCATCACCGGGCAGGCTTTGCAGGGTAGCCGGGGATGGTTGCCCGGTCATAAAGATGGTCCCATGCAGGGAAATGACCTTGGTCATATTGCCAATAGGGGCTTGCGGCGTCAGGTCAAGGCTGTGTTTCTCTGAATTTTCTTCGGCCTGCGCGGCGCCGAAAAAAGGTAGCAACAGGGCAAAAACAGCAAGAGTTGCGAAAAATAATTTCTTCATCATAAGGGTTCCTTAACATTAAATCCGATACATATAATAACCGACCGGGGGTCATGGGTCAGTAACTTTTATCACACATTTAATACATCAATTTTATGTGAAATAAAATAAATAACTTATTTTTAATGTTAAAGCTTGTAATTCTTAAAGTTGTCTATAGATATAACATACTATATAAATACCTAAAATTCAGGATCAAATGACCCTATGACCGACCTTACTCATCTTCAGCGCCTGGAGGCGGAATCTATTCACATTATGCGTGAGGTTGCGGCCACCTGCGATAATCCGGTGATGCTCTATTCCATTGGCAAGGACAGCAGTGTGATGCTGCATCTGGCCATGAAGGCGTTCCATCCGTCCAGCCTGCCCTTTCCGCTGATGCATGTGGACACCACATGGAAATTCCGTGAGATGATTGCTTTTCGGGAAAAATTTGTCGCGGATCATGACCTCAATCTGCTGGTCCATATTAATGAACAGGGCGTAGAGCAGGGCATCGGCCCCTTCTCCCACGGGTCGGCGGTCCATACGGATGTGATGAAGACACAAGGGCTGAAACAGGCTTTGGACAAATATGGGTTTGATGCGGCCTTTGGCGGTGCGCGGCGGGATGAGGAGAAATCACGGGCCAAGGAACGTATCTTCTCCTTTCGCTCCGCCCAGCACCGCTGGGACCCGAAAAACCAGCGGCCCGAATTGTGGAATATCTATAATAACCGTATCAGTAAAGGTGAGAGCATGCGCGTCTTTCCCCTGTCCAACTGGACGGAGCTTGACATCTGGCAATATATCCATCTGGAAAATATTCCCATCGTGCCGCTGTATTTTGCCGCCCGCCGCCCGGTGGTGGAACGGGATGGTATGCTGGTGATGGTCGATGATGACCGGATGCCGCTCCTTGACGGGGAAGAACCGGACATGAAAATGGTCCGCTTTCGCACTTTGGGCTGTTATCCGCTAACCGGTGCCGTGGAATCAACCGCCGCCACCCTGCCGGAGATCATACAGGAAATGCTGCTCACCAGAACCTCCGAGCGACAGGGGCGGGCCATTGACAAGGATGCCCATGCCTCCATGGAGCAGAAAAAGCAGGAGGGCTATTTCTGATGGCTGAAAATTCCAAAACCTATGAAACCGCCCAATCGGACCTGATTGCCCGCGATATTGATGCCTATCTGACAGAGCAGGAGCATAAGAGCTTCCTGCGCTTCATCACCTGCGGCAGTGTTGATGACGGCAAATCGACCCTCATTGGCCGCCTGCTTTATGATTCAAAACTGATTTTTGAAGATCAACTGGCCAGCCTTGAGGATGACAGCAAAAAAGTCGGCACGCAGGGCGGGGAAATTGACTTTGCCTTGCTTGTGGATGGCCTCGCCGCCGAGCGCGAACAGGGCATCACCATTGACGTGGCCTATCGCTTTTTTGCCACCGACAAACGCAAATTCATTGTCGCCGATACCCCGGGCCATGAGCAATATACCCGCAATATGGCCACCGGAGCCTCATCCGCCGATGTGGCCGTAATCCTGATTGATGCCCGGCGAGGCGTTCTCACCCAGACCCGGCGCCATAGCTATATCGTCAATCTTCTGGGCATCCGCCATGCAGTGGTGGCAATCAACAAGATGGACCTTGTGGATTATGATCAGGATGTTTTTCAGGCTATCGAAAAAGAATTCCGGACTTTTGCGGAAAATCTGGATTTTTCAAGCATTCACTTCATCCCCATGTCAGCCCTCAAAGGCGACAATATCATGGATAGCAGCGATCATATGGATTGGTATGACGGGCCAACATTAATGGCCCATCTGGAAAGCATCGATGTGAGCCATGAGCGGGCGGCACAGCCTTTCCGCTTGCCAGTGCAATGGGTTAACCGGCCCAACCTGGACTTTCGCGGCTTTTCCGGCACCATTGCCGCCGGAACGATCAAGCCCGGTGATCCGATAATCGCCCTGCCCGGCGGCAAAACCAGCCATGTGAAATCGATCGTCACCTATGACGGCGACCTCAATCAGGCCATTGCGGATCAGGCCATCACTCTGACCCTGACCGATGAAATTGATATTTCCCGGGGCGATGTGATTTCGGAATTTGACAAACGCCCGGAAGTCACCGACCAGTTTCAGGCCAAAATAATCTGGATGCATGACCAGCCTTTACTGCCGGGGCGGCCTTATCTGATTAAAACCACCAACAAGACCGTAACCGGCGAGGTAACCGAGCTTAAATATAAGGTCAATGTGAATTCACTGGAACATGAGGCCGGAAAGACCTTAACCCTCAACGAAGTAGGGCTGTGTAACATCAGCCTTGATACGCCGGTTGTTTATGAGCCTTACCGGGACAATGCCGCGCTCGGGGCCTTTATCATGATCGACAAGATCACCAATGTGACCGTGGCGGCGGGCATGATAGATTTCGGCCTGCGCCGGGCCACCAATGTCCATTGGCAGGCGGTGGATGTGAATAAAGACGTGCGCGCGGAACAAAAACGCCAAAAGCCGGTTGTCCTGTGGTTCACCGGCCTTAGTGCCTCCGGTAAATCTACCATCGCCAATCTGGTGGAAAAGAAACTCCATGCGCGCGGCAAGCATACCTATCTGCTGGATGGGGACAATGTGCGTCATGGCCTGAACCGGGATCTGGGTTTTGTCGATGCGGACCGGGTGGAAAATATCCGCCGGGTGGGCGAAGTGGCCAAATTGATGGTCGATGCGGGACTGATCGTGCTGACCGCCTTTATCTCTCCCTTCCGGGCAGAGCGGCGCATGGTGCGTCAAATGCTGGAAGATCATGAATTTGTTGAAGTTTTTGTGGATACACCCCTTGAGATATGCGAACAACGCGACCCCAAGGGCCTGTATAAAAAAGCCCGAAGCGGCGAGATCAAGAATTTCACCGGCTTTGACAGCCCCTACGAGAAACCGGAACGGGCCGATATTCACCTGCATACCGGAAATATGAGTGCCGAAGATGCCGCCGATGCGGTAATCGCTAAAATAGAAGAACAGTATTTATCTACCTGATTTGTATATTTTCAGGTTTTATATGAGCAAACAATCCCATTATCCTGAACATATCACAGGTATCATTTTGTTCAATTTCTATAGATATGGCCTTTGTGTCCGGCACGGTTTTTAAAATATCCGTCAAAGCGGACGTGATGCTGAGATCGACAGATTCTATGTCCATGAAATTCAGGTGAACCCGGTTATGTTTGGCTAAAGACTCATTTATACGGGTCATCAGGTCTTTGACCACCGCAAAGCTTAAGTGACCGCTGAGCTTTATGGTGATGCTGTCATTGGTGCCGCCTTCTATTTCAATGGCATCATCGCACTCAAAATATTGAATTTGGCTAAGCTGACTATTGCGCATTTTCCGGGAATAGATCATGTGAGACAGGATAAGCCCCAAACCGATAGCCGTCACAAGGTCAGAAAATACCGTCAGCAGCAATACGGCGAACATCAGAAAAATCTTGTCTTTGGGATATATCCTTATGTTTTTCAAGAACCCCCAGTCAATAATATCCAGCCCGACCTTGAGCAACAGCCCCGCCAAAACCGCCTGTGGTATTCTTTCCGCCACATCGCCCAGCAATGTCACCAGAACCATCAGGATAACAGCGTGCAACATCCCCGACAGCCGGGTCTTGCCGCCCGCGTTGATATTAACCACCGTCCTCATAGTGGCTCCGGCCCCCGGAATACCGCCGATGAAACCGACCAGCGCATTGCCAATGCCCTGCCCGATAAGCTCTTTATTGGACCTGTGGCTGGTCTTGGTGAGCTTGTCCGCCACCGTGGCGGTCAGCAGGGTGTCAATGGACCCCAAAAGAGCCAGCATAAAGGCCGCCGTGATGATGCCCGGCATCTGTGATAGCGGCAGGGCAATGGACATGATATGCGGCATCCCCGTATGTATATCCCCAATGGTTTTCAGGGCGGGAAAATAAAATACCCCAATCAACGTGCCGACAATCAAGGCCAGCAGAGAGGCCGGGATATAATTCTTTAACCGCGCCGGCACCGTCAGGGTCATCAGGAAAGTAATGCCCCCCAGCAATAATGATGATTTATCCAGATTGCCCAAAGCTGCCGGGATGGCTTCTATCGACCCGATCAGGCCGTGATGGGCCGAATAATCCCCCAATACGGGCAATAATTCCATCAGAATGATGATACAGCCAATACCCGTCATAAAACCGGAAATAACCGGCAGGGGGACATAATTCACATAGGCCCCCAGCTTAAAAACCCCGAACAGGGCCTGTATAATCCCGCACAGAATAATAATCATGAAAATGATTTCTGGCGCGCCGCCGTATTTCATGACTATTCCCGCCATAACCACGGTCATGGGCCCGGTCGGCCCGGAGATCTGTACTGGCGTGCCGCCCAGTGCCGCCGCAACAAACCCCAGCACGATCGCCCCATACAAACCTGCTGTCGGCCCCAGCCCGGACGCCACCCCAAAGGCCAGCGCCAGCGGCAAAGCCACCACGGCAGATGTCAGTCCGCCGAATATATCCTGTCTTAATCGTGTCACATTCATTTTCATGAAAAGGACAATACAGACCAATATTTTTTTTGAACAGTGAATAATATCTATACTTAACTACAATAATTTTGTATTTATTTTATATGGATGTCACGCTTGCCAAGACTTTTCTGACCATCATAGATGCCGGCAATTTCCGGATCGCCTCGGAACGACTGCATGTTACCCAGTCAACGGTGAGCGCGCGGGTTAAGTCACTCGAGGATCAGCTGGGAAAATCTTTGTTTATCCGTAATAAATCCGGCGCAAAATTGACCCAGGCAGGCCGTAATTTTCAGGAATATGCCCTGAGCTTCATTCAGCTATGGGAAAAGGCCCTGAGCAAGGTTGCCAGCGAAGACCACTATCAGGATCATATCTCTATCGGGGCGAGACCGGGACTATGGGAACCTATTGTTATGGCATGGTTGCCTTGGGCCAAAGAAAAATTTCCCCAACTGGCCTTCAAGGCCGAATTCGGCATTGCCGCCGACCTGATCCGCAAACTGGAAGACGGTATTGTTGATATCGCCCTGTTATTATCCGCACCAAGTATCCCCGGCATCACGGTGGAGCAGTTATATCTGGAAAAATTCCTGCTGGTCACCAAGGCCACAGATATCCCGGAACGCGGGCATTTCACTGACTTTATGGAAAAAAATTATATTGATGTGGATTGGGGCCGGGAATTCCGGGAAAGTAAAGATCATTATTTTCCGGGCCCCACCGTGCCGCAGCTCTCGGTCAGCATCGGCATTTACGGGGTGAAATATATTCTGGAATATGGCGGTTATGGCTATTTCCCCAACTCCATGATCTCAAAATATATAGAGTCCGGCGAATTACGTGTCCTCGAAGACGCCCCGCAAATAACCCAGCCGGTATATCTGGCCCATTGCCGGGACGATCATGACCAATATACCGCCCCTTTGCTAGCCGGTTTCCGGGAAATTGCCGCAAAAATATAAGGTGGAAAAGTCTTTCAGGCCAAATAAATACGCAATAATCGAAGTTATTATTAAATAAATTTCGTTAGACAAGATGAAACAAGAAGACTATTTTGCCCGATAGATGAAGATACAGGTGTATAATGAAGCTGTTGGATTTAAAATACATATTGAACAATGACACCAGTTTTTCCGTTGCCGGAATCAAGAGAACCGTTCTTATGGTGGCCTTGGGGGCACTGGCCCTCCTTCTTGTTGCCAGCTTGACGTTTGAGGGCGAATATCTCACCTTTCTGAGTTTTGAGTGGCTCATGGAATATATTGGACTGTTAAATAAAAACTGGCTCAGCGGCCATCACGGGCTGTTCCTCCATGAGCTACAAATCGTATTTCTGGTCACATTCATCTTTGAGCTGTTCTATTTTATGTCCAGATACATGCGGGACTGGAAATTGTGACCGCTCTTTCCGGGGCGCGCAAAAACTACGTGCCCGTCATCAAGGCCTCAAGAAACATCGAGTTCGATATGGTGTTTCTGGTCATCGGGCTGTTCCTGATGATCATTGGCGTTGGCATGTTTATCCCGGCAATTGTCGATGCGGCGGTCGGCAATCCCGACTGGCAGGTTTTTGCGGTCTGCGCCTCTTTCGTCACTTTCATCGGCGGGCTTCTTTTTCTATCCAACAAAAGCGATTATTCGGAGCTGTCCATCAAACAGGGGTTCCTGATTACGGTCCTCGCCTGGGTAGCGGTTCCCATGATGGGGGCTTTGCCCTTTGTTTTCTCCGACCTTAATCTAAGCTATACCGACGCCTTCTTTGAGGCCATGTCCGGCATCACCACCACCGGGTCCACCGTCGTAACCGGCCTTGACGGTCTGCCGCCGGGAATCCTGTTATGGCGCAGCCTGCTCCAGTGGTTTGGCGGGGTCGGGATTATCGTTATGGGCGTGGGCATCATGCCTCTGCTTCAGATCGGCGGTATGCAGCTGTTCCGGGTGGAAGCCTTTGACGTCAGCGAGAATTTCATTCCCCGCGCGACCCAGTTGGCCCTGTCCCTGTCCGTCCTCTATATGGCATTAACTCTCATATGTGCGGTCATTCTCTGGATGGCGGGCATGACCCCCTTTGAGGCCGCCAACCATGCCTTTACCACGCTGTCCACCGGCGGCTTTTCCACCTCCGACGGTTCTGTAGGGCATTTTGACAGCGCGGCGATTGATTATATCATTTCCCTGTTTATGGTCTTGGGCAGCCTGCCTTTTATCTTACAGTTAAAGATGCTGGCGGGGTATCCTTTAAGCCTTGTTCGGGATTCGCAGGTACGCTGGTTTATCATGCTGCTGGTGATCATCATCAGCATTTTATCCCTCTGGTTATGGGGTATGCGGGACTTTGAGTTTACCCTGGCCTTGCGCCAAACCACCTTCAATGTGATTTCGGTCATTACCGGCACCGGTTATGCCTCCACCGATTATACCGCCTGGGGGATGTTCTCTGTTATCATTTTCTTTTTCATCATGTTCATTGGCGGCTGCGCCGGGTCTACATCCTGCGGCGTAAAGATTTTCCGGGTTCAGATCATGGTCTTGACCGCCAAGGCACACCTGAAAAAGATACTCTGGCCCAATATTGTCTCGGACACGAAATATAAAAACCGGACCGTCAGCGAGAATGTGGCAGGCTCCGTTTTTGCCTATCTGTTTTTATTCATTGTCTGCCTTTTCCTTTTGACGATGGCCCTGACCCTGACCGGGCTGGATTTTACTACGGCCCTGTCCGGTGCCGGCACCGCCATGGCCAATGTGGGGCCGGGCGTTGGAGAGTTAATCGGACCTGCAGGCAATTTTCAGACCCTGCCGGATACGGCCAAATGGCTCCTGTCTTTTGGAATGTTGCTGGGCCGCCTTGAACTGTTTGCAGTATTGGTGCTTTTCTCACCCCAGTTTTGGCGGTATTGACCCTAAAATATCCTTCGCCACGTTAACCACATCGCCGGTAAAATTGATCATTTTCTGCCCCCCGTCCACCGGGATCGTGACCCCGTTGATAGACGGCGTTGAAATCAAAAGACTGGCGGTTTCGGCAATGTCTTCCACCCGAAGCGGGCTGCCGATAAAATTCAGGTGGCTGGCCAGCTCAAAATTTTCCGCGCTCTGGCTATCACTGATCAGGGTCAGGCCGGGGGCTATGCCATTGACCCGCAGTTTGGGGCTTAACCCCTGCGCCATCATCTCAGTGGCGCCCAACAGACCATATTTGCTTAATGTATAGGAATGAAAATCCGGGTTCAGGGCGAAAACCTTGCTGTCGATGATATTGACCACGCTGCCCTGCATCCCGTCCGGAATCAGGCGGTATAAGACCCGCGCCAGTTGCATGGGGGCGCGCAAATTGACATTTTGGTGAGCGGCAAAGCTGTCCTCGGTAAAATTACTGATATGGTCATCAACAAATTGCGAAGCATTATTGATCACATGGCGCGGGCCATGATCCGGGTGGTCGCAGGCCGCAAGCAGCTTTTCCACCGCCCCGTAATCACCAAGGTCACATTGCACCACCGCCCCGTCACCGCCCCGGTCCCGGATAAGGCTCAGAACCGCGTCCACCTCAACGCGGGCCGTGTGATAATGCAGGTAAATGAAATGGCCTTTGGCCGCCAGTGTCTCCGCAAGGCATCTGCCAATGCGTTTTCCGGCGGCGGTGATCAGGATAGCGTCCTTCATTCACAGATCCAGATCGTTGATTGTCATATCGGCCCGGCCCCACCAGGGAAGCTCCGGCCCCCCGTAGTGATCGGTGCAGATAACCTCTGCCGGATCACCGCGAAAGCTGACGGTGTTGGTGGGGGTTTCCACAATCTCCACCTTGTCACAGCGCACGGCAAGGCCCTGATCAAACAGGATGGCATTGATTTTTGACATGAAGCAGGCGGCCAGAACCTCCGTCGTCGGGTCGCCCGGCGTGATCAGGATATGGGACAGGTTTTCCGGCTCCTGTTCCTTGAAATAATCCAGCATGGGGTCCTGTGATGACAGTTGCAGGCTGTGATCCACATGGTCGTCAATCCATCTGTGCCAGACAGATTTCAACACCGCAAAGGGGGCCATCATATTCACCGCCCCGTCCAGCGGATCGTAACCCGTACTGACCAGATATACCTTCACATATTCATTATGACCATGGGGGATGAAACACCGGCTGCCCTTCAGGTTAAACAGTCGGTGGCTCATACAGTATCGGCGGGTAAAACATATCTCAAAGCTCATGATTGGCTTGATAACTCAGTCCCCCCCATGAGTCCAGATTTATTTCCCCAGACGGTAGCCGCCGGCCTCGGTCACCAGAATGGTCGCGGCGGAGGGATTGGGCTCTATTTTCTGACGCAGGCGATAGATATGGGTTTCCAGCGTATGAGTGGTCACCCCCGCATTATAGCCCCAGACCTCATCCAGCAGAACATCCCGGTTCACAGGATTACCGTCCGAGCGTTTGAGATATTTCAGGATCGCGCTTTCCTTCTCCGTCAAGCGGATCAACTCCTCTGTCTCCCGATTGATCAGGGTCTTGTCCCCGGGCCGGAAGACATAGGGGCCGATGATAAAGGACGCGTCCTCGCTGATGGCATGAGTCCGCAGTTGCGCACGCACCCGGGCCAGCAGGATGCCGAATTTAAACGGTTTCGTCACATAATCATTAGCCCCGGCGTCAAGGCCCAGAATGGTGTCGCTGTCGCTGTCATTGGCGGTCAGCATGATGATCGGGATTTTGATGTTGGCTTTGCGCATCATGCGGCAGACCTCGCACCCGTCAATATCCGGCAGGCCTACATCCAAAATGATCAGGTCATATTCGCCTTCCCTGGCCGCCAACAGGCCGCCCCGGCCTGTTCCGGCCTCCGCCGTGGTAAATTCCTCATGAAAAGACAGCTGTTCCGCAAGCGTCCCGCGCAGTTCCTCATCATCATCGATAAGTAGAATATTATGGCTCTGTTCCACAGTTAATCCTGTTAATTTTTGCGACCGCACACTATATATGCCAATATAACATATTAATTTAAGTCTTTGGATAAAGAATATAAGTATGCGGCCACCCATCACAAGTGACAGGGATGATAAAAACCAGCTCGATCACAGAATTGTGACCGTTCAGCGGGCCGCGTCCGACCTGCGCCGGGGCCTTCCCGTGGTGGTTTGTGCGCAGAACAGCTCTATTCTGGTTCAGGCGGCAGAACTGATCACCGACCCATGGATCAAACGTCTTGGGGCGTTATCCGGGGCGGCACCGCTGATCGGCCTGACCAGCGAGCGGGCCAATATCCTGCGGGTATCGCCCCGGTCCGGTACCACCGCCCTGATCCGGCTTTCAGACCATATGAACAGCGCCGTAATTGCCGCCATGGCCGATCCGGCAGATGACCTGATGCAGCCCCTGAAAGGCCCGTTTCAGGTCGCGGACGATGCCGCCACCGCAGCCCATGACGCCGGGCTTAAACTCTGCAAGATAGCGCGGCTTCTGCCTGCGGCCCTCTTTTCTGCCCCCCTTGACGGGGATGGGCCGGGTTTTGCGGCGGACAGGCATTTCCTCTCTGTCCATGCACAGGATATTCTGAATTATGACCGGAATGATGCGGCAGGTCTGCGCAGGATCACAGCGGCCAAGGTGCCGCTCGGCGGCGCGGAACAGACGACCATGGTTGCCTTTCGCCCCCATGACGGCGGCACCGAGCATTTCGCCCTGATCATTGGTGATCCGAACCGCCACGATCCCGTGCTGACCCGTATTCATTCGGAATGTTTCACCGGCGATCTGCTGGGATCTCTGAAATGCGATTGCGGCGAACAATTAAACGGAGCCATCACACATATGCAGGCGGCGGGCGGCGGCGTTCTGCTTTATCTGGCACAGGAGGGGCGCGGCATCGGCCTGATCAACAAGCTGCGCGCCTATCAGTTGCAGGATCAGGGGTTTGACACGGTGGATGCCAATGAACGGCTGGGTTTTCACGCCGATGAACGCATTTTCGAACCGGCGGCAGAGATGCTGAAAATTCTGGGGTTTTCCGCCGTGCGCCTGCTGACCAATAACCCGCTGAAGGTTGCGGGACTGGAAGAGCAGGGCATCACGGTCAGCGAAAGGGTCGCCCACAGCTTCCCCGCCAACGCCCATAACGACCATTACCTGCGCACCAAAAAGAAGCGTTCGGGTCATTTGCTATGAGACCGGACCTTCCTCCCAAAGTTCTGGCGGTTTTTCTGGCGAGTATGGTAGCTTTGGCCCCCTTTTCCATCGATACCTATCTGCCCGCCATGCCCGCTATGGCCACTTATTTCGGCACCAGCATCGGCATGGTGGAAATGACCGTGGGCGTTTTCTTTTTGGGTTATGCCATGGGCCAACTGGTCGGCGGGCCATTGTCCGACCATTTCGGGCGGCGGCGGGTTGGCGGGCCGGGCGTTGTGATCTTCTTCCTTGCCACAGTGGGGATTATTTTCGCCCCGACCATTGAATGGGCCATCTTTGGCCGTCTTGTTCAGGCCTTTGGCGGCGGCTTTGTCACCGTCATTGCCCCGTCCGTGGTCCGCGACCGCTTCAGGGGCAAGGAGGCGGCCAAAATGTTTGCCCTGATCGGGGTGGTCATGATGCTGGCCCCTCTGGTGGCCCCGGCGGTGGGAGCTTTGTTGCTGAGGTTTTTTGACTGGCGAATGATTTTTGCCTTTCTGGCGGTCTATGCCCTGGTGTCTCTGGCCGTGATATTTCTGGCCCTTCCGGAGCGGCAAAAGGCCCTGAGCAAGAAGTTAAATCTGCGTAAGGTATGGTCGGATTATGGCCGGGTTCTGACCAACAGGCACGCCATGGGCTATATGATCACCCAGAGTTTCAGCTCGGCGGTGATGTATCTGTTTCTCACCGGGTCGGCGTTCGCCTATATCGCCTATCTTGGCATTTCCACGGATATGTTTCCGATCCTGTTCGGGGCCAATATCGTCACCATGATGGCCTTTAACCGCCTGAACCCTTTTTTGCTCAATCTATTCAGTTCGCACCAATTGATCGGCATCGGGGTCAGCATACAATTGCTCGCCTGCGTTCTTCTGTGGTCGGGTCAGTATATTGACCCGCTCAATCCCTATATGGTGGTGCCTATGATTATGGTGGCCGTGGGGGTCGCCGGGATCATCATGCCCAACAGTTTCGCCTGTTATCTTGATGATTTTTCGGACAACAGCGGCTCCGCCACCGCCATTATGGGCACCAGCCAGTTTGTCCTTGGCGCGGTCTTAAGCGCCGTCCTCGGCCTGCTCCACAGCGCAACCATCTTCCCCATGACCACCATGATGCTGTTATCCAGCATCGTCGCGGTATTGAGTTATCGTTTGCTGACACGTCAGAAAAATTAAAGCAAATTATGTTTCTTTAATTGGTGACGGAATTGGTGATAGGTCAGATTCAGGAATTTTGCGGTGCCCCGTTGATTAAATTTATTTTTCTCCAGTGCATCCTGCAATATGCGCGCCTCAAAGGTGCCGACAGTCCGGGCGTAATCCACGGGATTACCGTCCAATAGCGTCTGTTCTTGCGGGGCAGGTGGTGCCGGGTTTTCTGGTTGCTCCGCCTTCGTGCGCGGGCGAAAGGGGGATTCAAAAGGGTCCAGCTCCAACAGGGCGATGGGGGTGACCTCATCCTCCGTATGATAGACCGCGCGCTCCACAACATTTTTAAGCTCGCGGATATTGCCGGGCCAATGATGCTGCATCAGGGCATCTATCATATCATCCGAAAAGCCGGCAAAGCTGGACCAGCCCCGGTCCTGCGCCACCCGCTGACCGAATTGATAGGCCAGCAGCAATATATCATCCCGCCGATGGCGGAGCGGCGGCAGGGTAATCACATCAAGGGCCAGACGGTCCAGCAGATCATGGCGAAATTCCCCCCGGTCGGCGGCGGCGGGCAGGTCAATATTGGTCGCCCCGATAATGCGCACATCCGTCTGAATGGTCTTGTTACTGCCTATACGCTGAAACGTGCCATATTCTGTTACCCGGAGCAGCTTTTCCTGCGCGGACAGGGAGGTTGTGGCGATCTCATCCAGAAACAGGGTGCCGTCATTGGCTTCTTCAAAGCGTCCGATACGCTTCATATTGGCCCCGGTGAAGGCCCCGGCCTCATGACCGAATAATTCGGATTCCAGCAGGTTTTCCGGCAGGGCGGCGCAATTGACCTGAACAAAGTTTTTTTCCCAGCGCGGCGAGAGAAAATGCAGCCGGGCGGCGATCAACTCCTTGCCCGTGCCCCGTTCGCCAATAACCAGTACAGGCCGGTCATGGCGGGCCGCCCGGGAACATTGGTCAATGATTTCCAGAAAAGCCGGACTTTCCCCGATCAACGTCTGGTCTTGTGGAGCATTTAGGCGCATTTTACTAAACTTTAGTTATTTTCACTAATATTTATTATATTTCAAAATACACCTTTTTCCAATAAAAATATATTTTCCTTATAAAACAATCTGTTAGGTAAAGTTTCTAAATTGGCACGCTTTCTGCAACGTTCAGGGTGAGTACACCGGAGGGGTGCAATTTTTAAACGGAGAAAGAAAATGGGCATTTTTACCCGCCTCACTGACATAGTAAATTCAAACATCAACCACATTCTGGACAAGGCCGAAGATCCGGCCAAGATGATCCGCATGATGGTTCAGGAAATGGAAGACACATTGGTTGAGGTTCGTTCCTCTGCTGCCCGTGTCATTGCTGACCGCAAGGAGCTGGAACGCAACATGATCCGTCTGAGAGATGCACAGGATGACTGGTATGCCAAGGCCGAACTGGCGTTGAATAAAGGTCGGGAAGATCTGGCCAATGCCGCGCTTATGGAACGGGCCAAGCTTGCCGAAATGGGTGAGGATCTGGAAAGCAGCCGGATGCCCCTTGATGAAGCCCTGAAGAAATACGAAAGCGACATCATCAGCCTTGAAGCCAAAATCAAGGAAGCCAAGCTCAAACAGCGCAGCCTTGTGGAGCGGCAGGAAAGCGCCACCAGCCAGTTAAAAGTGCGCCAAAAGCTCTATGACAACCGGATTGGTGACGTCATGGTCCGCTTTACACAGATGGAAAAACGTGTTGATGATACGGAAAGCCGGGTTGAGGCCGCTGACCTTGGCCGTGAGAAAACATTGGATGATGAATTTTCTGATCTTGTCTCACAGCAGCAGGTGGCCAGCGATCTGGCGGCCTTGAAGTCAAAGATGAAGGCCAAAGAGGCCAAAACAAAGGCCGCCTCAACGGCTAAAAAATAATATAATTTCCTTCCCTAGTCGCAAGGGAGGGGCTGAACGCAGGAAAGGGCAATATAATGGAAACTCTCGGCATCCTCTTTATGGTGGTGGTCGCCCCATTGATGATCATATTTCATTATGTCACCAAATGGAAACAGTCCAAAACACTGACCTCGGAAGATGAGAAGATTCTCACCGAATTGTGGGACAGTGCGGAAAGAATTGAGAGCCGTATCAAGAATATCGAACGTATTCTGGATACCGAGTCTCCTGACTGGAGGGCAAAATAATGACCCGCAACCCTAACCATCAACCGCCAAGATATAACAAGCTTTATCTGGACAAGAAGAATGGCAAGATATGCGGTGTTTGCGCCGGGATTGCAGATTATACCGGCATTGACAGCACTATTATCCGGATTGTGGCCGTCCTTGGCCTGCTCTCCCCCGCCAGCGGTATTTTCTTCATCGCCTATTTCCTTATGTGCTGGCTGGTGGATGCAAAGCCTGCGGATTTATTTGAAAGCAAGGAAGAAGATGAATTCTGGAAAGGGGTGCGGACCCAGCCAAAAAATACCATCCGGGATGTGCGTCATAAATTCCGGGAAATTGAACGCCGCCTGAGAGCCGCAGAAGCCCACGTAACCTCGCGGGAATACAGCCTGCATAAAGAATTCGAGAATCTTGATAAATAGATCGAGTGACCAGAATAAAGGAGCCAGAAAATGAGCAGACATGACACTATAAACAGTAAGAAACTCTATAAAAACAGTCGCCGGGGCAAAATATGCGGTATTTTTTCCGGCCTGGGTGACTATCTGGGGATCAATCCCATGATCCTGCGCATCCTTGGCATTATTGCCGTCCTGATGACAGGACCGATTGTGATACTTGGCTATCTGCTGGTCAGTCTTTTACTTGATGACAGCGACCACGGTCTATACAAAAGATAAAACACACAGAGGATAATGAAATGCAAGTTTTTGAAATGGTTGTTCTGATTGTCGCCATCACCGTCATAGGGGGCATTATCAAAAGCTATATCGACCGAAAGCATAACAGGGGCTCCGGCAGTATGATGGATGATCTGATGGATGATCTGGGCATGAGCGATGATGACGGGTTTTACACTAAAAAGGATATGGCCCGCTTTATGGACAGATTTGAAGCTATGGAAAAACGTATTCAGGTTCTGGAACGTATTGCCACCGACAAGGGCCGCACGCTGGCCGATGAAATAGACGGACTGAAATAAGCTGGATTTGTGAGAGGAAATGATATGACCATATCTGCGACAGAAATTATCGTAACGCCCGCCAATGACAATCCGGCTTTGGGGACATTGACCATGGGAGAAAAAAGCTTTCCCTGTGCCTTGGGCAAAAAGGGCATCACCCTGTCCAAATGCGAAGGCGACCATAAAACACCGTCTGGCGCCTTCCCCCTCAGAACCGTTTTTTATCGCTATGACAAGTTGTCTAAGCCGATTTATAGTCAGGTACCCCTGATGGCTCTGCTGAAAGAAGATGGCTGGTGCGATGACCCGTCAGATGCGGCCTATAACCAGCCCGTGATGCTGCCCTATCATGCCAGCGCGGAAAGCCTGTGGCGGGAAGATGAATTATATGACGTGATTGTCGTGCTGGGCCATAATGACAGTCCGGTGAAAAAGGACAAAGGCAGTGCCATATTCCTTCATGTAGCCAAAGATTTGAATGATGAAAGAAGTTTTGAAGGTACGGAAGGCTGTATCGCCCTGAAAAAGCAGGACCTGCTGGAGATCCTGCCCATATTGTCGCCTGAAACAACTTTAAGGGTAGTGACCCCCTAAAGTAGTCTATATGATATCTTCCAAACTCCGGTGTTCCTCATAAATCAGGAACACCGGTTTTTTTTGGATCGCTCTATATATATTTACGACGACGCAAAGCGACCACGCCAAGCAAACCAAGCCCCAAAAGACCCATCATGGATGGTTCAGGAATATTGTTACTTGCGCCGGGTGACCGCATGGTCAATACGCGAATATAATCCCCGGGGCTTCCCGCTCTGAAATTAATCAAAAGACGATTGGCCATCCCCGGATCTATAGAAGCAGAATCTCCCCCCTCCAATCCGCGCAGAGTGGAACCAACATAATTAACGCCCGTATTGGCCAGAAAATCACTTGCCGCAAGTTTTGTTGAATCCGTGATAATACCATATATGTCAGCATCAAAATCCACCCAACCCGTTATTGTGTCGGTAAACTCAGGATCAAAGAAAATATAGTGACTGGCCACAATATCTCCGCTAACCGGATCTGTACCCACATTGACTGTAATTGTTGAGGTGATCGCAATATTCTGATCCTCATTAAAGCCAAAAAGATTTGGGCTTTGTTGATTATTATTCCCTACGGTAAGTGTCGCAGGGATTGGGTCAAATAGCACAAAAGCACCACCTGTAGAAGTTACATTACCGCCAATAATCGTAGCAAATGCCGAAACGGGCATCAAAACAATGGCCAATATGGCCGAGATAAGTTTAATTTTTAACATTTTATATCCTCCAAAGAAATGTGTAGAGGAATATGCAAATAGCGGGCCAAATAATTTTATTGTTTAATATCATAATGTTAGAATATTTGCATATTCCTACAATAGAAAAACTGTAAAGTATAGTTAACAGTTTTTACCTAAAGTAATATTATTTCAATATTGGGTAATATTATTTTAAGCCCGTCCTTCTCTGGTGCCGAACAAGGCCGTTCCAACCCGTACGGATGTGGCTCCGCAAGCAATGGCGGTCTGGTAATCAGCGCTCATGCCCATGGATAATTCTTTAAACCCGTGCCGTGCCGCCATTTCCTTTAACGTTATAAAATAGGGTGCGGGGTCACAGCCTGACGGCGGAATACACATCAAACCCGCAACAGGCAACATCAACTCGTCCCGGCACAGGGCCACAAAACCATCAAGCGCGTCCGGGTCAATACCGGATTTTTGCGCTTCCCGGCCTATATTCACTTGAATATAACAAATCACAGACTTGCCTTCCTCGCCGCAAATCCGGGCAATGGCGCGGGCCAGCTTGGGCCGGTCCAGCGTTTCGATGACATCAAACAACTGTACCGCCTGACGTACCTTGTTGCTTTGCAGGGGGCCAATGAGATGTAATTCCACGCCGTCATATTCTTGTCTGAGCTCAGGCCATTTGGCGGCGGCCTCCTGTATCTTGTTTTCGCCAAAAACCCGCTGACCCGCGTCCAATATGGGCCGAATGGCACCCGGCGGTTTGGTTTTGGACACCGCAATCAGACTGATGTCTGCGGGAGAGCGGCCCGCATCACTGGCGGCAGATACGATATTTTTCTGAACGGTTTCAAGAGTGCTGGTCAAGGCGGGCGTCCTGTATTATGGTGCTTTTCATGACATTAGCAGACATGGCGAGACGCCTCAATCAGGAATATATGGCCAGTCGCCGCAACCAGAAAAATATGCCCGCCGCATTTTTTATCACGGACCAGAATGCTGTCCCTGAACCGGAAAAAATCATTGCCCGCCTGCCGGAATATTGCGCCGTGATATTTCGGGATTATGATCATCCCGCGCGCGAAAATATGGGACGGAAATTGTCTCAATTCTGTCAGAAAAGAGGCCTGACGTTTCTGGTGGCCAGAGATATATATCTTGCGGAAAAGCTTCTGGCTGACGGTATTCACCTGCCGCAGGGCCTGATGCACCTCGCACCGCAAATCCGCGCGAAACACTCTCGCTGGATAATAACTGCCGCCTGCCACGATATGGCTTCTGTCCTGCAAGCGAATAAATTACCGCTGGATGCGGCCCTGATTGCGCCCGTCTTTCCAACCCTCAGCCATCCGGGGGGCGTAAGTCTCGGCCTGTCAATGGTAAGAAAGATGACGGCATCAACCACGATGCCCCTATACGCGCTTGGAGGCGTTACATGCGAAAATGCCGGTGACCTTGCGGGTTCCGGCATCGCGGGCCTTGCGGCCATTCGCGGGTTTAAAGATTAAAAATTCACATTGGTGCCCAGAAAGAAAACCTGACTGCTTTTCAACTTGTCCAGCTCATTTTCCTGACCATAGGAATAATAGGTAAAGCGGCCCGTAAAGCGGATATTGGAGTATAGCTGATAAGCCGCCCCTATTTCCAGCGCTTGAACCGTGTTATAAAATTCTTCCCGGCTGGCAAACAGCAGGTTATGGTCCCGGCGATAACCGCCAAATTTAACATCTGCGCCCCATTTGTTGCCGGTATAACCAAGGCCAATATCATAGCCCTTCAGGCCCGCATCATTGAGCATTTTTTCCCGGCTGAAAGAGGCCCCCAGCCTGAACCCGGCAAACCCCATGCCCACGGACAGGTTATAGACCTGACGATTTTTGATCTGGTCAAATTCTGACCCATCAAAAAGCGGCGACATGACCGATGATGGCTCAATCAAAAACTGTGACCCGATGGAAATGCCCAGGGCACGCGGGTCACGTCCATGATTTGCTGGCCCATAGGAAAAAGTAATCTGTTGACCGGCTGCGATGCCTGCCGGTCTTGCAATGCCTGAGTTACCCATGTTGAAAATCAACGCAGGGGCAACATCAAAGGATTGTTTGACAAATATTTTCTTGTCCGGCTTTTCTGCCGTCAGTTTTGCCGGTGTTTCGGACAGGGTAATATATTGATCCGCATTTTCCTTGGCCGGTTTTTCGAGGAGAATAACCTCCGGACCAACATCTTTGATGTCCGGTGTCCCGCCAAAAAATGATAAGACAGACGAGGTTAAACTTTCGCCTGACTTCGCGACTTCCGCGCCGTCATTTTTTTCGGAATCCGGCGCACCATAGGCCACGGACGTCATGGCAAAAATACCAATGGTGCCCATTAATGCTATGCTGCCCTTTAGGCTTGTCACGGCGAATCCTCATACTATTTATTCATTTGACAGGACCTGTTTTTGTAGAAATATACTCGAACAGCCCTGATGTTTATCTTGTCCGGTGAACATAAAGAATCACACAGATATAAGGAACTATATAATATTAAACAATAAAGATCAATCTGGATTCAATCGAAGCCTTCGAAATATTCCTGATACGCCATACTGTCACAACAAATCATCCAAAGAAGTTAAAATGCCCCATAAATGACAATTTTATGCAAGAAATTCTTGTTTGCCGAACAACAAACAGATAAACAGCTATGAAGGTAAAATACCATAGACGATAATATCGCCTGAAAATGGCCGTAAAACAGAATGGAATATGCATGAGCGTGTATCAAAGAATAAGAAATATTGCGAGGGTTTCAGCAAAAGCCATGGCTGTGGGGCTTGTACTTACTTTGGGCGGCTGTGGTATTTTTGGCGGCGACAGTCCCACAAAAAAAGTTGAGGCGGCGGAAGAAGTTTATCAAATTGGCGTTAATGCCTATCTGTGGCGGTCCGCGTTGGACACCATGTCTTTCATGCCAATCCTCAGCGCCGACCAGAACGGCGGTATTATATTGACTGACTGGACGAACAACCCCGGCAATGTCAATGAACGCACAAAGGTCGATATTCTCATTGTGGGGCGCAAGCTGACCGCAGATTCCCTGAATGTCTCCGTCCATCGCCAGTTTAAAGTCAAGGACAGTTGGCAGGATACATCACCACGTCCCGGTGCCGCTGTGAAAATCACCAATGCCATCTTGATGCAGGCCCGCCTGCTCCGGCGGGACAATGCGCCGATAAAATAGTTTTCGGCCTATAATTTTTGTGAAGATCAGGACATAAGATGACGCGTTATAACGCCGCACTTACCGAAGAAAAATGGCAAAAAATCTGGGCGGAAAACGGGACCTTTACCGCCGTAGAAGACCCCACCCGACAAAAATATTATGTGTTGGAGATGTTTCCCTATCCGTCAGGCAAAATTCACATGGGGCATGTGCGCAACTATGCACAGGGGGATGTGGTCGCGCGTTATCGGCGGGCAAAGGGCTATAACGTCCTGCATCCCATGGGCTGGGACGCTTTTGGCATGCCGGCGGAAAATGCCGCCATGGAGCATAATGTCCATCCGGCCAAATGGACCTATGAGAATATCGCCCATATGCGCGGTCAGCTCAAACAGATGGGCCTAAGCCTCGACTGGAGCCGTGAATTTGCCACCTGTGATCCGGATTATTACGGTCAGGAACAAAAAATGTTTCTGGATTTCATGGAAACGGACCTGGTGTATCGCAAGGAATCATGGGTCAATTGGGACCCGGTGGATAATACGGTGTTGGCCAACGAACAGGTCGTGGACGGCTGTGGCTGGCGGTCCGGTGCGCCCGTTGAACGCCGCCGTCTCAGCCAGTGGTTCCTGAAAATCACTGACTATGCCGAGGAATTGAATGCCGCGCTGGACGACCTGCCGCGCTGGCCGGAAAAAGTACGGACCATGCAGAAAAACTGGATTGGCCGTTCTGAAGGCTTGCGCCTGTTTTTTGATATAGCGGGCCACGACCCGCTGGAGGTCTATACCACCCGCCCGGATACCATTTTCGGGGCCTGCGGCATGGCCGTTGCCGCCGATCATCCACTGGCGGAAAAGCTGGCCAAAGATAATCCAGCCTTGCAAGATTTTATCCTTGAATGCCGCAGCGGCGCCACCACCGAAGAAGCCATGGAAAAGATGGAGAAGAAGGGCTTTGATACCGGAATTACCGCCCGCGCCCCGTTTCAGGACCGTGACATGCCCGTCTTTGTCGCCAATTTTGTCCTGATGGAATATGGCACCGGGGCGATATTTATGTCCGCCGCCCATGACCAGCGCGATCTGGACTTTGCCCGTAAATACGGCCTTGAGGTGCGCACCGTTATCCGGCCAGACGGCGAAGATGACAATTTCGCGGTGGATAAAGAGGCCTATACCGGCCCCGGAAAGCTGTTTAACTCGGACTTTCTAGACGGCATGACCATTGACGAGGCCAAGGCCGAGGTCGCCAAGCGGGCTGAACAGGGCGGCTTTGGTAAAAAGACCATCAATTTTCGCCTGCGCGACTGGGGCATTTCCCGGCAACGCTATTGGGGCTGTCCGATTCCGGTCATTCATTGTACGGATTGCGGTATCGTTCCGGTGGCCAAATCGGACCTGCCCGTGACCCTGCCCGATGATGTGAGCTTCGAGCTACCCGGCAATCCGCTGGAACATCACCCCACATGGAAGAATGTTGATTGTCCGAAATGCGCTAAGCCCGCCCGGCGCGAGACTGACACTTTTGATACCTTCATCGATTCGTCCTGGTATTTTGCCCGGTTTTGTTCGCCAAAGTCAGAAAATCCGGTGGATCAGGCCGCCGCCGATTACTGGCTGCCCGTAGATCAATATGTGGGCGGGGTTGAACATGCCATCCTGCATCTGCTCTATTCCCGCTTTTACACAAGGGCCATGAAAAAAATCGGCCTGTCATCGGTGGAGGAGCCTTTTGACGGCCTGTTTACGCAAGGTATGGTCTGCCATGAGACCTATACGGACCCGGACGGCAACTGGATATTGCCCAGCGATCTGATCTGGGGCGAGGACAATACGGCCCGGACCAGAGACGGCAAGGATGTCACCATTGGCCGGTCGGTCAAAATGTCAAAATCAAAGAAAAACGTGGTTGACCCCACGGAAATCATTGATCTGTACGGCGCTGATACCGCCCGCTGGTTCATGCTGTCCGACAGCCCGCCAGAACGGGACCTTGAATGGACCGAAGACGGCGTTGAAGGCGCATGGCGGTTCACCCAAAGATTATGGCGAACGGTCACCACAGGGTTAGAGGGTCTTGACCTTTCAACCTCTGAGCCGGATGATTTCACCAGGGCGGCGCAGGATTTGCGGCGCATGACCCATGTGAGCATTGATTCCATTGGCCGTGATATTGAGGATTTTCATTTTAACAATGCCGTCGCCCAGATTTATAAATTCTCCAATGCTATCGCCGCTTTCAAATCCGATGGATCCGCAGGCGATGTCTATGCCAAGGCCGAGGCCCTGACCACCTTGATACAGCTTGTGGCCCCCATGACGCCTCATCTGGCCGAAGAATTGTGGCAAAAGATGGGGAATACAGCTATAGTCACCGACAGCCCGTGGCCCAAAGCCCGGCCTGAATTGATGCAGGAAAATACAGTCACCATTGCCATACAGATCAAGGGCAAGCTGAAAGATACCATTGAGGTACCAAAGGATATGGACAAGGACGCGGTGGAAAAACTGGCACTGGCGTCTGAAAAAGTCCAGCGTGCCATAGGGGACAGTCCCGTTCGCAAGGTGATCGTGGTGCCCAATCGAATTGTCAATATTGTCATATAGGATCGTTGAATGAAGCTTATTCTGGTATTAATAACTACTGTTATGCTCGCCAGTTGCGGCTTCAAACCCATGTACGGCCAGTTTTCCGATGGCAAAGGTGACCTGCGGGATGTAATGGCCAATATCCGGGTCAGTGATATTACCGAACAAGGCAGGCCATCGCGCGTCGGACAAGTCATCCGCAACAGCCTGCTGGATCAATTGACCCCGTTCGGCGAAACCAAGCAAGCGGAATATATCCTCAAAGTCACCTTTCTGATCGAGGAACATGGGTACGGTATCAGCCAAAGCGATAGTGTGACCCTGCAAAATCTGAAACTTGTGGCCTCTTTCCAGCTTGAGGATGTGAACAGCGCAAAGGTCATTCTGGATTCAGCGGCGCGGGCTCTGGTGACCTATGATCTGGCCCAGTCGGACTATTCCAACATGATCGCCCGCAATGCGGCCCTGAAAAGATTATCACAGGATGTGGCCAACCAGATGGCAACCCGCATCGGGGCCTATTTCAATAAAACTGCCACCGAAGAACATTCATCGCAATGAAGCTCAACCGGAATGACATCACGGCTCAGATCAGACAGCTTAACCCGGCCTACCGGGCGGTTCTGATTTATGGCCGGGATGAGGGGCTGGTGCGCGAGCGGGCCGACAAAATCGCCCGCCAGATTGTCGAAGACCTGCGCGATGCCTTTCAGGTGGCAACCATTGAACCGGACAAGTTGAAATCAGAGCCATATCTGCTGGCCGATGAGGCGGCGGCCATCTCCATGATGGGCGGACGGCGGGTCATCCGGGTGGACGGGGCCGGGGAAAATGTAACGGCGGCGGCAAAAGCCTTTCTTGCCAACCCTCTTGGGGACGGGCTGGTGATCATTACGGCGGGCGGCATTCGAACCACATCGCCGCTGGTCAAGCTATTCAACGCCGCCAAAAATGCCGCTGCCATTGCCTGTTATGAGGACGGCGCAGGCGATCTGCACCAGCTTCTTCGTGAGGTCATGACCCAGCATGGGCTGGAGCTTGCCCCCGATGCCGCCGCCTATCTTCAGAATAATCTGGGCAGTGACCGGATGATCTCCCGGGGGGAGCTTGAAAAGCTGGCTCTTTACATGGGGGATCAGAAAAAGGTGACCCTTGACGATGCCCGGGCCTGTATCGGGGACAGCGGCGCGCTGACCCTGGACATGATCGCGGCGGCGACCACGGGCGGTGATCTGAAAGTTCTGGATGATACCCTGTTCAAGGCCTTTAACCGGGGCGAGAATGCCATTCCCATCCTGCGTAATCTGGCCAGACGTCTGCAAAAACTGCATCTGGTGCGCGGCAGTATGGATAAGGGCATACCCCCGGATCAAGCCGTCCGAACGGTTGTCTATAACCCCTATTCGCCGGAGAAAAAGGCCCTTCTGGCCCAGATTGGGAAATGGTCCACGGGTAAACTCTCAAACGCCCTTGATATTGTTATGGAGGCCGAGGCCGATTGCAAAGTCACCGGCCTGCCCGCAGAGGCCATCTGCGCCCGGGCCTGTCTGCGCATCGCCAATGCGGCGCGTGTCTCTTAATATTCCGGTTTGCGTTTGTTGAGAAAGGCCGTCACCCCTTGCCGATGATCCGAGCCGTCAAAAGCATCCATAAAGACCCTTTCCGATGCCGCATCATCATCGCGGCTTCCGTCCTGAACCCGGCGGATGATTTGCTTGATCTGCCGCAGGCTATGGGGGCTGTTGCCCAGCAGGATATCCACATAAGCCCGCACCTCTGCCGCGAGTGCCGCCGCCGGATAAATCTCATTGACCAGCCCCATATGCAGAGCCTTTTCAGCCGTGACAAGGCGGGCGGAGAATAAAATATCACGCGCCGCCGCCGCACCTACCTGATCCATCAACCGCCGGGTATCGGACAGGCCGTAAACCAGCCCGAGCTTTGCCGGAGTGATGCCATAGCGGGATTTCACATCACCGAACCGCAAATCACAGCAAAGCGCCAAGATACAGCCGCCGCCAACACAGGCCCCGCCAATCATGGCGATGGTCGGTTTGGTGAAATTCTCAAGCGCACTACAGGCCGCCCGGATGGCCCGGCGGTTTTCATCTCTGGCTTGCCTGTCCCGGATCAGCAGGTCAAATTCACTGATGTCGGCGCCAGCACAAAATATATTCGGTGTTGATGACCGCAAGATCAGGATTCTGATCTCCGGGTCATCTTCTGCCGCCGCCACCAATGCGGGGATAGCCTGCCACATGGCGCAGTTCAGGGCATTTTTCCGCTCCGGGCGGTTAAGGGTCAGCCAGCCAATATGCCGATCTTTCTCCAAAAATATAAGCTCTTGTGTCATGGCGGAGATCATAGCTGATCATGGGCGGAAATACAGCGGTAATTATTTTTCTTGACTTGGGTATTTTACTACCCTATATGATACCTATAGGTTTCATTTAGATATTTAAACTACCCATTTTGATACCTGAAAGGAGAACATACTATGATCACAGGGAAAAAAATCGTATCCTATGCCCAACTGCTCGACAGCCTGATGCATAGGGTCGCCATCGCTATTATTTTGTTGATAATCATCCGTGGAATCGGCCTGTCAGAATATTTTATCAGTGATAAGTTATACGGAAATTTATATTATCTGCAAATAGCCTTCAGAATCGGAATTGTCGCTCTTATACTGCCGGTTTTTATTAATTTTTTCCGGCTAAAATTTCGTGGTCAATGCGATATTCGGGAAGAAGACAGCTATATTTCCGAAACATTTAAACGGGGCTGTGTGATGTCTTTCGCCCTGTCTATCCTGTTCATACAGCTTGTCAGAAAAGTTGCCGTGCAATATGCCGCAGACCTGCCAACCCCGGTTTATATCGGGGCCATAGAGATTTTCAGCCTCAGTGTCTTCTGCGTCACCTATTTTTATCTGATTTACAGCGAATCACGTGATGATCAGGGGGATGACTTTACCGGGGAACAAGGCCAATGAGCAGCCCGTTAAAAAATCGTATCCGGGTATTTCGGGCCGAACATCGCCTGAGCCAAAGCAACCTTGCCGACGCAATTGGCGTCACCCGTAAAACCATCAGCACAATTGAGGTGGGCCGCTTTGTCCCCTCCACCATCATTGCCTTGAAAATAGCCCGCTATTTCAAGGTGCCCGTTGAAGAAATTTTTTCCCTCCCCGCAGAAAAGGAATTGATATTATGACCCTCAAACACACCCTGTTGATCAATGCCGTCATATGGGCGGCCATGATACTCGCCACTGCCTTCATTGTATCTGGTTCTGATCTGGGCAACAAAGGAGAATTTTCCCTTACCCTGTTACAGATAACCGGATGGTATATGATGGATATGTTCCTGCGGGGAAAGGTGCGCAGCCCAAAGTCCGACGGGGCCTGCGCTCTCAAATCCATCAAAAAGACAAATTAAGCCTTAATTGTCCACAGACCCTAAGGTAATATCAATCAACTTAAAGAGGGCTTCCTGCTCCGGCCTTTGCGCCGTGATGGTCCTGTGCCAGTCAAGGGTGCTTATCACATTTGATACGGCAGAACTCAGACAAAGGGCCGTGATGCCGGATAAAAAATCTTTCAGAGCGGCCCGCTCGATTATCTCGACAAAGCATTTTGCCGTGCGCGGAGAATAGAAAACCACATGGGTGATCTGACCCGATGTGATTAAATCCTGCGCCGTCGGTGACAGCTTTTTGGCCTTGATTGCGGTATAGAGTTTTTTGCGGCTGACAGTGAATCCAGCCTTCTCAAGACGGCCTGATAAGTCTCCCGCAACATCGCGGCCTGAAATATGAAGCAACGGTCCCTGCTCAGGCTTCAGGTCATTGACCACAAGAGCCACAAGCTTTTCTACATCACCGCCTGCTGTGATAACTGACGAGAATCCGATGGCGCGGGCCTCTGCGGCGGTGGCGGGACCGACCGCATAGCAGGGGATCTGTCGATATTCTGTATAGTGAGCAAAGGCCCGGACCCCGTTGGCGCTGGTGAACAGTACGGCCTGAAATGGGCTCAGGTCAATGTCTGGAGCGGGTATGTTTTCGATGGTCAGCAGGGGCGCGCACAAAGCAGAATGGCCAAGGCTTTCCAGCTGTCTGGCCAGCCTGCGCGAATCTTCTTCCGGTCTGGTGAGCAGGAAATACATCTATAGGGCAGCATCCAGTTTTTTGAAAAAAGCGGCCCCGGCCATATCCCGGATACGGCTGCCCACATGGGTGCCAAGTTCCTCTGGATTTTGGCCGCTGGCGGTAATGGCATGACTTTCACTACCATCGGGCAGATAGATACGGCCTTCCAGCGTGATCTGCCCCCCCTTTATGGTGGCATGTCCGGCGATGGGGGTGCGGCAGGAACCGTCAAGAATTTTCAGCATGGCCCGTTCGGCGCGCACGCAAATTTCCGTATCCCGGTGGTTGAGGGGCCGCATATAATTCCGGGCCGCCTCGTTATGGCTGGCAATTTCAATACAGATGGCTCCCTGCGCCACGGCGGGCAGGAAATGGGTGATGTCCATGGGATGTATCCGGCTATCGGTCAGGCCAAGGCGGTTCAGCCCTGCCATGGCCAGAAAGGTGGCGTCCACAATATCCTGATCCAGTTTTTTCAGGCGCGACTGCACATTCCCGCGAAAACTCTCCACCCTGACATCAGGGCGCAGGGCCAATGTCTGGGCCTGCCGCCGCAAAGACGCGCTGCCGATCAGGGACCCGGCGGGCAGCTCCATCAGGCTGTGGGCTTTGGCGGAGATAAAGGCATCTCTGGCATCTTCCCGCTCAAGATAACAGCAAAGCTCAAGCCCCTCCGGCAGGCTCACTGGCATGTCTTTCAGGGAATGAACGGCGATGTCGATCTGACCGCCTAACAAGGCCGCTTCGATTTCCTCGGTAAAAAGCCCCTTGCCGCCAATTTCGGACAGGGGACGGTCCAATATGCGGTCACCGCGTGTGGACATGACAATGATTTCAATAGTGTCCGGGGTCAAAGCATCATGGGCGGCACACAGGCGGTCCCGCACTTCATGGGCCTGCGCCAGCGCCAGTTGGCTGCCCCTTGTGCCGATCCGGATTTTAATTTCATTTTTTTTGGTGTCTTGCACGGGCAATGGCCTTATGTATATTCTATGAGGTATGAATCTTTGTAGATTAAATTTAACAGCGATGCCATAAATAATGCAGGACACGCATAAAAATATACGGCTTTTGGGTCTTGAGAGCAGTTGCGATGAAACGGCGGCGGCGGTGGTCACCGGCGGCGGCGATATATTGTCCAATGTGGTTCTGTCCCAGATTGAGGAACATAAGCCCTACGGCGGGGTAGTGCCGGAAATTGCCGCCCGGTCCCATATCACCCATATGGATCGCTTGATCCGGCAGGCACTGGATGAGGCCAAATGCGATTTTGGTGATCTGTCGGCGGTGGCGGCGACCTCTGGCCCCGGTCTTATTGGCGGCGTTATGGTCGGTATGATGACCGGCAAAGCCATCGCGGCGGCGCGGGATATTCCCTTCATGGGGGTTAACCATCTGGAGGGCCATGCCCTGACTGCCAGACTGACCGATCAAATTGAATTTCCCTATCTGTTGCTGCTGGTATCCGGCGGCCATTGCCAGATTCTAGTGGTCAGGGGGGTTGGGGATTATCAGCGTCTTGGCACCACCATTGATGATGCGGCGGGGGAGGCCTTTGACAAGACGGCAAAGATTTTGGGCCTTGGCTATCCCGGTGGTCCGGCGGTGGAGGCGGCGGCCAAAGCCGGCGATGAAACCCGCTTTAACCTGCCCCGGCCCCTGAAAGGCCGCCCGGGGTGTAATTTTTCCTTTTCCGGCCTGAAAACGGCAGTGCGCCGCGCAGTGGAGAAAATTGGTGACAGGATAACGCAACAGGATATGTATGACCTTGCGGCCAGTTTCCAGCGGGCCTTATGTGACAGCATCCTTGACCGTATGGGCCGGGCCATGGCGCTATATCTTGAACAGCAGTCCTCCGGCCCCCATATGCTTGTGGTGGCGGGCGGCGTGGCGGCCAATGGCTTTCTGAAAAGTCATCTGGAACAACTTTGTGCCCGTAAGAATTTTAACCTGATCGTACCGCCGCCTGGCCTATGCACCGATAACGGGGCCATGATCGCCTGGGTTGGGGTGGAACGGTTGCGGTTAGGTTTGGTTGATGATCTGGATATAGCGGCGCGGGCGCGCTGGCCACTGGACCCGGAAGCCCCGCCCGCCATTGGTGCCGGGGTCAAGGCGTGAGAGAATTAAAAGACAGCAAAGGGTTTGTATGACCATATATAATAAAATCAGTGTGATTGGCGGCGGGGCCTGGGGCACGGCTCTGGCGGCAATGGCCGCGCGGGCGGGCCGTGATGTTTTGCTCTGGGCGCGGGAAGACGGCGTCGTGACGTCAATCAATGAAGCCCATGAAAATAAAGACTTTTTACCGGATGTCACCCTGCCAAAATCCCTGAAAGCCACCGGAAATCTGGCCGATGTGGCCACGGCAGAGGTTATTCTGATGGTGGTTCCGGCCCAATTTGTCCGCGCCATTGCCCAGGATATGAAAGTTTTTCTGAAAGAAAGCACGCCGATCATCCTCTGCGCCAAGGGGATTGAACAATCCACCGGCAAGATGATGAATGAAGTGGTGACGGAGGTTCTGCCCAAAAGCCCGTTAGTTGTCTTGTCCGGGCCAACTTTTGCCCGTGAGGTGGCGGCGGATATGCCCTCAGCCGTAACCATTGCCTCCAAATATCAGCAGATCGCCCAGAATGTGGCCGATACGTTAGGCCAGCCAACTTTCCGCCCTTACCTGTCGCGGGATGTGGTCGGGGCCGAGGTCGGCGGCGCGGTCAAGAATGTACTGGCGGTGGCCTGCGGTATTGTGGCGGGGCTTGAGCTTGGGGATAACGCCCGGGCCGCCCTGATCACGCGCGGCCTTGCGGAAATGGTCCGCTTTGGCGAGGTTTTCGGGGCCAAGCGGGAAACCATGATGGGCCTGTGTGGTCTGGGGGATCTGATCCTGACCTGTTCCTCTGTACAATCGCGCAATATGTCCCTTGGCATGGCGCTGGGGCAGGGCAAATCGGTCGCAGAGATTATGTCAGGCCGTATCAGTGTGGCCGAGGGCTATCATACGGCGGGTATATTGGCGGAAATTGCCGAACGGGAAAATATCGACATGCCAATCGCGGCGGCGGTCAATGAAATTCTCCACAAGAACGGCGATGTGAAAGAGATCGTTCAGCAGTTGATGAACCGCCCCTATGTGAGTGAATTATAAGGAAATCAGATGTATTTTATTATTTTGGCCGAAGACAAACCAGGCAGCCTGACCATCCGTATGGATAATCGTCCGGCCCATCTTGACTATGTGGCGGCGCAAGGCTGTGTCAAGCTGGCGGGACCGTTCTTGACCGAGGGCGGTGATCCAAAGCCACGGGGCAGCATGCTGATCATTGAGGTTGCGGGCCGTGCGGCGGCGGAACGTTTTGCCGCAAATGACCCCTACGCCCGCGCCGGTTTGTTTGCTACGGTAAGCGTCCGCCCATGGATGCCCACCTTTGGAGACTGGACGCCTGAATGAAGCTCAGCGAAATTTCAGGAGGTCCGAAGGCCGGCGAGATACTCTGCGCGTTACGTGATATAGAGGACGGCAAGGCCAAGGAATTTTCTTATCAGGCCGGGGATGACCTGCGGGAGATATTTGTCCACCGTATGGGGGATAAGGTTTTTGCTTATGAGAATAGCTGTCCCCATGCCTATCTGCCGCTGAATATGAAAGCGGGGGTGTTCACCGAGAAGTCGGGTAAATATTTCATGTGCCAGAATCACGGCGCTTTGTTTGATATTAAAAGCGGCGATTGTCTTGCCGGGCCGTGCAACGGGCAGGGGCTAACCCCCATAGAAATTGACCTCACAGACGGCAATATCATTGCCCGCTAAAGGATGAATTATGACAACGATAGAGACAGACCGGCTTATATTGCGCCCCTTCACGGCGCAAGACATTGATTTTCTGGATGTTTTGCACAGTGATCCGCTGGTCATGCGTTATATTCTGGGCCGGACACGCAGCCATGAGGAGAATATCGCCTATCTGAACAGACTTATAGAATGGCAGGCAGACCACGGCATCGGTCAGCGTCTGGTGATCCGGAAGGAAGATAATCACCCCGTGGGCCGCTGCGGCATGAGCTTCTTTTACGGCGCAAAGGCGGACGGTATCCTATCCTATCAACTGGACCCCAAGGGTTTTGACGAGGGAGCCGAGGCCACAAGAGTGATCGAACTTGGCTATACCTTCCAGAGATCTGAATGGGGCAAGGGCTATGCCAGCGAAGCGGCGGCGGCCATGCGCGGCTATGGTTTGGAAATTCAGAAATTCCCGGAACTTCATTCGATCATTATCAAGGAAAATGCGGGGTCGGTTGCGGTTGCCGAAAAAATTGGTGCGAAACGACTGGCCGAATGTCTGTGTATGAGCAGCCCCGCATGGGATTATCTGTCCCGCCTGTGACGGGATCACTTTTTTGTGAACTTATTGATTAAAGCACAGGCCGGTGCAACCTTATAAAGTCTGAGCAAAAGGATTTAGCATGATTGATTTATATACGGCGGCGACGCCCAACGGGTTTAAAGTGTCCATCGCCTTGGAGGAAATGGGCCTTGATTATACGCTCCATGCCCTTGACCTGGGTAATGGGGAGCAGAAACAGCCGGATTTTCTGGCCCTTAATCCCAACGGACGGATACCGGCCATTGTGGACCGGGGTAATGAGAATCTGGCGATCTTTGAATCCGGGGCTATCCTCATCTATCTGGCGGAAAAAACCGGCATGTTGATGCCATCGGACACCAAAGGGCGCATGGATGTGATGCAATGGCTTATGTTTCAAATGGGCGGCGTTGGCCCTATGCAGGGTCAGGCCCATGTTTTTTACCGCTATTTCCCTGAGGTAATCCAGCCGGCTATAGATCGTTATCAAAAAGAAACCAGACGGCTCTACGGCGTTCTGGATAACCAGCTAAAAAATAAGGATTTTCTGGCCGGACCGGGGCGCGGGGACTATTCCATCGCCGATATTGCCAATTGGACTTGGGTGCGCTCCTTTGACTGGGCTGGAATTACCATTGATGATCTGCCGGATTTGCAGGCCTGGCTGGACCGGATAGCGGCGCGTCCTGCCGCTGAAAAGGGTGTGAATGTACCGCCGCCAGCAGGCGGTAAAAAAACGGCTGAGGCCGGAAAGAAGATGATCGTAAAATGACCAAATATAGCATTTATCAGGTTGACGCTTTCACAACGGAAATATTCAAAGGAAATCCGGCGGCGGTTGTGCCGCTGACCGACTGGTTGTCCGTGGATGTCATGCAGCAGGTTGCTTTTGAAAATAACCTGTCGGAAACGGCTTTCTTCGTTCGCACGGAGGATAGCGAAGCGGACTTTCACCTGCGCTGGTTTACCCCGGTAGCCGAGGTTGATCTGTGTGGTCACGCCACCTTGGCGGCGGCCCATGTCTTGTTCAATGAGCTTGACTGGTATAGGGATGAAATCAGGTTCAGCACTGAGCAGGCCGGAATATTAACGGTCACGCGCACGGCGGACGGGCGGATACAGCTTGACTTTCCGGCGCGGCCCGCCGCTGAAATTAAGATTTTTGACGATTTTGTGGAAGCTCTGAATGTGACGCCGGACAATTTGCTTCTGGCCCGTGATCATATGGCGGTTTTTACAACAGAGGCCGATGTCGCCGCCGTATCACCGATCATGGACAAGCTGGCCCGGATCAATGAGGTCGGGATCATCATTACCGCCCCGTCTGATCAGCCGGACATAGATTTTGTCTCGCGCTTTTTCGCCCCCCATCACGGTATTCCGGAGGACCCGGTCACCGGGTCTGCCCATTGTACCCTGATCCCCTATTGGGCGGAACGGCTTGACAAGAATGACCTGATGGCCCGGCAGATTTCCGCCCGAACGGGTGACCTGAAATGCACCTATTTACCACAGGAAGGCCGGGTATATATGGCAGGTTACGCAGTGACCTACCTAAGAGGTCATATCTTCCTGTGAGGTCATGGTCAGAAAGTCCCGGGTTTTGCGGATGGCTTCGGCGAGGCCAAGCCGTTCGATGATCACATCTTCGGGAAAGGCACTAAGCAGGCGGGTGGGGGTCGCGCCGTCCAGCATGACGAAAACGCCCTTGTCCGTACGCCGCCGGATCAGCCGCCCGTAAGCCTGTTTCAGACGCAGGCGCGTGATCAGGTCGTCATAGGTCTGCTTGCCGAATTTTTGTCGCCGGGCCTTGTGAAGGATCGTGGGCCGGGGCCAGGGCACCTTGTCAAAGATGCACAGCCGCAAGGACGCCCCCGGCACATCAACCCCGTCCCGCACCGCGTCGGTGCCCAGCAGGCAGCTGTCCTCCACCGCCCGGAAAATATCAATCAGGGTTGAGACATTGATCGGGTCCACATGCTGGGCATAGAAAGGGATATTATGTTCGTTCAGGGGCTGTGCCAGCCGTTCCTGCACCGCGCGCAGACGGCTGATGGCGGTGAAAATGCCCAGCGCCCCGCCATCGGATGCGATCATCAGTTCCCGGTAAGCGGCGGCCAGCTGATCAAGGTCGCGGCGGTTCATGTCATTGACAATAAAGATACGGCTCTGCTGAGCATAATTGAACGGTGATTTCAGGCTCTGGCGGCGCGGCGGGTTGATCAGATGGGCGGCGCCGGTGCGGATCTCTGCGGCGTGCCATTCAATATCCGGATTATCATTATCCGTGATCCGGTCGCGCAGGGTGGCCGAGGTAATGACAACCCCGTCTGCGGGTTTCAGGACCGTTTCCACAAAGGGCAGGCTGGGGTCCAGCCAATGGCGATACAGCCCGACGTCAACGTCCCGCCCCTGTTTGCGGTCCAGCTCAAACCAGTCCACAAACGCGTCATTCTTGTCGCCCTTAAGGCTGGTCAGCATGGGCATCCAGCCCTCGGCAATGGTCGCGGCACGCCGGGTCAGGGTCCGGGCCACGGCTTCCAGCCGCCCCCGCGTGCTGCTGTCCAGCTCCGCCGCCTCCGCATCCAGTTTTTTCAGTAAAACAGCCGCCAGCTTCTTTAACGGTTTCGCCAGATCATCCAGTGCCAGATGTAGCTCCTCTGCGGCCTCAAGTAAGTCCGGTGCGATCTGCTCCGCCGGGGTTTCCAGACTGTGAAAGACTTTGGCCCCGTGGTTGCGTATTAATACCTGCGCTCGAACCAGAGACAGAAATTTCTCCGCCGGGCCAAAGGGGCTGCCATCGCCGAGCCGCCCGTGCCATCCTTCGGCGGGCAGGCACCGGGCGGCGGTGACCACCTGTTCCAGCATGCGCCGGGCCTCATCATCGTCATGGATCAGGTCTTCAACCCGGCCTTTCAGGCCCTTGCCCCGGCGGCCCGACTGTTCCGCGCCCCTGATCCAGCGGCGTAATTCCTGCCCCTCCTGCCCGGTCAGATGGGCGGCAAAGGCGCTGTCGGCGGCATCAAACAGGTGATGGCCCTCATCAAAAACATAACGGTTCGGCAGGTCGGCCTCGCCCATGCGGGTCGCGCATTGAACCATGACCAGCGCATGATTGGCGATGACCAGATCGGCGGTCTTGGCGTTGCGCTGGGCCTTTTCGATATAGCATTTGCGGTAATGGGCGCAGGCGGAATAGACACATTCCCCGCGCCGGTCGGTGAGCTGTGTCAGGCGGTTCTGGCCGAATATCTCGCCCAGCCATGCGGGAAAATCGCCGCCGATCATATCGCCGTCCCGGCTGTATCTGGCCCAGCGGGAGACAAGGCCCAGCAGGATACGGCCCTGTTGCTGGGCCGCGCCCTGTGACAGTTCCTGAAGATTAAGCAGGCACAGGTAATTCTCCCGGCCTTTGCGGATGACCACTTTTTGCTGCTTTATTTTGGGATCGGGATAGAGGCTGTCCAGTTCCTGATCCAGCTGTCGCTGAAGGTTTTTAGTATAGGTGGCCAGCCAGACGGTGCCACCGTTTTTCTCTGCCCACAGACTGGCCGGCGCGATATAGCCCAGCGTCTTGCCAATGCCGGTCCCGGCCTCGGCCAGAACAAGTTTCGGCTCGTCCAGATCGTCGGGCGCATCAAAGGCCCCGGCGGTGAGAACGGTATAATCCTGCTGGCTTTTCCGGTCTTCGGCATTTGGCCCCAGAAGGTTGCGCAGGCGGGCAAGGCTTTCCGGCCCGCTGACCGGGCTGACGCCGGGCGGCGGCGCGGGCGGGCTGTCCTCCCATTCGGGCAGATGGTTCCAGACATAATAATCCTGCGCATTCTGCCCCACCGCCCCCAGAATAAGCGGCCCCCACGGCCAGCCTGCCCCGGCCATTCTGTGAGCCGTGGCGGCAACACCGTCTCCATAGATATATGCCGGGTCCATAAGGTCCTGCATCAGTCGATGGGCCGCTTGCAGGATGATCACGGCCTGATCCTCTGGCGTGTCACTGCTATTGGAAAATGACAAGGCCTGCGCCAGCCCGAAAGGCAGGGGCAGGCAGAATTCCGCAGGCCGGATAAAAGCAAAAAGCTCCAACACATCAAAGGGGCGGTAAGATATATGCCCAAGGTTTTGTCCGGTGATCCGTTGATTGCATATGAGAAAGGCCTGACCCCGAACAATTTTTTTCAGCTCTTTCAGGTCATACGCCATCACCTCCCCGTCCAGCGTGACAATGGTTCCATAGTCCGCCCCGACCACCAGCGCGGGCAGGCGAGAGAGAACCTCAAAAGGGTCCGGGAAATTTATTAGTGGATCGGTCATCGAAGTCCAGTGCGTCGAAAAAAACGACTATATTGATCTCTTCGGTGAAAGCCAAGAGTTGACGTGATCGATAAAGGGTTTTATCAAGGCCACAACATAATAAGGATATCAAAACTATGCCCGCATCACCGGAAATGATCAGTTACGCTCTGGACAGTAACGCCTGGCCCTTTAAAGAAGCCCAGAATCTTCTGAAACGGTTGGAAAAATCCGGTAATGAAAAAGACTATGTCCTGTTTGAAACCGGCTATGGACCAAGCGGCCTGCCTCATATAGGTACCTTTGGCGAGGTAGTACGCACCACCATGGTGCGCCAGGCCTTTCAACTGTTCAGCGATCAGCCGACAAAATTAATCGCCTATTCCGATGATATGGACGGTTTCCGCAAGGTGCCGGGCAACCTGCCCAATCAGGAAATGCTGGAACAGCATCTGGGCCTGCCGCTGTCGAAAGTGCCGGACCCGTTTGGTACCCATGAAAGCCTTGCCCATCATAATAATGCCCGGTTGCGCGCGTTTCTGGACGGTTTCGCCTTTGATTATGAATTCAAGAGTGCCACCACCACTTATGAAAGCGGTGAGATGGACGCGACCCTGCTGAAAATGCTCGGGGCCTATGACAAGATTATGAAAGTGATCCTGCCTACTCTGGGGACTGAGCGTCAGGCCACCTACAGCCCGTTCCTGCCCCTGTGCCCCCGTACGGGCAAGGTTTTGCAGGTGCCGATTGTGGAACGGAAACTTGACGCGGGAACCGTGGTCTATATTGACCCTGAAACCGGGCAGCATGTGGAAGTCCCGGTCACCGGCGGCGGCTGTAAAATGCAGTGGAAGGCGGACTGGGCCATGCGCTGGGTCGGGCTGGGCGTTGATTATGAGATGGCGGGCAAGGATTTGATGGAATCGGTCAAACTGTCCAGCGCTATCACCCGTATTCTGGGCGCGGTGCCGCCGGAAGGTTTCAGCTATGAGCTGTTTCTGGATGAAAAGGGCGAGAAGATTTCAAAGTCAAAAGGCAATGGCCTGACCATGGAGGACTGGTTGAAATATGGCACGCCGGAAAGCCTGTCACTCTATATGTTTCAATCGCCGCGCAAGGCGAAAAAACTGTTTTTCGACGTGATCCCCAAAACGGTAGATGAATATATCAATCACCTGGGGAAATATGACGAACAGGACGGCAAGCAGAAGCTGGCCAATCCGGTCTGGCATGTGCATAACGGCAACCCGCCGGCCCAAAAGCTACCGGTGACTTTCGCGCTCCTGCTTAATCTGGCCAGTGCCTGTAATGCAGAGGACAAGGAAACTCTCTGGGGCTATATCAGCAATTATGCCGAGGGCATGACGCCGGAAAATTCGCCGTTGCTGGACCAACTGGCGGGCTACGCCCTGGTCTATTACGAGAATTTTGTCAAGCCCCATAAAAGCTATCGTGCGGCCACGGACCGGGAACGAACGGCGTTGGAAAGTCTGGCCGCTAAGCTGGAAAATATGGCGGACGGCCTGCCGGCTTCTGATTATCAGAATGAGGTCTTTGCGGTGGGCAATGAACAGGGCTATGAGAACCTGCGCGAATGGTTCGGGGCTTTGTATGAAATCCTTCTGGGACAGAAACAGGGACCGCGTATGGGATCCTTCATCGCGCTCTATGGCCGTTCCAAGATTATAGAGCTTATCCGCCGTAAATTAGCAGAAAATTAGCAGAAAATTAGGCAATGGTATATTTACACTGCACTTGCGAACAAAAAGGCTAGTCTATTAAGACTATTTGGCTTTTTTTGCTTGCAAGGCCGTATATAAGGTGTTAATTCCGGTTGCAGGGCATGATAATCTTATCTGCCTGTAATTGCAAGGTGATGCATGAGTGTTACCATGTTGTGTTTTTTGGGGTCGTATTAAATTGGGTGACCGTCATAATATATTCTTTTTAAATTAATCCTGCGTTAACCTTAAAGTTATAGAACGTGGATAAAGTTAAATAAAGGCGATGAGGAAATAAATGCGAGGGATAACATATAAAACTGTCTGGAAAAGGCTTCTGGATATTATTGGGTCATTAATATTAATCATTACATTATCACCTGTTTTACTACTTACGGCTGTAATTGTGCGCCTTAAACTGGGTAGCCCTGTGCTCTTCAAGCAAGAAAGGCTGGGCCTGAACGGAAAATCTTTTACCATCTGGAAATTCCGCAGTATGACCAACTGTATTGACGAGAATGGAAATCTTCTGGCTGATGAATATCGTCTGACAAAATTTGGCAAATTACTGCGCGACCTCAGCATTGATGAGCTGCCACAGCTGTGGAATGTGCTCATTGGTGATATGAGCCTGATTGGCCCCCGGCCTTTCATCGCTGAATATGGTTCGCGCTATACATCCGAACAGATGCGCCGCCATGATGTCCGTCCCGGTATCAGCGGATGGGCACAGGTCATGGGCCGTAATTCGATCAGCTGGAATCAGAAATTTATTCTGGATATCTGGTATGTAGACAATTGCAGTCTCATGACCGACGTGAAAGTGTTATTCAAGACAATCCCGATAGTTCTCAGCCGTAATGGTGTGTCCGCTGAAAATCATGTGACCATGCCGGAATGGGCAAATTCAGAAGTACCTGTTGATGAAAGCGCATCCGAGTAATATAAATTTTATTTTTATCAACTATAAGCCTGATACCAAGTGGTGTCAGGCTTTTTTGTTTTTTTACAGGAAATTTTTCGCCGTTAACTAAAACATAAAGGTTTCTTTATATAAAAGATATGTTATATCTTGAATCAACTATTTGCACGCAATCGTCGGAGAAATATATATGTCCAGAAAGAATTATTTATTCACCAGTGAATCTGTATCGGAAGGCCATCCCGATAAAGTATCGGATTGTGTTTCTGATGCCATCGTTGACCTTTTCCTGGCCGCAGAGCCGGAAGCGCGGGTTGCCGTTGAAACACTGACCACCACAAACCGGGTGGTTCTGGCCGGAGAAGTCCGGGGACCAGGCTCCATTAATGCCGACGTGATGGAAGATGCCGCCCGCCGGGTGGTGAAGGAAATCGGTTATGAACAGGAGGGCTTCCACTGGCGGGATATGTCTGTGGAGGTTCATGTCCATGAACAATCCGCTGATATTGCCATGGGCGTGGACAGTGGCGATGATAAGGACGAAGGGGCCGGTGATCAGGGGATCATGTTCGGCTATGCCACCAATGAAACCGATGCCTTAATGCCGGCACCCATACATTATTCTCACAAAATCCTGAAATCTCTGGCGGCGGCCCGTCACGGCGGCGTGACAGAACTGGGTCCTGATTCCAAGAGTCAGGTAACGCTGAAATATGAGGACGGGGTTCCGGTCGGGGCAACGTCTGTTGTGGTCTCCACCCAACATGGGGACGGTGTGTCACAGGAGCGTGTTCGTGAAATTGTCCTTGAGCATATAGAAAGCAACCTGCCCGAAGGCTGGATGTGTCCTGTGGGCGAGCTTTATATCAATCCCACCGGAAATTTTGTTATCGGTGGTCCGGACGGCGATGCGGGCCTGACCGGGCGCAAGATTATTGTGGATACATATGGCGGTGCGGCCCCCCATGGTGGCGGTGCCTTTTCCGGCAAGGACCCGACAAAGGTGGACCGTTCGGCGGCCTATGCCTCGCGCTATCTGGCCAAGAATGTGGTGGCGGCGGGTCTGGCCAGCCGCTGCACGATCCAGCTGGCCTATGCCATCGGGGTGTCACATCCTCTGTCTCTTTATGTTGATTTTCATGACACCGGCAATGTTGATCCGGTGAAGCTGGAAAAAGTCCTTCATGAGATTATGAACCTGAGCCCGCGCGGCATTCGGGAGCATCTGAACCTGAACCGGCCTATCTATGAGCGGACAGCGGCCTATGGCCATTTTGGCCGCACGCCAGAGGAAGACGGTGGGTTCTCATGGGAAAAACTGGACCTTGTTGATAGCCTGAGGAGCCACTTCTGACCAAACGGCGTAATCTGGAAGATATAAAAGGCAGCCGGGTCTATGGCCGCCGTCAGGGGGTGCCGCTGTCGGCGACCCGTCAGGCGCGGCTGGAAAACTGGTTGCCAAAAATCGAAATAATCCTGCCCGAAGTGGGCGAACAGGTGGCCCCCGAAACTTATTTTGACGGCAGCCATAGCGATTTCTGGCTGGAAATCGGTTTTGGCAAGGGCGAGCATCTGGCCGCCCAGGCCGCTGCCCATCCCGAAATTGGTATGATCGGCAGTGAGCCGTTCTTGAACGGGGTATCCGGTCTTGTTGATCTGGTGGTTGAGGGAAATTTGCCCAATGTGCGCGTGTTTAAGGATGATGCCCGCCTGTTGATGGACAGCCTGCCGAACGCTTCTATTGGCCGGGCTTTTATCCTGTTCCCCGATCCCTGGCCCAAGGCCCGCCA
>UOED01000017.1_pt1 | contig 59070 bp, 59 predicted proteins | sample 1990161 | NCBI WGS metagenome assembly UOED01 (sample SAMEA4728526, study PRJEB27164) | hydrothermal vent metagenome | biome: marine basaltic hydrothermal vent biome; feature: marine hydrothermal vent; material: mineral | place: Pacific Ocean | collected 2011-06-14/2011-07-23 | depth 1741 m | reverse complement strand
GCCCCATGTCATTAGCTGTTAACATTGTAGCTATTCAGAAATCCCGGTCAACCCGCAACTAAGGGGCTGGATGAATAACCCTGTGTTTATTGTAGCTATTCAGAAATCCCGGTCAACCCGCAACGGTGTTGCAAAGCGGTTAAAGACCCTTGGAATTGTAGCTATTCAGAAATCCCGGTCAACCCGCAACGAAACGATTAATCTAAACATCAACGCCCATATTGTAGCTATTCAGAAATCCCGGTCAACCCGCAACCAAATGCGGCTTTTCCACCGCTTCCGACAGATTGTAGCTATTCAGAAATCCCGGTCAATCCGCAACGTGTATTGCCCTTATGACCTTTAACATTGAGACACATTTGCCAAGTGCTCTTTTTGGGCCCTACAATTTTATAAAGAAGTATGCGACAATTCCGTAACTCTTACTTATCCTCATAATATGCCATTGCAATATTTCCTGTTCAATAATTTGAAGGAATTTTGAATAATGCTAACTGAGTACGTTAAGGAATATAACGTTTTTTGAATGTTTTTAGAATACAAAAAAGGCCTGCGCAAAAACGCAAGCCTTTGATTTAATTGAATAATTTCGTGTTTCTGTCTTAACGTTTAGAGAACTGGAAGCTCTTACGGGCCTTGGCTTTACCGTATTTCTTACGCTCAACAACACGGGCATCGCGGGTCATAAAGCCCTGTGCCTTCAGCGCCGGACGCAGGCCGGGCTCGTAATAGGTCAGGGCCTTGGAAATGCCGTGACGAACCGCACCGGCCTGACCGGACAAGCCGCCACCTTTAACACTGCATACCACGTCGAACTGACCCACGCGGGAGGTCACATCAAACGGCTGGTTAACAATCATCCGCAGGGTAGGACGGGCAAAATAAGTCTGCTGATCACGGCCATTAATGGTGACCACGCCTTTACCCGGCTTGATCCAGACACGGGCAACCGCGTCTTTCCGCTTGCCCGTGGCATAGGAACGGCCCTGGGCGTCAATTTTTGGCTCAACAGGGGCCGCTTCATCCTCGGCTCCCTCAGCATTTTCAATAACCGGTGCCGCCGAGGCGGCCTTGATCTGGGCTTCTGCAGTGATGTCTTTCAGATCTTCCAGTGTTTTCTTTTCATCAGCCATTATGCGCGGCTCCTTGTATTCTTGATATTCATTGCCGCAACGTCAATAACTTCCGGGTTCTGCGCCCCATGAGTATGTTCCGGTCCCACAAAAACCCTTAAGTTTTTCAACTGGGCACTGCCGAGCGGGCCACTGGGGATCATCCGCTGAACTGCCTTGGTCACAACACGTTCCGCATGATCCCCTTCGAGTATCTCACGCGCCGTACGCTGTTTAATGCCGCCGGGATGGCCGGTATGCCAGTAATAGATCTTGCCATCCATTTTCTTACCGGACAGCTTCACCTTCTCTGCATTGATCACGATGATATTATCACCACAATCCATGTGAGGGGTGTATGAGGGCTTGTGTTTGCCCCGCAGCCGCATTGCAATAATGGACGCCATACGGCCAAGGATAATACCCTCGGCATCAATGACAAACCACTTTTTTTCAATGTCTGCAGGCTTTGCAGAAAAGGTCTTCATCTCATATTCCTTAAATTCAAAATCACTATGGACAGGACATATCACCTACGTCCTAAAACGTGGGCAATATGCCAGTATTGTTTTGAATGTCAACAGGAATTATAGAATAAATTTCAAATAGTTATGTATGTGGTATTATAACACCATTTTATAAGTTATTTTAAATCAAGGATTTTCTTCCGATTTTACTTCTGCTTCCTGAGAAACTCCATCATCAGCGGTCTCAACATCGCCGCCAACCTTAATACTCTCTGTTGAAATAGCACCTCAGCTTCTTTTTTATTTTTTATCTCTTCGGCCTTCAATGTATCCGCTTCAGATTTTTCAGCATAGCAGAATCAATGGCATTTCACATAAATATCATGCTCTGTCCCACTCATTATACTTGCACAGCCCGTAATCAGAAACGACACTACAGGCACAATTAACACCCTGACCTTAATTGTTCACAGATACTAGCCCATTCTTAATTTTTATCGTCATAAAAAACCTGACCCTTGCCTTTTCCCTTGGCCATATATAATGCCTTATCCGCGACCTCCATCAAGCCGGACACATCTTTCCCGTCCACCGGACAACAGGCCAGTCCGGCACTTGCGCCAATATCTAACGGCATTCCATCCATGGTTTTTTTGTTTTTTATATCTGAAATAATCCTGGTCAAGCGATCAATGGCCAGGTCAATTGTGTCAATCCCGGTAAATATTATAGCAAATTCATCACCGCCGAAACGGACCCCTATATCTGTCTTTCTGGTATATTTCCCCAGTATTTCTGCAACAAATTTCAAAACATTGTCCCCCACAGCATGACCATGGGTGTCATTAACGGATTTAAAATTATCAAGATCAATATAGGCCAGAATGAAAGGCGTATCATCATGCCTGTATTTATCTATCATGTCATCCAGTTGGGCATTAAGAGCGCGGCGATTGGCAAGACCCGTCAACCCATCCCGCAACGCCATTGTTTTAATGCGTTCTTCTTCCTTTCTTTCTGCCGTCACATCCCGGTAGGTATTAATAACAATACCGTCTCGCATAATTATCTGAACGGCATTTATTATTGTTCCATTTGGCCGCATACGGTCATGGGAAAATTCACTTTTCCTGGCCCGGTTTTTGATTTTCTGGCGCAAATCCTCAACATATTCTTCAATAGTCTGGTCATATTCATCACCATCCTTTAAATTCAGTTGAAAGAAGTCATATATGGCCATGCCCTCACAATAACCCTCATCATCAAGATCCATCAGACGCAAAAAGGTTGTGTTCCAGGCCATTAATCTAAGATCACGGTTAAAGACAACAATGCCATGGCCGGTATTATCCATTATTTTCTGCAGAAGTGCCTGCTTTTCCTCAACTTCTTTTCGCCGGGATTCAAGCTCCCTAACCTGCTCTTTTAACAGGTTTGTCGTGCGTATGTCTTCTGTCAGATCACGTATTACGCCAACAAACATCCGCTTGCCGGATACTTTCATTTTGTTAACCGCCAAATGCATGGGAAATTCTGAATTATCCTTGCGTCTGCCGCATAAATCACGGCCAACACCCATGATATTCGTGACACCCGTTTTGGAATATTTTGATATATATCCATCATGGTGTCGGCTGTCATCATCAATCATAAGCATGTTAACGCTTTGCCCTATGACTTCACTCTTTGTATAGCCGAATATTTTTTCAGCCGCAGAATTAAAAGTTCGAATCGCACCCTTGTCATCAATGGAAATAATGCCTTCAATAACCGTCTCTATAATTGCCGCCTTTTCGGCACTTTCTTTTACCAAAGCATCGCTTGTAGTTTTGCGCGCCAGAACAAAAGGCCGGATTACCCAAAAGAAAATTGGAAGGAACGACAACAGGCTCAAAAAACCCGCATCAACGAGAGGCAGCAAATCACGTGGTATCAATGTCCCAAAATTTGCCAGAGCGAGCATAATAAGCCCTTCAACAACAAAAATTATTAACGCGATTTTACCTAAAATTTTTAACATTACAACTCCCCAGTGTGGCAACAATAAAAATCTTTATAGCATTTATGACAGGCTGTGAGAATATTTATCTTAAATGAAATAAGGCATAAAAAAACCGGCATTACCAAATATGATAATGCCGGCCTTTATAGAATTTAATTTACGCTGTTAACCAACAAGCGGAAGATTGTATTTTGTTGCAACTTCTTCGTAACGGGCTTTCAAAGGGGCAACGACATCTGCGCCGGTAGTGGTCGAAAATTCATTGACACGCGTTGATTCAGAAACGATTTCTTCATAACGGGTTTTAAAAATATTTGCCTGAAGTTCAAAAAATTCTGCGGGTGTTTTGGCCGCAAACAAGGCCTTTGTATCGGCTACATTTCTTTCAACGGCCTTCTTGGATTTTTCCATGAATTCCGCATTTACGCTCTGGGCTACTTTTACCGCCGCATTGCCGGATGCTACAAGAGCTTCATAATTTGCCTTGCTGAATTCCGTAACATTATCAAGGTTGCTGGTGGCTTCCTTAACGGCCTTCTGAACATTTTCTTCAACAGTCTTCTGTGCCGCTTTCACGGTCTTCTCCACTGTATCCTGAACAGTTTTGAATGTTTTGTCTTCTTTTACTTTATTCGTAGTCTTTGCATTTGTCATTACATTATCCTTTCATATAAAATTTTTCGCCATAAATTGTGCGGTGCAATATTTTCTTATGCCTTATATATAGGATGATTTTCCAAGAAGTCAAACAGTTATTGTGCGGTGCAACAAATAATTCATATAACAGCAATAAATAACCTTACAACAATATATCACGGGCCTGATTAAGCTTTGAGGCAAAATAATCAGATCCGCCCTGATCCGGGTGGTATTTGAGCATCATCCGGTGATGGGCATCCTTGATTTCAGACGATCCCGGATGGCCGGACAGCTCCAGAATATCAAGGGCTTCTGTCCGTGTCATTGGTGAATTGCTCAGATTGGGCCTGCCCGAAGATACGCTCGGGTCACTGGTGAAAAACGTCCACAAACTGCCCTGCGCCGATAGAAAGGACAACAGCCCCAATATACCGCCAACCGCAATATTACCGCGCACCAGTATCAAAAAAGCCAGCAAACCCAGAATGACGGCAAAACCGATCCGGAACAGCCGGTTTAATTTCTCGGACTTGGATTGCTTCAAAAAACGCGCAATCATGTAGAGCAGAAAGACAAAACCAGCCAATGTGAGGATGAAGGGCATGTAAATTCCTATTCCGCCGCCGCAACAGCCGCATTTTCCCAACCGGGAAGTTTCAAATCATCCATGAGGCGCCGGATTTCCTGACGGGCGGCCACATGGGACATGGTCATTTTCTCTCGTCCCCCGCTTTTAAAATCAACAAGGGTCAGGCCCTTGGGGAATAACTCACGGTAAATCACCCGCTCGCCAAAGCCCGGCACATAGCGAAAGGCGACCCTTTTTTGCAATTGGGTCAACACATCATGGACCCGGCGCTTGTTTTTCGCATCCAGCGCAGACGTTCGGTTGCGCATGACAATCCAGTCAATGGTGCCGCGATCCTTCATGGCCCGCATTTTCCGGGCTTCCCATACCATTTCACTATACAGGCTAAGCTTTTCCACTTGATAAGTATCGGGATTTACCCTGGCCAGCAAATCCACATCCACAAAGCTGTCATTCAGGGGCGTAATCAGGGTATCTGCCGACATATGGGCCTGTCGGGACAGATAGCTGTCACTACCCGGACAATCAATCAGGATATAATCATACTTGCCCGAAAGCCCATCAATCATGGCGGTGAAATTTTCTTCGTCCTGCTGTTCCATCTCTGCCGTGCTACCCCCTTCGGACCGTTCCAGAATATGCACGTCGGGCATGGTCAGTTTCAGGTTATATTGTTCCGCATAGGCCGCCCGGTTTTCGATGTAACGCGCCAGCGATTTCTGACGGGCGTCAAGGTCAATGACCGCCACCCGAAAACCCCGTTCCAGCAGGCTGACGACAATATGCATGGCCGAGGTGGATTTGCCCGAACCGCCCTTCTCATTGCCAACCACGATGATATGAGTTTTACCGCTTTTGCTGCCAGTCATATTTCTTTGGTCCCTTGACGAATTTTATCTACCCTGTATTTCAATGATAGTAATTTCTGGTTTTTTCATCCAGACATCATTATAACCTGACAAGACCATACTGTGCCAGATTAATCTATGAATGGACGAAATGTATAAACGCCGTAATCATACCTTTATCAAAGACACGATTCTGATCTTCTTTGCAACAGTGTTTTTTGTCGGCGGGCCGGTTCTTCTGGCGAACTGGCAGGTTAACAAGAGCTTGCAGCCTCATTCTCCCATTGAAATGATCCGGAGCATTCAGCTTCGTGAAGGCGAATATGCCCTGAAAGTTCTCGCCGCCTATGGTTTCGATATAAAACAGATTCGAAAGCATAAAGCCGCCGTACCCGAAGTTTTCTTCGCCAATCTGCCCCGGGAATTGCCCCGGATTAAAAACAGCAAAATGAAGAAGGAACTCTTTTTCTCTGTCCTGCTGCCGCCGGTTCTGAAAGTGAATGAGATCATTCGCGCAGACCGGAACAAACTCAAAAAGATTATCCTGAAAATTACCCTTGGTTCCAAGGTGTCGGAACCGGAATATTACTGGCTGACCCAAAAGCTGGTGCAATATAAGGTCAAGGTGCAGGATGTGGGCGATTTTACCCGGCGGCTCGGCGATATTCTGGAAGAATTACTGACCCGAATGAATGTCATTCCCCCGGAGCTGGCGCTGGCACAGGCAGCACAGGAAAGCGGTTGGGGCACCTCCCGCTTTGCCCAGCAGGGCAACGCCCTCTATGGCCAATGGACATGGGGCAGCGGCTGTGGCATGGTGCCGGCCCAGCGTGACGAGGGCAAAACCCACCGGATGAAATGCTTTAAAAGCATCATAGAAGCCGTTGACAGCTATATGTTAAATCTGAATACGCATAATGCTTACCGCGCTCTGCGGGCCGCCCGGCGGGCCTTTCGGGATGATCAGGTAATGGATGTTATCCCGCTGGTGGAAACATTGACCAGCTATTCCGAAGAAGGCCCGGACTATGTGGAGAAAATTAAAAACATCATTCGGATCAACAGGCTGAAAGACTTCAATCAAGCCCGCCTGAAAATCTAATCATAATGGATATTATATGGCCACTTCATCTGTAAAAATTATTCGGACCAAGAAAGACCTTCGCGCGCAAGTACGGGAATGGCATATGGCGGACCTGAAGGTGGGCATGGTTCCGACCATGGGTGCCCTTCACCATGGGCATTTGTCTCTAATCAGGGAAATTCAGAAGCATGTGGACAAGGTTGTGGTCAGCATCTTCGTAAATCCGAAACAATTTGGCCCTAATGAAGATTTTGACAAATACCCCCGCTCTGAAACCGCCGACATCAGGAAACTGGATGAGGTCGATACGGATTTGCTCTATGCGCCAGATGTGAGCGAAATATACCCTGAAGGCTTTTTGACCAATGTATCGGTGGCCAAAATTACCGAGGGCCTGTGCGCGGCCAAACGGCCCGGCCATTTTGACGGGGTAACCACCGTTGTCACCAAGCTCTTGCTCCAATGTCTGCCCGATGTAGCGCTTTTTGGTGAAAAGGATTTTCAGCAATATACAGTATTGAAACAGCTCGCCAATGATCTGGATATTCCCACAGACGTCATGTGCGGTAAGTTAATCCGGGATGACGACGGGCTGGCCACGTCATCGCGAAATATTTACCTGAGCCCCGAAGAACGCAAGATCGCACTGGAAATCCCCAAAACCCTGAAACTGGCCATTGAGGATATTGAAAGCGGTAAGCTTACCATGGACGAAGCACTGGAAAAAGGCACCCAGAATTTGCTGGACAGTGGGTGCAAGGAAGTTCAATATTTTGAAATTCGCCAGTCCGACAATCTGGACCCTATCACCACAACAATTGCCGAAACCTCGCCCATTCTGGCCCGTATTCTGGTGGCGGCTGTTGTCGGAAAGACGCGCCTGATCGACAATATGCCCATCAAGATATTCTTCTAACTAAATTTTATTGAGCCACCTGACAGAAATGGGCATTGATTATTCACTGAGTTTCCTGACCGAAATCCCAAAAGAACTTATCAAAGCACCAAAATTTGATACAAATGCTAATATGTAGACCTTACACATCCGAACAAGCAACAGTCTCGCCCGTCTTGCCCTCAAGCCGGGCTTTTATGTCTGGGCTATGGCGAATGATAAATTGCCGAAAGGCCCGCATACGTGCCGCCGCCCTGAGATCACGATGCGACAGCAACCAGACATCCAGGGACGGCAAAGGGTCACTAAGGCGCACCAGTTCAGGGCAGTGATCCCCAATAAAACACGGGAAACGTCCAATGCCGCCCCCGCGCCTTGTTACCTCAACCTGAATTAGGATATTGTTAAAATGCCCCATCACCTCCAAATGGGGAAACGGCGATTTATCCAGCCATTCCGGACGTTTTTCCGGCATTCCCCAACCAACCCACCGGGCCGAAGAAGCCGGCAGGTCAGGCCGATATTCTCTAATATAGGCCCGTGTGCCATAAACCGCCTGATAGGTATTGCCCAGAAACCGTCCAATCAAATGTTCCGGCGGTTTGTTGGTCATCCGGATGGCTACATCAGCCTCCCGTCGGGATAAATCAAACATTTCCGTGGAATCACTCACTTTTATCTGAATACCCGGATTTTCTGTCATAAAATCAAGAAAATACGGTATGAATAGATTTATTGCCACCACATCCGGGATAGTGACGCATACCTGCCCCTCAAGGACATTATCCCGGCCACGAACACTACGGCCAAAAGCATGCAGTCTGTCATCAGTCTGAAGCGCTATGGGCAAAAGCTCCTCACCCGATTTCGTCAGGCGGTAACCATCGGGCGTTCGATCAAATAATTTAACCCCCATATCAGCTTCCAGAGATTCAATCCGCCGTGAGACTTTGGAATGGCTCACCTTTAACTGTTTAGCCGCCGCCCTCATAGACGTGGCTTCGGCTACCGCCAGAAATATTTTTAAATCATCCCAATTCATGATAAGAATTTCTCTCTAGTGGTTCATTTATGCACCACGCTGTCAGATATTCACGGACTTGTCAATGAGGGAATGCGTGTTAAATATATTAGTAAGTCATCAATATTAAAGTGCAACAAATAAAAATGAAAATCAAACCTGAACTCCCCCTGTTGGACGGTGAATTCCCGGTTGATAATGCGCCTTCCGTTCAATTAAGGAATGGTGGGCTATGTATTCCGCAACATTATTTACGCTATCACCATAGCCGTCAGTCCGTTGAGAAGATTATATTGGATATTGACTATAATGACCGGTATCTCATTTTCGTTTGTGAGGATGATACCGGGATATATATTCAGATTGGAATCATTGGCTTTGATAATTACCGCACGCACAAATCTCAACAACCTTTAAAGGTTGTTTACGGGCGCAAATGGCGTGTTGAACCGCAATTACCCACCTCCGAGATCATTCAAACCACTTTTCTGGCTCTGAAGAAAGCCCGGGAGCATGAAGTCCGTGAAGTTTTTCGGCTTACCTGTGATTACGGCTTTACGACCCCTTTTAACAACCACCATGATCTGCCCCTGATCTCTCAGAATTCTGATCTAGTCCGCCCACGCAAAGACGAAGCCGGGGTTAATTACTTTGAACGACATCTTAAAAACATTCGATATGATCGTGCGGAATTATATTTAAAAAACGTTGAACTACTTGCCAACGGCAAATGGCTAATTAACATTGAAATTATAGCCGGTCCCAAAGGGCAGCTTCCTGAAATCAGAGATATGGATATTTCTTTCCTGATGAGCACTCTAAATATCAACGAGCTATATTATCGCCTCATGGATGAGTTTCTGTCCTTAAGTGACCGTCATGTGGATGAAAATTTTCTGTATAAAGGCTTTGCCCGTTTCAGCCGGAATAACAGCATCACAGCCATTGCCGAATTATCATCTCTATTGCGGCAACGGTCTTTGCATGAGGAACATCATGCCTTTGCCAGTGCCTTTGAAACGGCTATTTATGAAACCGACAAAAGCCGGGTTCCAAAACTTGGCGAGGGTCCCCTATCCGAAAAAATAAGGGTAAACCTCGCCCGTTTTGGCCAGTTGGAAGGTATCCTGCCCGGGTGAATAATCAGGCCGGAGTCCATTCAAATTTCTTGAAAGCGTCATCTATCGGTGTTTTGGCCACATGATTTACAAAATTGCTCATAACCTTCTGCGACAGGCCCAAAATAACTTCCAGAATATTTTGCGCCGTATAACCGGCATCCAGAAAGACATTAACATCCTCTTCACTCACCTGCCCGCGCTTAAGGAGCATTTTACGTGTGAATATCCTCAAGGCCTCAAGCTTTTCCGGTAATGGCGTGTTATCACGCAACGCATTGGAAATATCGTCACTAACGCCCATCATCTGAGCTACAACCGTATGGGCAGGCACACAATAATGGCATTCATGCTCAACATTAATGGTCTGCCAGACAACAGTTTGTTCATCCGCCGACAAGGATGTCTTCATAAACAGACTATGGACGCGCTGATAGGCCTCCAGCAAACTTGGAGAAGTCCCCATTACCGCGTGTAGATTAGGAATACTTCCAAACGCTTTTTTGGAATTTTCAAAAAGTGGCAGCGTATCTTCCGGCGCCGTTTCGGGGGTATGTACAGCAAATTCAGTCATTATCATTTTCCAGTCTGGTTTATATTTGAGTGATCGTTCAAAAAAACTACTTTATTTTGAGCGGTCGTTCAAGTATAAATATTATAAAAATAACCAAGGCGATATTTATGGGTAGATTACAGCGTTATGACAAGGTGGAAACCTTAAAAAAAGCGACGGATATTTTTTGGCGAAACGGTTTTTCCGGAACGTCAATGCGCGATCTTGAAAACCACCTCGACATGCGCCCCGGCAGCATCTATGCCAGCTTTGGCAATAAAGAAAGTTTTTATATGCAGGCTATGGACTTTTATGCCGCCCGAAATTTTAATGATTTCAAAGAATATATGAAAAATGCGGAAAATTTTATGGCAGGTCTTGGTCAATTCATAGAACAGATACTTTTAGATAACCAAAAATCCGGCACCTGCATGTTGGCCAAGACCATATCTGACATCAGCCCCGACAGTGATAAATTACGCACCAAAGCCATTCTGATGATCTCATCCTTTGAGGATATTATTGTTACAGAACTGAGCCGGGCCAGAGAAAACGGTGAAATCAACCAGAATTGTGACATGCGATCACTCGCCCGTTATATTCAGGTGCAGATCCTGGGGTTAAGGTCGTATTCCGAAATGAAAAAAGAACCTGAGGAAATTCTGGAATTGCTGCAAGATGTCCTGACAAGCATTAAAGCCAAAGCTGTAGCAGTTGCCTGTCATAACGACAAAAAAACATGAGGGTGGCAACTTTATATCAAGACGTTTGCCTTATTTCTCCAAAAGTTAATTCTGCCGACATCAAATCCTGCGTTGATTGGATGTTTAGCGCATCTACCTGTTGCTGTGTATAATCCACCAATTGCGCCAGAATATCATCATCAGCCATTTTCTCACGGTAAATATTCCGTGAAAGAGAGACAGCAAGATTCCCCTTGATGTCTTCTGAGCGGATGGCTTTCTTATAGGCTGCTATACGGCCATAACAGGCTTCGGCCATGACTTTGACTTTTTTGCCAACGCTCATATCGCCAACACCCATTTCGCGCAGAGACAAATCCATATTATCAAATAATACTTCCTGCAGAAAACGAATGAGCAAAGCGATTTTTCTGTCATCCCCGTCTGATTCGAGTCGGTTAATGACCAGGGCCATATGAAGGATGATCAGGTCAAAGCGTCCGTCCAGCGTATCGGCGACTTTCCATGTTTCATAGAAATGGGGGGTACGGGCCTGAGCCACAATCTTGTTAAACAAAATATAGGCCGCATCTTTTATTTTTTTATTTCGCCGCAGAAAGACCATAAAATATTTGTATCCCTGTTAAAAACATTGACTAGCAAGATGACTGATGTCATTTTGTGCCATGTTTTGCGTTTGGTATCATGCCACAGCGTAAGTTGCAATTAAAACTGGAATATTATCCAGTAAAGACGAGCATAATATTTTTATGAAAAGTACAGTTAAAATAATTCTTGTAGCCAGCATGACTGTCTTGGCTCTTGGGGCCTGTAGCTCACGAAAATTTGTTCGCGGTTATATGGCTGATCAGAAAATGGTGGAATCCATAAGGGCACAGGTGGACACCCGTGATTCTGTCAAGGAAATGCTGGGCAGCCCCTCCGCCGCCGCAACCTTTGACAATGACAACTGGTATTATTATTCCAAAAGATCCGAGAGTTTTGCTTTCTTTAAAGAAAAAATCACTGAACTGAAAGTTATGGCTATTCGTTTTGACAAAGAAGGTTATGTGACGGCTGTTGATCATTATACCCTTGATGATCATAATAATATTGAACCGGTTGGTAAAACCACCAAAACCCATGGCCGGGAATTGAGCTTCATTCAGGAATTGTTCGGTAATATCGGCAGATTTGGTGCGGGCGGCCCATCCAATGTCCAACCCGGTAATTAGAGCAATATCAGACCTAAAACTGGCGCGCCTGAACAACCATAACCCTTTTCACCAAGGGCTCGTGCAATGACTTATTACTGATTTTCTTCAGAGCTTTTTTTAATCTGGGGTAATCCACACTGCGGGGGCTGTCGGCTTTGCCAAGCGACGTATCGCTGTAATGGCGAAGCATGGCATCCCGGATTTCAGGCAGATTACGGATAACCGTCATCTTATTTTCTGTACCCTCCACCTCAAGGGAAAAATCGATCATCATTTGGCCTAATACTTTGTTATTTTTAACAAGGGGCAAGGTCATGCGTTCCAGCTTGACGAATTGAGGGTCCGTTTTAGGTTCTTCCACAACGGCTTCTTTATGATCCGTTTCCTCAACATGCTCTTCTCCACTGCCGCCCATCATCATAAAGGCCCCCGCGCCCCCGCCGCCGCCCAGTAATAATCCCAGCAGCAATCCAATGATAAGAAGTTTCTTGCTCCCCTTTTTCGGGGCGTCTTCCGCTTTGTCTTCAGTCTCGTCAGCCATGATAAACCCTGTATCAGATCTTAAAAATGACGGTAGCCGCGCTGACCCTGCAACAGGTTTTTACCTTTGTCGTCCAGAATAACAATTCCCGGCTTTTCAGTCATATGGCCAATTTTGGTCAAAGGAAGCATCAGAGAAGCTGATACATCCTTTATTTCATCTGCCATATGCTCCGGAGCCGTAAAGAGCAATTCATAATCATCGCCGCCGTTCCATATAAGATCGTTATACGCCGGGAAACTTTCCAAAAGCTTACCAGCCGCATCTGAAACAGGAATTAATTCTGCGTCAATGGTCGCGCCAAGCCCCGACAAGGCGCAGATATGGGTTATATCACCCGCCAGACCATCGGAAATATCCAATGCAGAAGACGCAATACCGGACAATTTCTGCCCCAGTGCCAGTCTTGGTGTGGGTAGAAGATAGTTCTTTATCAAAGATGGGTTATCAATGTTGTCTTTAAGGCATTTAAGGCCCAAAGCCCCGTCACCAAGGGTGCCGGAAACATATATGTCCTCCCCGGCAAGGGCTCCGTTCCGCCTGAGTGCGCCACCTTTCGGAACCGTGCCAATGGCCGTTACAGATAATGTCAAAGGGCCGGAAGTTGATACCGTATCGCCCCCAAACAAAGACAAATCAAATTCATCCTGATCTTTTTTAAGGCCCGATGTAAAGCCCGCTACCCAATCCTCAATTCCAGCCATATTTTTTGGCAGGCTGAGTGCCAGCAAATAGCCCAGCGGCCTTGCCCCCATGGCCGCCAGATCGGACAGATTCACCCGCAGGGCCTTTTGCGCCACAAGACCTGCCGGGTCATCCGGGAAAAAATGAACCCCAGCAACAAGGGCATCTTTGGTGAATATAAGATCATAACCCGCAGGCGGTGACAGAATGGCCGCATCATCGCTTAACCCATAAGCCGGCGCACCAGCACCAGCCAGAGGGGCAAAATAACGGGCAATGAGATCAAATTCACCTGAACTCATTTTATGCTCCCTTGCTCAAAATTATTTGCGGATAATTTTTGCCAGCCTGTCCAGAACGCCATTGACAAAACCGGGCTTGCTATCGTCAAAAAATGCCTTGGCCACGTCCACATATTCATTGATGATTACAGAGGTAGGCACGTCAGGCCGGGCAATCAACTCATAAGTACCCGCGCGCAATATGCCCCGCGCCACTGGCTCAATACGGTCCAGAGCCCAGTCTTTGGACAGCGACCCCGCGATATATTCGTCTATTTCAGTTGACCGCTGTTCAACACCCTGAACCAGATCGGTGAAAAAGGCAGTGTCAGCCTCGGCATAATGATCGCCTTCAATCACTTCGCCAAGCCTGTGATCTATGAACTCTGTCACCGTATTTCGCGCCGGCTCATCATTCATTTCAATCTGATAGAGCGCCTGCACAGCCCCCAGCCGGGAGGCACTGCGCGCGCCGCCCTGTTTTGATGATACGGCCTTCTTACCCATGGTTAGTCAAGTCCAAATTGTTGTTTCAGAGCGATCATCCTGAGCGCGGCCCCGGCGACAAAGCCCCCCTTGTTGCCCTTGTCCAGTGATGCCCTCGCCCATGCCTGATCGCGGTTCTCCACGGTCAATACACCGTAGCCAATGGCAAGTCTATCATTGATTGCCAAATCCTGAAGTCCGCGCGCACTTTCCCCGCAAACATAGTCATAATGGGAAGTTTCCCCGCGAATGACACAACCAAGGGCGATATAGCCGTCATAATTCCTGTCTTTTGAATCCGCCGCAAAGCGAATGGCCGCCGGAATTTCAAAAGCCCCCGGCACGCTCACCCGTTCATAGGTGGCCCCGGCCTTGTCAAGTTCTGCCACGGCCCCTTTGATCAGCTCATTGGTGATATCTTTATAATAGGGCGAATCTACGATCAACAGATGCATGTTATGTCTCTTATTTCTTTATCAGGCCAATTTCAAAGGATGGGTTAAATTTGCGCTGTTCCACAATATTCAGGTCATAGCCTTCAATCCCCACCACATGCTGTTCCGTGTTGGACAACAGAATAAGGTCGGAAACGCCAAGATCCACCAATATTTGTGCGCCAATGCCATAATTTCTGAGAAATGTTTCCGAGGACAGGTTTTTCTTGCCCTGCCGCCTGCCAATCTGATCAGTAATGATGGTTTGGGAAGGCTCACGTAAATAAACAATGACCCCGCAGCCTTCGACTCCAATCTCAGCCATGGCCCTATGAAGCTGATTGCGGCGGGGCCCCCTGATGCTGAGCAAATCATCAAATATGTTAAAGGGATGCATCCGCACCAACGTAGGCTTGCCCTTTTCAGGGTTGCCTTTAACCAGTGCAAAATGCTGGGTATTGTCGTCCTTGACCTCATAGACCTTTAAGGTAAATTCCCCGCCATATTCTGAATCAATCGTCGTTTCCTCAATACAACCCACCAGATTATCCACTTTTCGGCGATAGGCGATCAGGTCGGCAATGGTTGCCACTTTCAGATCATGTTTTCTGGCAAATTCCACAAGATCAGGCAGGCGGGCCATGGTACCGTCATCATTCATGATTTCGCAGATCACACCGGACGGGTTCAGGCCCGCAAGACGCGCCATATCCACCGCTGCCTCCGTATGTCCCGCCCGCACCAGAACGCCGCCGTCTCGCGCAACAATAGGAAAAACATGCCCCGGCGAGACAATATCATCGGCCCCCAAGCGGGCATTGATGGCGACCGCAATGGTATGGGCACGGTCCGCCGCCGAAATGCCGGTGGTGATACCTTCCTTGGCTTCGATGGAAATAGTAAAGGCGGTGTTATTGCGGGCGCGGTTATTGATACTCATGGGCGGCAGGCCCAGAATCTCGGCTCTTTTCCGATCCACAGTCAGGCAGATCAGGCCCCGGCCATATTTTGCCATAAAATTCACCGCATCAGGGGTGGCCATCTGAGCTGGAATAATCAGGTCACCCTCATTTTCCCGGTCTTCATCATCGACCAGAATGAACATCCGGCCATTCCTGGCATCTTCCAGTACGTCTTCAATGGGGGATAGAAAATTTTGGGGCATAAAATATCTTTACCTATTTAAATTCATTCATTCTGGCCACATAGCGGGCCAGAATATCAATTTCCAGATTAACCCTGTCGCCGACCCTGGCATCAGAGAAGGTGGTTTTTTCCCGGGTATGAGGAATAATGTTAATACCAAAGCAGGTCTGATCACCATCCGTGACCTCATTCACGGTCAGGGATACGCCGTTAATGGTGACAGATCCCTTTTCCGCAATATATTTGGCCAGCGTTTTCGGGGCTTCAAATATCATCCTTATGCTGTCGCCTTCGGGCGCAATAGACAGGATTTTGCCAATGCCATCCACATGACCGGTGACTATATGACCGCCCAGCTCATCGCCCAGCTTCATGGCCCGTTCCAGATTAACCCTTGTGCCCTTGATCCAGTCACCAAGGTTGGTACAGGACAGGGTTTCCGCCGAGGCCTCAACCGCGAACCAGTCTGCGCCCTTGTCCACCACCGTCAGGCAGACACCGGAACAGGCAATGGACGCGCCAATATCAATGGTATCCGTATCAAAGGCCGTATTCAGGGTGATTCTGGTATCACCGCTTTGGCTCAGGTCTTTTACCTGACCAACGTCTGTGATTATTCCGGTAAACATGTCAGATCCTATACTCCTGCCAGATGTCATTTCCTGTTTCTCCCTCACGAACCAGAGAGAATTTTTCTGTTTTCACCACCGTCTCAATTTCCATATCCGCCAAGGCCACAAGACCGTCCTGACCAATGATTTCCGGGGCGCGAAACCAATATAGTCGGTCTATCAGACTTGCCCGGATCAAGGAAGCATTAACTTGCGCCCCGCCCTCGGACAACAACCGTGTGATGCCTTCATTTGCAAGTATCGCCAGCATATCAACCGTATCTATACGGCCCTGCTTATCCGCCTTGCAGGACATCACTTTAACGCCCCGATCGCATAACCCCTCATACTTATCGCCGTTCTTTACGGTCGTCATAACCCATGTGGGGATTTTACGGGCCGTTTCAACCAGCTTGCAGTCAAATGGCAGGGTCAATCCACTATCCAAAACAATCCGTATGGGCGAACGATCCTCCAGTCCCGGCAAGCGGCAGTCAAGAGACGGGTTATCGGCCAGAACGGTACCAATGCCCACCATAATGGCATCATGATCGGCCCTGAGCAGATGGCCACGGGCGCGGGACTCTGGCCCTGTCACCCATTGACTTGCGCCTTTTGCCCCGGCAATTTTACCGTCCTGTGAGCTGGCAACTTTAACCGTTATCAAAGGGCGATGTCGCGTGATTCGGTTGAAAAACCCCTGATTGACCGTTTGGGCTTCGTTCTGACAAACGCCAAGATCAACCTTGATGCCTGCTTGTGTCAGCATTTCTATACCTTTACCGGCGACCCGGCTATCGGGATCAGTAACAGCAACCACGGCGCGGTCAATTCCGGCCTTGATCAGGCTTTGGGCACAGGGCGGTGTCTGTCCATGATGGGCGCAGGGTTCCAGCGTGACATAAGCGGTGCTGCCCTTTGCCGCCTGTCCGGCTTGCTTCAAAGCGATAGTTTCACCGTGGGGCCGCCCGCCCCGTCCCGTATGGCCGCGCCCGACAATATGGCCTGATTTGCTGACAATCACGCAGCCAACCGATGGATTGGGCCAAGTAGATCCAAGGCCCCGCCGGGCCAGACGGAGTGTCATCTGCATATAGTCGCTGTCCTGGATCACGATCGCCTCTATTCTACCGGATCGGCTATCTGCTCGACAAATTTCTCAAAATCCTTGGCTTCCCGGAAATCTTTATAGACCGAGGCATAGCGCACGTAAGCCACCGTATCCAGTGCCTCAAGCCCCTTCATAATCAGCTTGCCAATTTCTTCGGACGGGACTTCGGGATCACCGATACTTTCCAACTGCCGGACAATGCCATTGATCAACAGCTCAATCTGATTTTCCTCAATTGGTCGTTTTCGCAGGGCCAGATTGACAGAGCGTTCAAGTTTTTCCCGTTCAAAAGCGACCTTCTTGCCGTTCTTTTTGGCCACGGTCAACTCGCGAATCTGCACCCGTTCAAAGGTGGTGAAACGTGCGCCGCATCCATTACAGGCCCGCCTGCGCCGAATGGCCGAATTGTCTTCGGTCGGACGGCTGTCTTTGACCTGTGTGTCATCATTTCCGCAAAATGGGCAACGCATGTCTTGATCCTTTAATAGATGGGAAAATCCTTACACAGCGCAACGACTTTTTCCCGCACAGCCGCCTCGGCGGCACTATTGTCCTCCGGATTAGCCTGAAGACCGGTCAGAATTTCAATGATGAAATCGCCAATCTTCTCAAATTCCTGAACGCCGAAACCGCGTGTGGTGCCCGCCGGGGAACCAAGGCGTATGCCAGAGGTGACCATAGGCTTTTCCGGATCGAACGGTATGCCGTTTTTATTACAGGTAATATTAGCCCGGCCCAGCGAATTATCCGCATCCCGCCCGGTCAACCCAAGGGGGCGCAAATCAACCAGCATCAAATGGGTATCCGTGCCGCCCGAAACGATATCACAGCCACCGTCCACCAGACGTTTTGCCAAAGCACGGGCATTTTCCACCACCCGATGGGCATAGTCTTTGAAGTCAGGCCGCAGAGCTTCGCCAAAAGCAACCGCCTTGGCGGCAATCACATGCATTAACGGCCCGCCCTGAAGACCGGGAAAAACCGCTGAATTGAACTTCTTGCCCAGAGCCAGGTCGTTGGACAGGATCATGCCGCCGCGCGGACCACGCAGGGTCTTATGGGTTGTGGTGGTCACCACATGAGCATGTTCCAGCGGATTGGGATGAGCGCCGCCCGCCACAAGACCCGCAAAATGCGCCATATCCACCCAGAAATAAGCCCCCACTTCATCGGCGATTTCCCGGAAACGCTTGAAGTCAATGAAGCGCGGATAGGCCGAACCACCTGCGATGATGATTTTGGGCTTATGCTCTTTGGCGAGCCGTTCCACCTCATTAAAATCAACCATGGCATCCTCACGGCTGACGCCATATTGAACCGCATTAAACCATTTGCCGGATTGGGCCGGCGGGGCACCGTGGGTCAAATGGCCGCCCGCCGCCAAAGACATGCCAAGCAACGTATCCCCCGGTTGCAACAGGGCCAGATTAACCGCCCCGTTGGCTTGCGCACCCGAATGAGGCTGTACATTGACATAGGCTGCATTAAACAGCTTTTTTGCCCGCTCAATGGCCAGCTCCTCGGCTATATCGACAAATTCGCAGCCGCCGTAATACCGCCGACCCGGATAGCCCTCCGCATATTTGTTGGTCATTATGGACCCTTGCGCCTCAAGCACAGCGCGGCTGACAATATTTTCAGAGGCGATCAACTCAATATGGTCCTGCTGGCGGCCCTGCTCCAGCGTGATACTGTTCATTACCTCAGGGTCACTGTCGGCCAGAGAAGCATTGAAAAAATCAGTCATAAGTAAAAATTCCTAAAATCAAAATAGCTGTTAATAAAGAATCAGGACATCTTGTCGATACGGCGTTGATGTCTCCCGCCTTCAAATTCTGTGTTTAGAAACGCCCGCAGGCAATCTATTGCCACATCCGGCCCGATGACACGCCCGCCCATAACAATGACATTGGCATCATTATGTTTGCGACTTAATTCTGCGGTTAATCTGTCATGAACAAGGGCGGCTCTGATATGGGCATGACGATTGGCGGCGATGCTGATCCCGATTCCAGACCCACAGACCAGAATACCGCGCGCCGCGTCACCCTTTTTCAAGGCCGACGCCATGGCACCGGCAAAATCAGGATAATCAACCGAATCAGAACTGTCACAGCCAAGGTCCATTGGTTCAAACCCTGTCTCTGCCAAATAGCTTTTCAGGAGATTTTTAAGGTCATATCCACCGTGGTCGCTGGCTAAGGCAATGATTTCCCTGGACATTATGGCTACCCTTCTCATGGCTTCCGTTCAAAACAAGATCAGAAACACTCTAATATCACATGGTTTCCGCTTTTCCTACCATATGTATGGGAAAAATGCAGATTTTTGAGCAAATATGGGTAGGGTCAGCTTTTTACCTTGGCGAGAACATATTTCAGCTTATTGACCGCAACACGGGTCAACTGACCCCGGCTGGCAGAGGCAGGGCCGACGATGGACACTTCGCGGCCTGAAACGGGATCAATGGCGGATACCTTCATGTATGATCCGACCTGTATGAATTCAACGAGATACTCACCCTCACCTGTCTTCATTCAGTATAATCCTTGGTTATGCGGCCCTGGTAAATTTACGCACATCAAGTCGTGCCCATACTGTTGTCAAGGCCGCAACCAGATGATCTATCATTTCATCCGTATGAAGCGGGCTTGGGGTAAAGCGCAGACGTTCCAGCCCACGGGGAACTGTCGGAAAATTGATCGGCTGGACATAAATACTGAATTCATCCAGCAGAATATCCGAAATCTGCTTACAGGTCACCGCATCCCCCACAAAAAGTGGCACGATATGACTGATGGACGGCATAACAGGCAAATCGGCGGCCCGCATTTTATCCTTCAACAATTGCGCCCGTTCCTGATGGCTGTCCCGCTCGCTCTGACTTTCTTTCAGGTGGCGAACGCTAGCCAGGGCTCCCGCCGTAATTACCGGTGACAGGGACGTGGTGAAGATAAAGCCTGATGCAAAACTGCGAATGGCATCCACAATATCACGGGAGGAGGTAATATAGCCCCCCATAAGGCCGTATGCCTTGCCAAGGGTGCCCTCGATCACCGTCAGGCGATCCATAAGGCCGTCACGTTCCGCAACGCCGCCGCCGCGCGCGCCGTACATGCCTACCGCATGAACCTCGTCAAGATAAGTCAGGGCGTTATATTTATCGGCCATATCACAAAATTCTTTTATGGGCGCAAAATCACCGTCCATGGAATAGACAGATTCAAAGATGATCAATTTGGGCAGTTTCGGGTCGGTGGCCTGCAACAGACTTTCCAGATGCGCCACATCATTATGACGAAAGATATGTTTCTGGCACCCGCTGTGACGCACACCTTCGATCATGGAAGCATGATTAAGCTCATCAGAGAAAATGATGCAGCCGGGCAGTAATTTTGCCATGGTACTTATGCTGGCATCATTGGATATATAGCCGGAGGTAAATAACAGTGCCGATTCCTTACCATGAAGATCCGCCAGTTCCTGTTCCAGCAGAACATGCATATGATTGGTGCCGCTGATATTTCGCGTGCCGCCGGCCCCGGCCCCTGAATTTTTCAGGCTTTCTTCCATGGCCGCGATGACTTTGGGATGTTGTCCCATGCCAAGATAGTCATTACTGCACCAGACCGTAATATCCTTCACGCCGTCCGGACTATGCCAGACAGCTTTTGGAAAATTCCCCCGTTGACGCACAATATCAGTAAATACCCGGTAACGGCCCTCTTCCTTAACCACTTTCAAGGCATCAGAAAATACACGATTATAGTCCATTGCATGACCTTATTCTTTGAATATACCCCTCCCATAAATCATAAATTTCATGAGAAGAAAACTAACGCTACTCAGTAGTTTTGCACATTATATGGGCTTTATCACATAAATACGGCAAAGCACAGTATTAAATATGCAAACAACTATGTCACAATATCCAGCATCGGATATCGTGTCAAATCAGGATATAATATACTCACAGATTAGTGAATTTACTTGACGCGTGTCAAAGGAGTTTAAAAAGATTGAAACCGCAATTGGTCAGTCCAGAAGCTCTCCAGCTTACGCAGTGAATTACGCAGTTCGGATACGTCTTCATCTTCGAAAACCCTTTTGTCTTTAACAACAGCCAAATTCTCGTCAAACAGATTGCCCACAAGGTCACAGACTTCCTTGCCCTGATCACTGAGCCAGATACGCAGGGCGCGTTTGTCATGCTCGGCACGTTCCTGATTGATGTAACCGGACTCGACCAGCTTTTTCAGGTTGTAGGATACGTTGGACCCAAGGTAATATCCCCGGTTGCGCAAATCCCCGGCAGTCATTTCATGATCTCCAATATTATACAGCAACAGGGCCTGAACACTGTTGACATTGCTCATGCCCACGCTGTCCAGACGGTTCTTTACGATGTCCAGCATCCTGCGGTGAAGGCGCTCAATCAGGCGCAGGCATTCCAGAAAATTTAACTTTGATCTGGCTTCCGGTGTTTCATGCCCACCGATAAGACTGCTGCTATGACCTGCCAATGACATATGTATAATCCCTGTAAAATTGTAATTGTCTATTTTCCAACGGGATAATTATAGTATAACAACTCCTAACAAGGTCTTAACTAACGCTAAAATCCTTTGAATGTCAGGTTAAAAAAATGAGCAAAAATACACAATCCGGAAGTTATCCCGGCATCCGGCCACGGCGAAACCGGAAAAACAGCTGGTCCCGCAGGATGGTACGGGAAAATAATCTGTCTGTTGATGACTTGATCTGGCCGCTATTCATAGAGGATGGCGACGATAAAATCACAGAAATTCCGTCCATGCCCGGTGTCTGCCGTCACAGTATAGACCGGCTTATACCCGAGGTTGAAAAAGCCGCCAAAGCAGGCATACCGGCCATTGCCCTGTTTCCCCAAACGCCGCAGGAACTGAAAACTGATGATGGCCGGGAAGCCTTGAACCCGGACAATTTGATTTGCCGCGCCACACGGGCCATCAAGGATGCGGTGCCGGAGATCGGTATAATCTGCGATGTAGCCCTTGACCCCTATACCAGCCATGGTCAGGACGGATTGCTCATTAACGGTTATGTGGATAATGACCAGACCATTGACATTCTGGTTAAGCAGGCCCTTGTTCAGACAGAGGCCGGATGCGACATATTGGCCCCGTCCGACATGATGGATGGCCGGATTGGCGCCATTCGGGCGGCTTTGGAAGATAAGGGATATGTCAATACTCAAATCATGGCCTATGCCGCCAAATATGCCTCGGGTTTTTACGGCCCGTTCCGGGATGCGGTCGGGTCCGGCAGGAACATTAAATCCGGCGACAAGCACAGCTATCAGATGGACCCGGGCAATGGGGATGAAGCCATACGGGAGGTGATGCTGGATATTAACGAGGGCGCGGATATGATCATCGTCAAGCCGGGGATGCCCTACCTTGATATTATTCAGCGGGTGACATCCGAATTTTCCTTCCCAACCTTTGCCTATCAGGTCAGCGGCGAATATGCCATGCTCCATGCCGCCGCGCAGAATGGCTGGCTCGACCTTGATCAGGTAATGATGGAAAGCCTGCTCGCCTTTAAACGCGCCGGGGCCAGAGGGATATTAACCTACTTTGCCCCGAAGGCGGCTAAAATTTTGAATGCTGCGGATTAAGTCAGCAGATCATTTGACAGTTCATTAACCGCCTCATCCAGCTCATAAAATGTAGGCTGCATGTGATGGGGGATACTTTTCCGGCCAATTTCAACGGAAATCTGCGGCGCATTGCCATGCAGGTGTGAGACAATAATATCCTTGATCACATTGAAGAAATGGCTTTCCTCATCAACGATTTGCTGCACCCTGCCCGCTATTGGACTTGCAATGGTATAGGATATAAGAATCCCCAGAAATGTTCCCACAAGAGCGCCGCCGATCATGGCACCCAGTATTTCAACGGGCTGGTCAATACTGCCCATGGTTTTCACAATCCCAAGTACCGCCGCCACAATACCAAGGGCCGGAAAGGCTTCGCCAACCACGCTTAAGGCATGGGCGCCTTCGCTTTCCTCATGGTGATGTTTTTCCAGATCTTTAATCAAAACATCTTCCACCTGATAAGGATCGTCAAAATTCATGGTGGTCATACGCAGATAATCACAGATAAAATCAATCACATGATGGTCTGCTGTGACTTTCTCAAAATTGCTGAAAATTTTGCTTTCTTCCGGGTTTTCAATATGTGCTTCCAGAGCGATAACACCCTTGGTCTTGATCAGTTTCGTCAAAAGAAACATCAGACACAATAGGTCGGTATAGTCCTGTGATTTCCATTTTGGACCTTTTAAAGCATGGCCGAGGCCTTTCAGGCCCTTTTTCGCAATACCGCCGCCATTGCTGACCATATATGAGCCAACGGCTGCCCCGCCAATGATCATGCCTTCCAACGGTAATGCCTTCAATACCGGGGCCATCTTGCCGCCCGCAAGAACATAGCCACCGAACACCATGACCATTGTAAAAATTATACCAACGATAACAAGCATATCAATTCAAGCCTCATTCAACCCTTTATATCCACAACATGATTGCAGAAGTTTCATTTGTTTGAGATAGTTATAGAGGCAGGATGTTAAGGAAGTCTTATTTAGCTAAAATTTGAATCGGTTTTTGTTTATTATCCCCGGGTCACATACAAGTCACATATATGTGCCGCACAAACGAGTGACCTCATTGCTGAAACTGAGTTTATAACGGGCAATATCGGCCCCCTCCTCCGTATTTATCCCCCCCAGATCAACCATTCTGATTCCGTCTTGTTTTAGCTTGAGAATCATTTTCCAGAGCAGAAGGTTAAGCGCCCGGCTTTTTCTACCGCGCGGGCCATTCCAGCCAATGTGATAGGTGGCACAACGACCATGACAGAGAAACAGGACACCCGCCATGGGCGTTTCCGCGCCCTTTTCCACTGCAAAAGACGAATAAACACCCTGATTTCCGGAACTATATTGACCATAGCCCTTGACCAGACCTACGGGAACCCCCTGGTATTTATTTTTTTGTTGTTGTTTACTTTCCTGTTCAAGCAACCAGTCGATATGGAGATGACTATGATCACCATAAATTACGTCAAAATCATTTTTTTCGGCTTTTCGGATATGGGTGCGATTTTTGCTGTATAGATTTTGCCAAAGTTTATCTTCGGATAATTCAAGATTAATAAGAATCGTCGAATTTCCAGTAACAATTTGCCGATAACCCATATTTTCATATAGACTTTTTTCAGACACCTCAGACGCAGGCTCATCAGGACTGAAGGCAAATAAATTAAAGTTTTTCAGGGGGTATCTGTTGCTTACTTCCGTCAGTATTTGTTTTTTCTGCTCTTCATCAACTTCCTTGAGCCACACCGGCCCCTTCAGGAGCAGGTTGAATTTGAGGAAATATACATAGCGTCGGGTTACAACCTGCCCCATTGCAACGGCTTCGCCCCCGTCATAGGCAATGAAGCGTGCAACCTCTTGTCTGCCCTGTCCTATGACAGCACCATATGCCCAGGCCTGTTGGAAAGAACAACGGGCGGCCTTTCTTAAAAACTTGCCCCATTGTCGCTGTGAAACATCATCCCATTTAATAATTATTTCTGACATATTATTTTTTTATTAACCATAAAATTCATATTATTATGTGATAGCTTTGAAACCTTAATTAACTTAAACGGTTTTTATATGTTTGGCAGGAAAAAATTTACACAAAACGTCATGGGCCATGAAATTGCCGCTCCAAAGCCCACACGTTGGGCCTTGTTTTATATCCTGAAATATGTCGGGCTGCCAATATGCCTGCTGTTAACGGGGCTGGATATTATACTGTTTTTTATTTTCAAATACGGTTTTAACAGCTGTTACGGTTTCTTCTGCCTTCTTAATTAACAACAAATTATCTTGGACTTTATGGCGCATAAACCATATATGATGCTGTATACAGGTATTTATTATTATTTATATTCGGATTAAAGATGAGCGAAACAGCCCCTGCCATAACTTTCGAGGATGTTCAAAGAGCTGCCAAGGCCCTTAAGGGTGCCATAGTCGCGACCCCCCTGAATATATCCAGAACCCTTTCCAAGATGACCGGGGCAGAAATTTATCTTAAATTTGAAAACCTGCAATTCACGGCCTCCTTCAAGGAACGCGGGGCTTTGAACAAACTGGTCAATTTGAGTGATGCCCAAAAGCAAAAGGGCGTTATTGCCGCCTCTGCGGGCAACCATGCCCAGGGGGTAGCCTATCACGGTAGCCGCCTTGGTATCCCCACCACCATCGTTATGCCCGTCAACACACCCTTTGTAAAAGTCAGCCAGACCAAGGAGCATGGGGCAAATGTTGTGCTGTTCGGTGAGCGGTTTGACGATACCGCGCAGCAGGCCCTCAAACTGGCCAAAGAACAGGGATTAACCCTGCTTCATCCCTTTGATGATTATGATGTGATTGCGGGTCAGGGCACCATTGGCCTGGAAGTGATGGAAGCCTGTTCGGACCTTGACATTATTCTGGTGCCGGTGGGCGGCGGCGGATTGATCAGCGGCATTGCCATTGCCGCGAAACATATCAACCCGGATATAAAAATCATTGGCGTACAGGCGGAACGCTTTCCGTCCCTGCACCGGGCGGTTAATAACAATGACTATACGGCCAAAGGTTCCACATTGGCCGAAGGTATCGCGGTAAAAACCATTGGTGAAAAAACCTATAAAATCTGTAAAGACATGGTGGATGACATTCTACTGGTCAGTGAGGATGCCCTGGAAGAAGCCGTTTGCATGTTGATGACCATCGAAAAAACCGTACCGGAAGGAGCTGGGGCTGCCCCCCTCGCCGCCATCAACAGCTATCCTGAGGTATTTAAAGGCAAAAAAGTCGCCATGATCGTCAGCGGCGGCAATATTGACCCGCGTTTGCTGGCCTCCCTGCTCATGCGCGGTCTGGTTCGGGAAGGCCGCATTACCCGTCTGCGGGTGGAATTGCTGGACGTGCCGGGCGCACTGGCGCAAATCACAAAAATTATCGGCGACCTTGGCGGCAATATCATTGATGTGTCCCATCACAGGCTGTTCACGGAACTGCCGGCAAAGGAAACCTATTCCAATGTGACGCTGGAAACCCGGGACAGAGCAAATCTGGAAGATATTTTAGCAGGACTGCGCGGGGCTGGCTTTACTGTCCATATCAACCGTTCTTCCGACCTGTAAACATTTTTTTAACCTTACAGACCCATTATGGCCCTGTAACGCGTTAACTATGTTTTCAAGGTGATGATTTATGGCGGATGATGCACGCCCAATAATAATAAAACGGATTAAAAAAGTATCCGGCGGCGCACATGGCGGGGCCTGGAAAGTGGCCTATGCCGACTTTGTAACCGCTATGATGGCTTTTTTCCTGTTGCTATGGCTACTCAATTCCACCTCGAAAGAACAAAAAGAAGGCCTGTCGGAATATTTCTCTCCGACAACAGCCTCGACCAATTCCTCCTCGGGGTCCGGTGGTATTCTGGGCGGTGTTTCCTTGAATACGGACGGCGCACAGGCTAGCGCGGTTACCGTATCCATCCCAACCACAACCACAGAAATAAATTCTGAGGATGATGAAGACAGCGAGAAAAAATCTGAAGAAACTAAATATGCTGAGCAGGTAGCAGAAAAAGAACAGGCTTACTTTGAAAAAATGTCTGATGACCTCAAGGTTGCCATTCAGCAAAACCCGGAACTTGCAGAATTGAAAGATCAGGTTTTGATCGACATAACCGAAGAAGGCATGCGTATTCAGCTTGTCGATAAAGATCATCGGGCCATGTTTCGCCCGGCTTCGGCAGAATTATATCAATATGCTAAAAAGCTGATTCGTAAAATCTCCACCATTGTCGTAAAAATGCCAAACCGTATCTCCATCTCCGGCCATACTGATGCCAAACCCTTTACCAGCAAAGCCAATTATTCCAATTGGGAATTAAGCGCAGACCGGGCGAATGCCACCCGCAGAATTTTGAGCAGCTCTGGTGTATCAGCCAATAGAATAGCCGAAGTTCTGGGCAAGGCCTCCACAGAACCGCTGCTTCCTGACCGGCCAATGCGGGCGGAAAACAGACGTATAACAATTCTGTTATTGCGGGAGTCCCCAACCCTGCCCCCGGATTTCATGTAAATCCCACATAACCCAAAAACAGTTTCATTTTTTTCAGCGACAGCATCCGCCATGCTTGCTATGATGTTGATTATGAACAAAATACATAAACATAATGTATTTTAAACCAAGGGTCAGTTCGGGAAAAACTATATGGAAATGTTACAGCCTTCCATTCAGATGTGGATGACTTTTGGCGTTATTCTTGCCGCCATCATCTTCTATGGACGGGACAGAATTTCCATGGAAATCACTTCTCTGGGCACGATTTCAATATTGCTGGTCCTGTTTCACTTTATGCCCGTCTATGATGATAGCGGGGTTAATCTTCTTGGGTTAAAACAATTGCTGGCGGGATTTGCCGATCCGGCGTTGATCACCATTCTTGCCCTGCTGGTCATTGGGCAGGGAATGGTTCAGACCGGTGCATTGGAAACCCCGGCACAGATCATCGTAAAGCATGGCATATCACGGCCCAAACTGGTCATATTGGTCTGCCTGATCGCGGTGATGGTCATCAGCGCATTGCTGAATAATACGCCCGTTGTTGTGATATTCATTCCGATCATGATCACTCTGATGGACAAGATGGATAAGTCTGCCGGGCTTGTGTTGATGCCGCTCAGCTTTGTGGCCATCCTTGGCGGCATGACCACCCTGATCGGTTCCAGCACCAACCTTCTTGTAGCCGGAGCCTATAAAGCCCAGACAGGCCAAGTGATAAGTTTCTTTGACTTTACCATACCGGGCCTGTTTCTGTCCGCTATTGGCCTGCTCTATGTCACGATCATCGCCCCGCTTATTCTGCCCAAGAAACTATCCACTGCCGATGACAATGCTCAAATTATTTCCGGCAAACAATTTATTGTTCAGCTTGACCTGATAGAGGGGAACTCCCTGATCGGCAAGAAATCCATTGCCGGTATGTTCCCGGACCTGCCGCGCATGACCGTCCGGCTGGTACAGCGTGGAAGAAAGGTTTTCCTGCCCCCCTTTGACGATATAGAGTTTCAGGACGGGGACTGTATCATTCTGGCTACTACCCGCGCGGTATTATCGGAAAAGCTGTCCAAAGACCCCGGCTTGTTGCGCGGCATCCTGACAACCACCAACCCGGATGATATGAAGATTGAACCTATCGAAAACCCGCGCGGTCAGAAAATTGCCGAGGTTATCGTTGCCCCGGCGTCCCGGCTGGACGGGCGTACATTGGAACAGGTGGGTTATCACCTTCAGGGCGGCTGTAAAGTGCTTGGAATCCAGCGCCGCTCACGCATGGTCCGCAGTTCCATGGATGATATTCGTCTGGAAGCCGGGGATATTCTGCTGGTGATCGGCACCTCCAGCCAGATTAACGCGCTGCGCACCAACAAGGATGTGTTGCTGATGGAATGGTCCACCCAAGAGGTTAAAGTCCGGTCCGACAGCTGGAAGGCATTGGGTATTTTCGCCGGTGTGGTCGCCTTTGCCGCCACCGGCATTATTCCCATCCCCATTACGGCTACCTTCGGGGCTTTTCTTATGATTGCGCTGGGATGCCTGAATATTCGTCAGGCCAGCCGTGCCGTTGATCGCCGTATTTTCCTGCTTATCGGCGCGGCTCTGGCCATGGGAACCGCTCTGCAAGCCACCGGCGGCGCGTCTTATCTGGCGGAAAGCCTGATTCATATCTTTGAAGGTTCAAGTGTCGCCATCACCCTGTCGGCTTTCTTTCTGCTCATTGCGATCCTCACCAATATGCTGAGCAACAATGCCACAGCGGTGCTTTTCACGCCCATCGCCGTCAATATGGCCAATAAGCTGGGCGTTGATCCGATGGTGTTTGTCACAGCCGTTATTTTTGCCGCCAATTGTTCCTTTGCCACCCCCATGGGCTATCAAACCAACCTTTTGGTTATGGGGCCGGGTAACTATAAATTTAAAGACTTTATGAGGGTTGGTGTCCCTCTGATCCTGATATTATGGCTGAGTTATTCACTCTTTGCGCCGTGGTATTATGATTTATACTAAATTTCAGTCTTTATTTACCTATGTTTTTTATCATATGATGTTCATGTAACATCTTTGCTGAAAGAATATAATTGACCAACCAGTCCTCACAATTTCCCAGGTTCTATGTGACCGCACCTAATATATGTCCCTATCTTAAAGGACGGATGGAACGCAAGGTCTTTACGGAGTTAGAGGAAAGAAACCCGGAGGGCCTGCACGAATCAATGGCCCGAATAGGCTTTCGCCGCAGTCAGGATATTGTCTACCGCCCGAGCTGTGACCTTTGTTCGGAATGCAAATCGGTCCGCATCCCGGTATCGTCCTTCACCCCAAACCGTACGCAGCGCCGCCTGATAAACATGAATTCTGACCTGACTGCCAAAATAATGCCCAACAAGGCGACCGAAGAACATTATCAGCTTTTAACTGCATATCTCGCAAGGCGGCATACGGACGGCGGCATGACCAATATGTCATTTGATGAATATGTAAGCATGGTAGAATCCAGCCCCGTCGATACTTGCCTTGTTGAATACAGGTTGCCGGGCAATGGTGAAAGCCCCCTGATTGCCGTGGCCCTGACCGACATCATGGCCGAGAGCCTGTCCATGGTCTACAGCTTTTTTGAGGTCGGCGAGGACTTCAAAAAAAGAAGCATTGGCACCTATCTTATTCTGGACCATATCGCCCGCGCCCGGCAGATGGCCAAAGACCATGTTTATTTGGGTTACTGGGTGAAAGACAGCCCCAAGATGGCCTATAAAAAGAATTTCCAGCCGCTGGAAGTTCTTGAACCCGAAGGCTGGTTTATCTCTAAAAAACCTTAACCTGTTGTCTTGTCTTTATGAGCAGTATATCTATACTCATAAATATACAGGGACAAAATCATACAGGGGCCTTTCATATGAAAAGACGTACATTCCTTACGACAACGGCGGGCGGCGCCGTGGCCACAGCGGCGGGCCTGTCGGCTCCTGCCTATGCCACGGGCAAGCGGCGGCTTAAAATGGTCACCACATGGCCCAAAAAATTCCCCGGCCTTGGCACCCGCGCCGAGGAATTTGCCAAGGATATAGAAACAGCCACCGATGGCCGCCTGCGGATCAAGGTCTATGCGGGGAATGAGCTGGTGCCGCCTCTGGGTGCCTTTGACGCGGTGCGCGGCGGCAAGGCGGATATATATCACGGCTCCGAATATTACTGGCAGGGCAAACATAAGGCCTTTTCCTTTTTCACCGCCATCCCTTTTGGTCTGACGGCCATGGAGCAGAGCCAATGGCTCAATTACGGCGGCGGCCAGAAGCTTTGGGACGAATTGTCCGGGAAATTCAACATCAAAGCCCTGGTCAGCACCAACTCCGGCGTTCAGATGGGCGGCTGGTTCAAAAAGGAAATCAACAATATTCAGGACTTTAAAGGCCTGCGCATCCGCATACCGGGGTTGGGCGGCGAGGTATTAAAACGTCTGGGCGCAACGCCGGTGACCAAAGCCGGGGGCGAGATTTATCTGGCCCTCAGTCAGGGTAATATTGATGCCTCTGAATGGGTTGGGCCGTGGAATGATCTGGCCTTTGGTTTTTTTAATATCACCAAATATTATTATACCTCCGCCTTTCAGGAGCCGGGTGCCGCCATTGCCGCCGGATTTAATCTTGATGTCTGGAACAGTCTGAGCAAGGCAGATCAAGCCATCATCAAAGCCGTAGCCGGAGACAACTATCAGAAATCCATCGCCGAATTCAACAGCCGCAATGCGGCCTCTCTGCGGGTACTGGTTGAGAAACACGGGGTTTTACTGCGTACCTATTCCGATGAGATACTGACCGCCCTCGCCCGTACTTCTGACGAGGTTATGCAGGAAATCGCGACCACGGATGATCTGACAAAACGCATATATAACAGCTATATGGACACGCGCAGAGCGGCCATGGAATGGCGGGCCATTGCCGATGAGCCTTACCTGAGGTCGCGGCATCTTTATGAAAATTACGGCAAAAGGCTATAGAATATTGTGACAAGCCTGCTCCATAATATTGCAAAGCGAATTGATCAGTTCAGCGAGGCCACCGGGCGCGCCCTGTCATGGCTCACCCTGCTTTTGGTTCTGATGCAGTTCTTCATCGTGCTGGGACATTATATATTTCATCTGGGGGCTATATATTTGCAGGAGAGCCTGCTCTATATGCACAGCATGATATTTCTGGGCGCGGCGGCCTATACCCTGCGTCATAACGGCCATGTTCGGGTTGATGTTTTTTACAGTGGTTTTTCGGAAAAAACCAAGGCATGGATTAATTTTCTGGGGTGCCTGATCTTTCTGTTTCCAGTCACGATCCTAATTGGCTGGATGGCCTGGCCCTATGTCATGGATTCGTGGGAAAGCATGGAAGGTTCCATCGAATTGAGCGGCATTCAGGCGGTTTATCTGCTGAAAAGCATGATTTTATTCTTTGCCGCCACTTTATTCCTGCAAGCCATATCCCTGTTACTTCATTCATGGTTGACTATTCGGGGGGCAGAGCATCTGTCCGAAGAAGAGCCGGAGGTCGTGTGATGGAATTGAATATCATCCTTGACCTGCTCATGTTCCTGACCGTGATCATAATGCTGATGAGCGGGTTTCCTGTGGCCTTTACCCTTGGTGGAACGGCCTTGTTATTTGTCGGTATCGGCATTTATTTTGACGAGATAGACAGCGATTTTATCGGCCTGATTCCGGAACGAATATTCGGCACCATGACCAATGATGTCTTGCTGGCGGTCCCCCTGTTTATCTTTATGGGTGTTATGCTGGAGCGATCAAAAATTGCCGAGGAACTGCTGGACAGTATGTCAAGGCTTATGGGACGCCTGCCCGGTGGACTTGGTATCTCCGTGACCATTGTCGGGGCGTTGCTGGCGGCCTCCACCGGGATTGTCGGGGCAACTGTGGTCACTATGGGCCTGCTCAGCCTGCCGACAATGTTAAAGCGGGGCTATAGCCCGGCACTGGCCAGTGGCACCATCGCCGCTTCTGGTACATTGGGGCAGATCATACCGCCGTCCATCGTATTGGTGCTGTTGGGGGATCAGCTGTCCTCAGCCTGGCAGACAGCCCAGTTGGAAATGGGCAACTGGGCACCGGAGCCGCTGTCGGTTGGTGACCTGTTCGCCGGGGCGCTGATTCCCGGCATGGTGCTGGTGCTGTTATATATTCTTTATCAGATTGCCGTGGCCGTCATATTCCCCAAGCTGTCACCACCGATCAGCAAGGATGAAGCATCAGAAGCTGTAAGCACGGCCCGCCTTTTGGGGGCATTTCTGCCGCCCATATTCCTGATCATTGCCGTTCTGGGATCCATTATTGCCGGCATAGCCACCCCGACCGAGGCGGCGGCTGTGGGTGCGGTCGGGGCTATTCTCATGACCGGTTACAAGGTGGAACCAGATAAGGCATGGCCTGTCTATGCCGCCGTGCTATCCCTCGCCGGGTTGGTGATTTTGAGCAGCCTGTTTGACCTCAGACTTAATCGCGATGATATTTCTGCCGGAAATTATCTGGGAATCGCCCTCGCCGTATCATTAAGCCTCTGTGCTTTATGGGGCGTAGGCGTCGCCACCTATCGCAGTCATCGGGAAAAAATTCTGCATCATGTCATGCAATCCACCACCCGGATATCAGCTATGATATTTATGATCCTGATCGGGGCGGCCATGTTTTCGCTGGTATTCAAAGGCTTTGAAGGTGATGAGTTTATCCATGACTTTTTGAGCAACCTGCCCGGCGGCAAATTTACTGCCCTGATACTGGTCATGGCGGTCATGTTCGTGTTGGGCTTTTTCTTGGATTTTATCGAAATTACCTTTGTCGTTGTCCCCATCGTGGCCCCTGTCTTGCTCATGATGGATATTCATCCGGTATGGCTGGGGATTATGATGGCTATGAACTTGCAAACAAGCTTCCTGACCCCGCCGTTCGGCTTTGCGCTCTTTTACCTGCGCGGGGTTGCGCCGAAAAGCGTCACGACCATGCATATCTACAAAGGCGTTCTGCCCTATGTGCTGATCCAGATACTTATGCTGGCCATATTATGGTTTTTCCCGGAAATGACCACTTGGTTGCCCGGTGTATTGTTCAAATAAAAACAGCCGTTCGGCATATCCCGAACGGCTGTTTTTCATCGCTGATTTAATGGTCGGGGAGACAGGATTTGAACCTGCGACCCCCTGTACCCAAAACAGGTGCGCTACCAGGCTGCGCCACTCCCCGACGGGATTAAATCTAACGTGCTAGGCTTAATACAAGAAGCATTACCCAAGGGCAAGCGCATTTATGAACTTGGGCCATGTTTTTTAAATATTTATGTCTCTAATGGCGCACAGTGGTGAAAAACGGATGGATTATTCTATCGCCTTTTTTGATATTCAGGCGGTTTGTCAGTCCCGCATTTACTTCAAAGGCAGAGATAACAGGAAACTGTGAAGAAATAATATCAAGTGATTCAGGCACAGCATCCTTTGCTATATGAAGGATAACCCCTGCCTTATTGATAAAAATAATATCAAGAGGGATATAGGTATTCTTCATCCACATGGTCACGATCTGTTTTTCATCGAAAAGAAACAACATACCATTCTGGTCAGCCATAGTTTTTCGGAACATAAGGCCTCTGGCCCGCTGATCGAAATTTTCCGCAACGTCTATGTTGAAATTAAATTTGTATGAACCGGATGAGATAGATAACTGTGATTGTTTGAAAACAACCTGTTCGCTCTCTGCCCCTGCGGGAATAGAGTAGAACACGGTCATAAAAGCAATGGCCAGATAAAAAAACATATCTTTTTTATGAAGATATTTGAAGCTCATTGCGCTACATAACTATAATAAATAATTGGGGTATTCCCTAAATTTTTATGGCTTTTACCACCAGACCCCGTTCGCCGTCATCAACAACAACAGCCACTGACTGTCCCGGCACCAGGTGATCAATGCCATATTTACGCAATAATTCCATATGGATAAAAACGTCCTGTCCACCGTCCCCGCGATTCACAAAACCATAACCACGAACCCGGTTAAACCATTTGACAGTTGCATCCGCAAAATCGGCATCATCCATATCACTATCAACCGCATATGGGATAGCATTTTCTGTATCCGCTACAATCGCTGTTGTTAGGTCAAACTCAAGTATTTTTACAGCCTGACGCCCCTTGGGCCGGTTGGCGGAAAGGCATTTCACCTGAGTTCCCTCAGGTAACATCCGACGTCCAATGTCCTTCAGAATAGAAAAATGAACAAGAATATCCCCCTTGTCATCTTCCGGCGCAATAAACCCGTATCCCTTGACAGAATCGAACCACTTAACCGATCCGTTAACTTCATCGAAATGTCCAACAGGGGGATCTATCAAAGCCATGGATTCAGCCCCAGCATTTCCTCCGTCGTCATTAATTACCGTATCCAATCCAACCTGAATATCAGCTGATGTATTTGACTCCATATTACCCCACTTTTCTATTAAGCGCTCCCCAATCAAGTAAATTTACTTTAATAACTGTTAACATACTAACATAAAAAAACACTTAGGCCAACTTTTTGTGCCATTTTAAGACAATTTCACAAAATTAACGATAGAGACTTCTGTGTAAGGCAGGCCCCAACTGCTCAGGCTGTGTTTTAAATGTTTTGCGCATGACACAGCGACATCATATGATATATGTAAAAGGGCAACTTATACAGAGGCCTCAAATATTATTTTTTTATGACATAAGTGACATTCACACCCGCGTATTTTACCTTCATAAATCTTTCTTCAAAAATGATTCAGATGCAAAATGCACCAAAATAAAACGCCATTTAATTTTATACGCTTATTAAAATTCCTGTTCGTGTTGTCACCAATTATATTTTTTGGCATCTATCTTCAGGTTCAGCATAAAATTAATGATACGGAATTGATCATCTATTTTGTAGTTGCTGTCTTGCCTTTTGTCGCGAGTATCCGTTATTTTCTCCATAAACTCGCCGTTCTTGACCGGCAGACCATATTGCAAATTCATGACAATAAGGCGACAAAAGAAAATCAGCTTCTATTGACGAAAATAATGGAAAAACTATCGGACCCCCTGTTAATTCTTGATTCCACCAACCGCGTATTAATGGCCAACAAATCGGCCCATGATCTTTTAGGCAAACAGATATTAAAACAGAATATTTCGGTATTTATCCGAAATTCGGTCTTTGACAGCGCGTTATTACGTGCCCATGACACAGAGGTCCCGGTCAGCTGCGAATTTAAATTTGGCACGCCTGTCACCCGACATTACCTAACCCGAATGCATCTGTTCAGTATGGACGGTGACCAAAACCGCAAATCGAAAAAATATATGTTTCTGGCCCTTTATGACGTATCCGCCATTAAACGTGCCGACATCATGCGGGCTGATTTCGTCGCCAATGCCAGCCATGAACTGCGCACACCGCTTGCCTCTATTCTGGGCTTTGTAGAGACACTGCAAGGTCCGGCGCGGGATGACAATAACGCCCGTGACCGTTTCTTGACTATTATGCATGACGAGGCCAGCCGTATGAGCCGCCTGATTGAAGACCTGCTGTCCCTGTCGCGAATTGAAAGAGACCTGCATGTGCCGCCGTCAGACAGAATCAACCTGTCTCACCTGATCCGCAGCGTTATTGATGTTCTGGAACCGCAGGCCCGTGAAAAAAATATGGCGATTACATTTTCCAGTGGCCTTCAGAAAGACATAACCGGTGATCACGATCAACTCACACAGGTTTTTCAGAATCTCATTGAAAATGCCATCAAGTACGGTAGCCGTAATACTGAAATACGTGTCGCCTATGTCAAGAATATATTGTCTCCGCAAGCGGACAAAAAAGATATAACCATCACCATAACCAATGAAGGCCCCGGCATCGCGCCAGAACATTTACCGCGCTTAATGGAGCGATTCTACCGGGTTGATTCCGCCAGATCCCGAAGTCTGGGGGGCACGGGCCTTGGTCTGGCCATCGTAAAGCATATTGTCCAACGTCATAAAGGCCGTATTTTCTTTGAAAGCGAACTGGATTCTACAACGAAAGTCACCGTATCTCTGCCTCTTGAGCAATAAACCGTTTTAACTTTCCCCGCTGTCATAAATGTTTAACAAAACTGCCGCAAATAGGTAATTGTACATTTTTAACATCAGGGCTGTAGTGAATGACCTACAGCAAATTGATTGGAGAGAAATCGTGATTACAAAAAAAATATCTATGTTACTGGGGGCCGCAGCCGTGACAATGGCCATTGCCGCACCTGCCGTTGCCCGTGACCAGATCCGTATGGTCGGATCATCAACCGTCTACCCTTTTGCAACAGCCGTTTCAGAAGAGTTCGGTAAAAAAACCAAATTCAAAACACCCGTTGTGGAAAGCACAGGGTCTGGCGGCGGCCTAAAGCTTTTTTGTGAAGGTGTCGGCGAAAAATACCCGGATATTACCAATGCCTCCCGGGCCATTAAATCTTCCGAAATCAAACGTTGCGCCAAAAATGGTGTGACGGATATTGTCGAGGTAAAGATCGGTTTTGACGGTATTGTTTTTGCCAATTCCAAAAAAGACAAAAGAGTTGAACTCTCCCTGCGCGATATTTGGACAGCCCTGGCAGCCAAGGTTCCTGTAAACGGCAAAATGGTTGCCAATCCCTATAAATACTGGAGCGATGTAAACACAAACCTGCCTCATATCAAAATCGAGGTGCTTGGCCCCCCCCCCACATCCGGTACCCGCGATGCTTTCGCTGAACTGGCCATGGAAGGCGGATGCAAGACTTATCCAGACATCAAGGCCATGAAAAAGAAGAATAAAAAACAGTATAAAACAATCTGCCACACTATCCGTGAAGACGGAGCCTATATTGAAGCCGGTGAAAATGACAATCTGATCGTTGGTAAGCTTAAGGCAAACCCTGATGCTTTCGGTGTCTTTGGCTATAGTTTTCTGGATCAGAACAGTGATGTCATTCAGGGCAGTATCATCAAGGGTAAAGAGCCAACATTTGAAAATATTTCAAACGGCAGCTATCCCATCTCCCGGTCGCTTTATTTCTATGTGAAAAAAGCCCATGTGGGCAAAACCCCCGGCATCAGAGAATATCTGGCTGAATTTACCAGTGACAATGCCGTGGGTGAATATGGATATCTGACCGAAAAAGGATTGATCCCCATGCCCGCTGCAGACTTGAAAAAGATGCGCGAGCATACGAAAAATCTGGTAACATTATCCAAATAATAATAAACACAATATCGGGGCCGGGTTAAGTCCGGCTCCGACTTTTTTTAATTGTATGGTTTAAATGAAATGAACAGCCTGATCCTCATTGTAATACTTATGTTGATTTCAACGGCTGCCTACATCTTTGGCCGCAAAAAAGCCCTGACGGCGGTCAATGGCAAGGTCAGCGCCCTGCATTCGCTGCCCGGCCATTACGGATGGTTCTCCGCCGTCATCAGTTTTATACCCGGCCTGATAGTTCTATTAATCTGGTTCTTGTTCGGCAATAGTCTTGTCGATAATTTCACACTTACGACCCTTGGGGGGGAGATACAGAATTTATCTGATTTCGATCGCGCTCTTTATATGAATGACATTCGCAATCTGGCGGCACAGGACGCTATTTCCCGGCCCGTGACAGAGGTCATGACCAATGCGGCACATTATTATTTGCGGACACAGGAAAATATCTCCTGGATTTTTGCACTGTCTGCCATTGGCGTATCCGCGTTATCCGCACTATTTAGCATACGGCGCATATCGCCTGATCTCAGGTCACGCAATCTGCTGGAACGGCTTATTCTGATCGCGCTTGTCACCTGCTCCGCCATCGCAATTCTGACCACCGTTGGTATTGTCTCATCCCTGATTGTTGAGACCCTGCGGTTTCTGGACCAAGTGCCGCTGACAGATTTTCTCTTTGGTTTAAAATGGAGCCCGCAGACGGCCCTGCGTGCCGATCAGGTGGGCAGTTCCGGAGCCTTTGGCGCCATCCCCCTGTTTACCGGTACCCTGCTCATTACCTTCATTGCTCTGCTGATTGCTCTGCCGGTTGGCCTGCTGTCTGCCATCTATATGACCGAATTCGCAAACCAAAAAGCCCGGACCATCTTCAAGCCGCTTCTTGAATTGCTGGCCGGAATACCAACTGTTGTCTATGGCTTTTTCGCCGCATTGATTGTTGCCCCGGCCATCCGGTCATCCGGCGAAGTCATTGGGCTTGAGATTGCCTCTGAAAGTGCGCTGGCAGCAGGTCTTGTTATGGGCATTATGATCATCCCGCTTATTTCATCCCTGTCTGATGATGTGATTTCCTCGGTACCGCAAAGCCTGCGGGATGCGTCGCTGGGCCTTGGAGCCACCAAGACAGAAACCATATTGAATATTATTATCCCCTCTGCCCTGCCCGGCATTGTCAGTGCCTTTTTGCTGGCCGCCTCACGGGCCATCGGGGAGACCATGATTGTGGTCATGGCCGCTGGCATGGCGGCAAACTTAACCGCCAACCCGCTGGAGGCCGTCACAACCGTAACCGTTCAGATTTTGGCCCTTTTGACAGGGGACCAGGAATTTGACAGCGCAAAAACCCTGTCGGCCTTTGCCCTCGGTCTGGCCCTTTTTGTCATCACGCTGATTTTGAACTTCATGGCACTCAGAATTGTAAGAAAGTACCAGGAACAATATGACTGATAATACGCCGGAAACGCCCTACCTCAGGACGCCACAGGAAATGCAGGCCCGCCTGAAAAGACGCTACCGGAAGGAGCGTATGTTCAAGGCTGTTGGCCTTGGCGGCCTGATGACCGGCCTTCTCGCCCTTGCGGTCATGGTGATCAGTATACTGACCACGGGCCTAAGCGGGTTTACAGAATCCAGACTTCATATTGACGTCTATATGGACCCGGAAATTATTGGAACAATTGCAGGAAACACCGAAGAAGAACGCCGCCATTCCCTCATGCAGGTCAATTACAGCGCATTAGTGCGTAACAGCCTGCGCCACAAATTTCCTGATGTAAAAGGCCGCCGCAATATTTTCAGCCTGCAAAAACTGGTCAGTAACGGGGCGCGGGAAGATATCAAGCAAAGACTGCTGAAAGATGAAAGCATTATCGGCAAGACAATCACCATGGACCTGTTGGCTTCCAGCACGGTTGATATGTATCTCAAGGGCCAGATTTCCCGCCATGTGAACCAGTCGGAGCGCAAGATTTCTGATAAACAACTGGCATGGATCGATGTTTTGCAGGCAGAGGGCCGGGTCGTAAAAGGCTTTAACTGGAAGTTCCTTACCTCTGGCGATTCCCGTGAGCCGGAACTGGCGGGAATTTGGGGGGCGGCCATGGGATCATTCCTGACCCTGCTGGTGACGCTGGTGGTAGCCTTTCCCATCGGGGTGGCCTCCGCACTCTACCTGGAAGAATTTGCCCCGAAAAACAAATGGACCGACTTTATTGAAATCAATATCAATAATCTGGCGGCGGTGCCCTCCATCATCTTTGGGTTACTGGGATTGGCAATTTTTCTCAATCTGTTCAACATGCCCCGCTCTGCTCCGCTTGTCGGGGGACTGACGCTGGCCCTGATGACCCTGCCGACCATCATTATTTCCTCCCGGGCCGCTATCCGGGCAGTGCCGCCATCTATCCGGGATGCGGCCATTGGCATGGGGGCTTCGAAAATACAGACGCAATTTCACCATGTGCTACCCCTCAGTATGCCAGGCATTATGACCGGGACCATTATTGGCATGGCACAGGCTTTGGGCGAAACAGCCCCTCTGTTGATGATTGGCATGGTTGCCTTTATTGTGGATGTACCCCACGGGGTTCTGGATGCCGCAACGGCATTGCCGGTTCAGATTTTCCTCTGGGCAGATAGTCCGGAACGCGGGTTTATGGAAAAAACCTCTGCGGCAATCATTGTGTTGTTGCTGTTTCTTGTATTAATGAATGGTCTTGCCATCTGGATGAGACATAAATTTGAAAAACGCTGGTAAAGATATGAATATTATAAATGTTTTTGAGGAAGACCGGATGGATAATGTCCCTGAAGAGGAATTGGTTAAACCGATCATTCAAACGAAAGATGTGAATGTCTATTACGGCGACACCCATGCCCTGATGGGTATTGATCTGGATATCAGTCCAAAAAGAGTGACGGCACTGATCGGGCCGTCCGGCTGCGGAAAATCCACTTTTTTACGGTGTATCAACCGTATGAATGACACTATTCCCACCTGCCGCATGACCGGTACGATCACATTGGACGGCGAGAATATCTATGACAAGAAAATAGATGTGGTACAGCTCCGCGCCCGCGTCGGCATGGTGTTTCAAAAGCCCAACCCCTTTCCTAAATCCATCTATGACAATGTGGCCTATGGGCCGCGCATTCACGGGCTGGCCGCAAGTAGCACTGATCTGGATGAGATTGTTTTTAACAGCCTGCAACGTTCCGGGCTATGGAATGAGGTCAAGGACCGTCTGGACACACCGGGTACTGCCCTGTCCGGGGGTCAGCAACAACGTCTGTGCATTGCCAGAACCATCGCCATAAATCCCGAAGTCATTTTAATGGATGAGCCATGCTCGGCACTGGACCCCATTGCCACCGCCATTGTAGAGGAATTGATAACCGAGCTGAAAGAGCGTTTCACCATTATCATCGTCACCCATTCCATGCAACAGGCCGCACGGGTGTCGGAACAAACCGCATTTTTCCACCTTGGAAAGATCATGGAATTTGGCGATACCTCTGAAATTTTCACCAACCCCAAAGTGGGAAAAACCAAAGATTACATCACTGGGCGCTTTGGATAAGGAAAAAACATGTCACAAAACCATATATTATCTTCATTTGACGAAGAATTAAACAATCTCAGAGCAAATATCGTCAAGATGGGTCTTCTGGTAGAAGAGCAATATAAAAATGCGCTCATCGCCTTGAAAGAAAAAGACAAAGAACTGGCCGAAAAGGTCCGTAAAACAGACCGGATCATTGATCAGATGGATACGGAAATTGAAAAGCAGGCTATTCATATGATCGCCCTGCGCTCCCCGGTTGCCGATGATCTGAGGGATATTGTCTCCACCATAAAAATCAGCTCCGGTCTGGAACGTATCGGCGATTATGCCAAAAATCTGGCAAAACGCGTTATGGTGGTTCGGCATAAGAAAACCATCTCTGTCAGCAGTGGCCTGATCGACCAAATGGTCAGCCAGATCAGAAGCATGATTACAGACGTTATTGATGCCTATATCACCCGGGATATAGAGAAAGCCATTGACGTCTGGCAACGGGATAAGGCGGTGGATAATCTCTACAACAGCCTGTTCCGGGAGCTTTTGACCTATATGATGGAAAATCCTGAATATATCACCCCCGCGACCCATCTGTTGTTCATCGCAAAGAATATTGAACGTGCCGGAGATCACGCCACCAATATTGCCGAACTTGTCTATTATATAAATGCAGGTGAATTGCTCGCCCACAAAAGACCCAAAGACGACAGCAGCAATTATGTTGAAATTGAAATGGATTAAGAAAATTTGGTGCCCCATGAAAACGAAAATTCTACTGATAGAAGATGACGAAAGCTTAACCGAACTGATCCGTTATAATCTGACCCAGGGTGGCTTTACAGTCCATTGCGAAGCAGACGGCGAGGAAGGTCTTTATGCTTCAGAGGAAAGCTCACCGGATTTGATATTGTTGGACTGGATGTTACCCAACCTGTCCGGAATCGAAATCTGTCGCCGTATCCGGCGCAACAAAGCGACACGAAATGTTCCTATCATTATGCTGACCGCGCGCGCCGAAGAAAGTGACCGGATAAGAGGACTGGATACCGGGGCTGACGACTATGTCACCAAGCCCTTCTCCCCCAAAGAACTTATTGCCCGGATCAAGGCTGTATTGCGCCGTATCCGGCCCTCCCTAAGTGGTGAGACACTATCATTTGATGATATAATATTGGATGCGGTGTCCCATAAGGTAACTCGGGGCGGCAAACCAATCCATCTGGGCCCCACGGAATTCAGAATATTGCGCTATTTTATGGAGAATCCGGCCCGGGTTTTCTCACGCGAACAGCTTCTGGATAATATCTGGGGTAATGACATATATGTGGAATCACGCACAGTTGACGTACATATCCGCCGCCTGCGCAAAGCCCTTAATGAGGAGGGTATGAGCGATGTCATAAGGACAGTCCGCTCTGCAGGCTATGCATTGGATAAAAAGTGAATGTGTAAAATCCACCGGAAAACTGTCAGTTTTTTTTACACTATTCCCCCTAAGAAAATTCCCAATAATCACTAAGTTATTGTTTTATAACAATATATCAAATATGGCATAATTCTTGTATATTGAATAGAGAGTATACGAGTATATTAGTAGTTCCTATATTTTTTAAAATAATACTGGCTGTTAGATTTTATTAACTATAAGATACTATTTTGTTAGAGCAATAGATAACTTATTGAAATATTGAGCTTTATTATGGTTAACAAACAAGATAAAGAAGAAGGTAGGCTCTCCATGCGCAATTCATTGATTGTATGGATATCAGGTGCCATACTTGGATGGGTTGTCGCAGTGGTGTCAGTCTGGACCGCGCTGAGTACCACAGACAGTAATATTGCTGCTAATTCCCCAACCACTGCTGAGAAAATGGAACAGATTATGCCAGCTTCCGGTGATAGAAAAGACCAGCCAGACAAATAATTCTTTTCAGAGTTTAATCACTTCAGGCCTGCATCACGCAACAGCTTGTGAAGATAAACAACAGGTATGGCAAAAGATATGCCGCTTGGATGTGATAGCGCATTTTCCTTTACCCCCTTAACAGATACACTGTTCAATATCCCCTCAACAATACCCGTTTGCGCATTATACATCGGGCTGCCACTATTCCCCGGATAAGCCGTTAAATCCAGCTGGTAAATATCATATCTGCTCTGTCTGATTATTTTCGGGTCCAGGTAACGCGCCGTAGGTTGGGGAATTACGATGGGGGTTACTGCCGAAATTATGCCTTTGTGCGTGACAGGAAATAAACCAAGCACCGCCCCGATTGGGTAACCGGTTACCGCTATATCCGTGCCCTCAGGCGCAAGCCTGCCGGACCCCAAAGTAAATTTCGGGATTTTATCACCTTCCACTTTAAGCAAGGCCAGATCATGCTCTTTATCTACACGGATAACTTCTGCCGTCCGACGATCAGGATTTCTTCCCCGTCCGATCAGAATAGTTATTCTGTCATTATGTTTCAAGTCCCTGTCTCGGGGTAAAACATGGGCATTCGTGATGATATGCAAACCATCATAAACCACAAAACCTGTCCCCCGCATTATAACACGCGGGTTCCTCAGTGGGCTATAGGTCGCTATCCCAACGACAGAAGGCGTTATCTTGCGAACAATATCAGGAAATTCTGTCACATACCCATTTGCGGCGTAGGTGATGTTGGCAATAAAACTGCCCAGATAAAAAAAGACTATCCACAATATACATCTTCTAATTTTCATCGTGCGCGTAACCATTTCATCATTTTGATGTTGTCACTATAGTTTCAAAATGTGGCAATCCTGCCGCAAAGCTGGATAATTTTTTTCTTTTTTGATCTATGTTATTATCATCATAGGTAAGTGAGAGTGCAATTACCGCAGAATCCAATCGTCCCCCCGTTAATTTTGCCTTTGCGTCCAAAAGCTTGGCTTTGTAATTATTTGCCACTATTTTACCGTCCACCCAATACCAGTACCATACAAGCCTTCTGTTCATGCCCGATTGTATTAGAACTTCGTTAACAGGGCCGTCCAATCCCGTATCTTCCGGACTTATAACTCTGCTGGAAATTCGGCCCCAAACCTCCTGTGGCACCACACCATTTCCATATTGGATCATCTCGGCATCTTTGCTTTGGTATTTATAATAGGCTATGAAAATATCTATGGTATCCAGTGGGCCTTGTACATTCTGCTTGCGAATAACCTGAGAGGCGCCATCATAATAGGGTTCCCAATCTATTTTTTCTGAAACATCCACGCCCAATAGGCCCTCATCCGATTTCAAACTATATCCCTCGAATGTCTGATATCTTTGCTCTATCATTGAAGCATATATAGGTGCCGTACCAGCTATAATAATTGTGACAAGAAAAAACAGAGCAAAATATTTTGCCGCCACAGGCTTGTTTTTTGTCCAATATTTTTTTGAAAAATCAATATAGCCATCATTTATTCCCCGATTGGTGAAGGTCATGGAAATAGATATAAAAATCAAAAGTACAATGGCAAAGAATATCCAGCCAAACGTGATATGATCAGCCCCGGTTGCATATTTCATATCTGACCAATGAGCTATTAGAATTATGCCGGCGGCTCTGAAACCATTGGCAATGATCGGCACAACAAATGACAAGGCCACCACAATCAATTGTCGCCCAACGGTTTTATAGGCCACATTTGCCATCAGGGTACCAAGCGCCACCGTGGCCACCAGAAACCGCAGACCCGCACAGGCTTCGGCCACATAAAAATCGCCAGCCGGAATGGAAATATAAACACCTTCGACAAAAACCGGAATATTCAACAAGTGCAATATCCCAACCACAAACCAGGTGGTAAAATCCTGTAATATCGGCACCAGAAAATCACCGAAGGGAATCAGAAATATCATATAAAGAAACGGAAATATAAACGCATGGACAACGCGCTTGCCCAATATGGTCAGGATGCAGCCCTGAATCAGAACGACAAGACCAAATTCACGAACCACATTCGCATCAGCCAAATCACCAAGCAACCATATCACCCCGCCGCCCAGCAAGGGCAAAAGCCCAAGCCATCCGGGTTCCGGGGCAATGCGTTTGAATATTTCCCGCCTTTCATATATCAGATAGCCAAGAATAGGCAGGATCAAAAGGGAATGATTATATTCCGGCTTGTCCCACCAGGTTGTAACCAGTCGAACTGTTGTTCCGGAAAATGCTACAAGAACAGTCGTCACTGCCGCCAGCAGTGCTATGCCCGCCGTACGCCATTGTTTTTTTATGTCTTCTGTTTCCAATGCGGTCATTTAATATCCCCGACATCCATTAATTTTAATAACTACTTATGCCGCAAACTGATTTAAAAAAGATTACTTTGTACTAACCAAGAGATTTTGAAATTAACGGCCCAATAAAATTAGCAACCGGCATAGGGAGCTTCTTCCAGACCTTTATCATAAGCTGATATTTAGGGTTCAGAGGATTAATATCCGGCATCTCGCCGCCCTCTTTAAGCATGAACTCATAATTCAAAGATTCCGGTTCAAAGCCCCAGTTCTTCTTGAAGCTGAAAGCGCCAGTACCATTTTTACTCCGGCCAAAATCAAATATCCGGCAATTTCTTTCACTGACGGCCCGCTCCATCAGCGACCAATACATAAAATCATTGGCTGCAAGACCTCTGGCTTCAAAAGTCCCGCCGCCGTAATAAGGAATAACCTCGTCCCGGAAGTAAAAGGTCATCACGCTGGATATGGGTTTTCCCTGATCCGTTTCAATGGTCAGAATTTCACAATCCTTACCATATTCCTGCTTCAGGCAATAGAAAAGTTTTTTGGGGAAAACCGGTGAGCCAAGATTCCTGACACTTTGCGAATACATGGCAAATAATCGATCCGGCTGTTCATCAATCACTGCTTTCAATCCGAATTTAATGCCTTTACGCACCATAGCCCGCTGTTTCCGTGGAATAGCCAGCATGTTTTCTTCGTTATCTTCAGACAGGTTTTTGCGAAATGTGGAGTACATATCCTGCTTGGTCGGCCAGTCCTCATGAATGGACGCCGTATTCCGGCATTCAAGAGAACCCAGCTTAAGCTCCCCCATGAGGTCACGGCATTTTTCATCCAGAAAATCCAGAACGGCCCGATTATCAAAAACCGGCCCGCCATTGGTAGCAAAAGCGACCGAGATCAGAGCGTTGCCAAACAACATGCTTTTCACATGAATAAGTGGCAGAAGCCCGCATATTTTTCCCCCATCCTCCACATAGATATAATAGCATTTATGGCCCATACTTTTCGCAACCGCCCGGCCCCAGGCAGACATATGATAAACCGTTGCCGAAGGATGAGCCACGACATATTCGTCCCAAGCCCTACAGTCGCCAAAAATATCCAGTATGCCAATCTTCATTTACGCGCCCTGATCTTTCAAAAAAATATTATCCATACGGCCCCAACTGAATTCCGCCAAAATACGTCGTATTTTTCGCTCCATCACCCCGAGGTTGGTATAATGTCTGAATTTTGATTTAAGTCCGGCCTGCGTAATGCGTGGCTGGCCCGGATCAATTTCCCACGGATGGAAATAGAAAATACAAGGCTGCTCGTCCTTTTTATTAACCCGTTTGAGGGCCGGTTTAGAGATAAAATAGGGTAACAGGCGAAAATATCCCCCGCCGCCACATGGTATTTTACGGCCCATGACCTCTACGGTTGTGACAGGCATTTCAAGGAAATCCTTGCCCTTTATAGGTAAAAAGGCAAAACGCGGCGCGGACGGCATACCGTAATGGTCGTGATGTATGGGATAGATACTGGAACTATATTCATATCCAGCCTCACATAATACATTAAGCGCCCACAGGTTTTTCTCGCCGATGGAAAAACTTGGCGCACGATAGCCCTTAACCGGACAAGCGCCTATATCTTCAAGTAATTTTTTGGATGAAACAATATCATTTCTGAATTCAGCCTGATTTTGATCACTCACCCGCCTATGGCTCATACCGTGGCTGGCCAGCTCATGGCCTTCATCGACAATTTTCCGGATGATATGAGGGTATCTTTGCGCAATCCAGCCCAATGTAAAGAACGTTGCTTTTACGGCGTGATCATCAAACATGGACAGGATAACATCCATATTCCGTTCAACCCGGCATTCAAGATTTTCCCAGTCCTGACGGTCAATGTCATTTTCAAAGGCCCCTACCTGAAAATAATCTTCCACATCAACGGTCATGGCATTTTTAATCACGTTTGCCATTGGTCAGACGTCCTGATCTTCATTCTGATCCATAAGGTTAGTCAGAATATCCAGCGTCCCTTTAATGGTCTCATCATGAATTTTAACGTATTTTTCGAGAACATATATTCGCTCTCGCAACATTTCAGTCTCCTGACTGTCGACGGATGAGCGCTGTGAGATATGTGAACTGCCATTACCTGATTTATAGCCCATTTTATTTTGAGGCCCGGATGATGCAATGTCATGTTCCATATCTTCAATTACATTGAATACGGTTTTTTCATTAATAGTCATCAGCTCATCAATTGCCCCAAACAATAAAATCCGCGAACAAAGCGTATTGAGTTTTCGGGGAACGCCATTTGTAAATTGATAAATAGCCTTAAAAGCTTCTTTGGTGAAAAGAGGCCTGTTCGTCCAACCCACAACTTTCAGCCGATGCAGGATATATTCCTGCGTTTCCTCGTCCGTCATTGATTGAAGGTGATGGGTAGCAATTACCCGCTGGCGCAACTGTTCAAGTTCAGGAGCAAAAGCCCATTTATCCCGAAATTCCGGCTGTCCAACCAGAAAACTTTGAAGCAGGGCATGCTGCCCCTCCTGAAAATTTGACAGCATCCGCAATTCTTCCAACGCCGCTATGGGCAGATTCTGCACCTCATCAATGATAAGAAGGGAGCGTTTGCCTTTTTGGTGGTTTCTACGTAAAAAAACCTCAATTTCATTTAGAAGGACAGCCTTGTCCTTGGACATTATATCCAGACCGAAGCCCGCCGCGACCATGCGTAATATATCATCCGCATCTATATGGGTGGTGACAATTTTTGCCGCGACATACTGATCCGTATCCAACTCCTCAAGCAGACGCGCCACAAGGGTCGTCTTGCCGGCGCCGATCTCACCGGTAACAATGATAAACCCCTCTCCCTGACTGAGGCCATAGGTGAGGTAAGCCATTGCCTTGTGATGGGTGGCACTGTCAAAATAAAAACTGGGATCCGGCGTAAGCTGAAAAGGCTTACCCTCAAATCCGTAGAAATCAGTAAACATAACTCACCTAGATCGCTGCTCTGATTGACAGGGAAATATAATTTGACCCCCCATTTAAATTCCCAAACCTTGCCTGGTCCCGTTTTGTGTGGACATACCCAAGAACGGTGACCAAATTTTTTGACAATTGATAATCAGCATTTACAGATGCGCTCCAGAATTTATCCTTGATACCATCAGAGGAAAATTTTGATACATTAAAGTTAAATCCTGTCGATAGGCTGAATCGGCGGTTTAAACGCCTGCTGATTGAAAAAGCGGCACCGTATCTTTCATCATCCAAAGCCGTATTATCAGACGTATATTTACTGTATAATCCGGATGCAGAATATGTTGTCCGTCCTCTGGTCCCGCCCAGCGAAAGCGACCATTGCTTTCTGCGCGTAAGGTCGCCACTGATAAAACCACTATTCAAAAACGGATCAATATTCGTGCTATTGTTATTCTCAAGAGCCAATGACTGGAAGGTTTGAATGGTGTCTCTGAAGGACAGATTAATGCTATCCTTTGCGGTAATCTTATATTGAGCATTTAAGGAAAAGGATTTTCCGATGAACTGATTACCATACCTGAAAGAAATTGATGTCCTGGGACCGGGAACCAGCCGAAAACCAGCGTCCCAGATAAAACCGTCGAAATTAGCAAATGACCCGCCAATGGCATCCCGCTTCTGATAACCGGCACTGCCCAGCAACGCAAGTATACGGGTTAACTGATACGAAAAGTCCGCCCGTGCCGTGGTGTTCTTGTAACTACCAAAGGTTTCCCTTTCTTCATTACTGCGCAGTGCCGACAACGTCCAGCCTAATTTGCTAAACCTTCGGCCACTGGTTAACGTGAAACTTCCCGTATTGGTAAGAGAGTTCCCGAAAAAGGTATTTTGCGTGGTTTGTCTGGTGTCTGCTGACTGACGTATCTGGGACAAAGTATATCTGAGCTCCGCCGACGCCCATGTCCCAAATGCGTGAACCAGATAGGGTGATACCTGATAAGATTGAACGGTACGCCTGTTATTTGTTTGGCTGACCTGTAATGATGTAATAGCCCGGCGACGATCAAGGAAACGCTGTGCAATGTTCGCATTAGCATCAATAAAGAAAGTATCTCTGACAAGCTCACCCCTGAGGTTTGCCTGCAATGTCTGGCGCAGATCATGTTTGTCATTGGCATTCCCCGGGTAGAAAAAATAATTCGGAGCATAATTAATGGTCGCATTCAACCGTGGACCATTGCCTGTAATTAATATTACAGGGGAAACCTGTGTAACAAAATCACTTTGGCTGATACTTGAATCCAGATTGACATTATCTGTATAAATCTCCGTAACTGCAATCGAAGGCGTTATTTTCCAGTCAGCGGCATCCACATTGGATATATATCCAGACACTACCGCCATTGACAATAACAGTAATATTGATTTTTTATTATTATGTACCATTTCCCGCCCTCATTTTATATCATTTATGGCCATAGCCGTAATAAGATCCAAATCTTTTGTTGCCTGCGGTAAATCTGGCCTTGTTCAATAGCAAATTGATATTCTTACATTTATCTATCATCTTCAAGGCACCGCTTAATTCTTCTTCCCGTGTTTTTTCGGCTTCTACAACATATAAAATCTGCCCCACATGGAGTGCCAGTACAGATGCGGCACTGCTGGCCAGCACAGGCGGGGCATCAATAACGATAATACGGTCATGATATCTTCTCGCTATTTCGTCAATTATGTCGCCCATACGCCCACTGGCCAGTAGTTCTGTCGTCAATCTATGTTTTTTCCCAGCCGGAAGAATGCTTAAATTGGGAATGTTGGTTCTGAGCAAACATTCCCGAAGATCCATGTCTTTATTTTCGATGACATCCATCAATCCTTTTTTACCTTTGACACCAAAAGTCTTTAGCACATCGGGTTTAACCACATCAGCATCAACGAGCAATACAGTCAGATCCCTCTCCTGTGCCATGCTCAGGGCCAGACTTACCGCGCAAAAAGTTTTTCCTTCGTCTGGCTGGGTACTGGTCACTAAAACGATGTTTCCATTCTTTATGGCCGCATCCCCTTTGGAAAAAGCTTTAAGTAAAAGGCTTCGTTTTATAATTCGAAATTCTTCCGTCGTAACAGAGTTTTCAAGGTCATCACTGATTAAAATATTATGCTGGCGCAAAACATCATAATCCAGTTCTACCTTTGGCATTTTCTCCAGTTTTTTTAGTCCGTCATCAAACGACTTCATTTCTATTGCGGGTTTTGGCAACGTTTCTTTCGCAGGAACATTCTTAAGTTCCTTGGCAGCCCGCTCAACAAGACTCTCTGTGTTCTTCAATTTAGATGCTGCTTTTTCAATCAAACTCATTATTCAAACCTTTATATCCTGGTCAAATTCAAACTGATGCCGCATACATGTAATTCATAAGAATATACACACTTATGCTAGAGACAAAAAGCCCCGCTATCATAACCGAAAACATTATCAACTTCTTTTTTCTGTGCAACAATTCTGCCTTTGAACGTATTATGGAAATACATCCAAGCACGGGATAAGAAAAGGTATCAGCCAATTTTTGTTCCGTAGAGTAGGTGGCGTGCATCTGGCTTAAAATAAACGCAACGAACACACCAGCACCCAGCCCGACCACTAAAACGCCCAGCACCAACAATATCCGGTTGGGGCTGGAGGGCTCTATGGCCTCATTCGGCGGGTCAATCACCCGAAAACGAACACGGTCCGTATTGGTTTCAAGATCAGATGAAATTTTCGCCGACTGACGTTTGCTCAACAATTGATCATAATTCTTTTTGATTACACTATAATCCCGGTTAAGACGTTTGTATTCGGCTTCCACCTCAGGAATTCTATGGGCCATGGATTGAAGCTTTTTGGCAACCTTTTCCCTGTCAGCCAACCGTGTTTGCAAACTGGCAATTTCACTATCAAGATCATACATTTTGAGGCTCAGTTGATCATAAATAGGATTAGGCATAACACCACCGGAGGCCTGCAACGCTTTAGTATCGTTATTCTCCAGAGCTGTATTAAAATTTTCCTGCTCTTCTCCATATTTTTTCTTGATCCGTTCAATTTGATTCAAGACAATGCGCACGTCCGGATGCTGATCTTTATAGCCACGCGCATAAAGCGCGTCCAGACGTGACTCCAGTTTATTGAGACGTCCTGCCAGAGCGGAAACAGTACCTCCGTTACGGGAACCCCCTCCCAATGATGGTCCCATACCCGAAGACGGAATATAGGGAGGAATGTCGGCCAGACTATCCTGCAATTGTTTTTTACGGTTCGTATACTCACGTAAAATTTGTTTAACCCTATTGACTTCCGCCACACTGGACTGAAATTTGTCGAAATAAGTTTTATCCGACAGAAATGCCATATTTTTCTGGCGAAATTCCATTGACCTCTGTTCTGCCTTTTCAAGCTGCTCTTCATAATCACGGATCTGATCTTCAATAAAGCGAACAGCAGACGTCAAACCCTTTCTATCCCGGCCAAGGCTTTCCTCTTTAAAAATATTCAACAAAGAATCCACCACCATTTTGGCAATTACAGGACTTTCATTACTATAGGAAATATTGAATAGATTGGCCGCCTGAATATCAATTCTTATGTCGCCCATCACTTCATTGATTTTTTCTTCCCATTCCTCATCGCCATTTATATAAATGTCCTGATCGGTCATTCTTATGACCTTTTCAATATTTGGACGGCTGATCAAAGTCTGACGCATCATGGCGACCTGATTATAGATATTATTCTGCACGGCCATTTTCCCAAGCAACGGTTTGAGAAAATTTTCCGCATCCACGTGAATCCGGGCTTCTGACTCATACACATTGGGGATCTGGGCAACGAAGACCCATCCAATAACGCAGACAACCCATGCAATGGAAATAGCGACTATCCGCTGACGCCACACGCCATACAATATCGCCACAATCTGTTGATATGCCTCGTTCATACCTAAATCTTCCTGATACTCTATTTATTGTTATTATTAATCACGACTATTAAAAGCTGGATATGGTCAAAAAGTTTAGTTGAACTTTTGACCATATCCATACTGGAATATTAAAAGAAACTTTCCGGAATGATGATCACATCACCGGGTTGGATTTTTACATTGGCGCTGACGTCACCATCTCTGATAAGGTCATCAATACGAATGCCATATTCCCGCTGTACGCCGCCCTCAATACGGGCCAGTGTCGCGCGATTGCCTGCCGCGAATTCGGTCACGCCCCCCACTGTTATCATAACATCCAGAAGGGTCATATTTGCCCGGTAGGCAATAGCTTGAGGTGAAGTGGCTGACCCCACTACCCGAACCTGCTGAGCGAACGGACCCTGAAAACCGGATACGATAACGGTCACAATAGGGCTTTGGATATATTCGGATAATTTTTTCTCAATATCCCGCGCCAACTGCGTCGGCGTCCGCCCTGTTGCCGTCATATCATCAATCAGCGGAACGGAAAAACGTCCATCCGGACGAACCGTTACGCTCGTGGTTAATTCCGGGTTTCGCCAGACAAATATCTCTAACCCATCCAGGGGGCCAACAATATATTGGGGGCCCGGCCCCTCTTCTGCCGGCACAAATTGTGCAGACGGTAATGAGTTGCTATTTGTCCGACCACAGCTGGCCAAAGCCAATGCCGCAATCAGAATGATACAATATTTAATTCCCTGAGAAAAAATCCCGGGTTTGAAATTTTTGTTAATCACAGTATATTTCCCTTCCATTATACTTTTGACCTGTCACACGCACTTCTAAACACATGAATAATCTGAATTAGTTAAATTATTACAAATAAAACAGATTTTTTATTGAAACGCCTTTTGTACCCAAACATACAACTTTCCCCCGACTAAAAATATATATTATTATATTCTACAGGAATATTGCAAATACTTCTATTATCAACCTATGGCTCATGGCCAACGATATACATCGGCTATATGTGCTTTTTCAGCCATATTTCCAACATAGCCACATCCCAGCTAAACCCCCCTGCCGAGGAAGTTCCCGGCTGACCACATGCCGTTATAATCTCATCTATAAAATTATCCTTTAAATATCCTCTCTTACGGAAGTCCGACAGGTTATCTGTGACCTGCTCGAACATCCTCTTGTCCTGACTGACCCAGGATGTGAAGGGTAATCCGAAGCCATGTTTGGTTTTATTTATCACCTCGGATGGCAGGAAATCTTTCAGAGCATATTTAAAGAAATGCCGTAATTCACCACCTTTTAACAAAATATTCGTAGGAACCGATGCCGCGAAATCAACCAGTTCGGAATCCAGGAACGGATATCCCACGTCAATACCGGCCAACTCACACATACGATTTACCTTGCGCAAATCATTATCCGCCAACGTAAGCTGCAAGTCCAGATGCATCATACGCTGAACCATTTGACTGCCATCATAATGGTAATATTTTTTCCGCATTATTTCGAGCGGCAGATCAGGGTCAATACTCCCTGCAACATCCGCCTTGAAAATGGCTTCAGGTTTTTGCTCAAAGAAAAAGCCATATGAATATAGCCTGTCCGGCATGGAAATGGCATAACGACGGGAAAGATTTCTGGCCTTGGACAGGACAGGCACACTTTCCATACCCGGTACGGCGAAAATCGGCTCCATCAGGCCTTTACGCAGTATTTTTGGAATAGACCCATATTTTTCAATGGTCTGCATGGAAATATAACGGTCATTTCCGGCAAATAACTCGTCGCCCCCATCCCCGGCCAATAACAGGTCAATCCCCTGTTCCTTAGCCATTTTAGCACAATAATAGGCTGGAACAGCCGACGTATTACCATATGGCTCATCATAAATTTCAGCTATTTTTCCCTGAATATCTGTCGCATCATCCGGCACCACAAAATATTCATTATGGTCTGTCCCGAAATGCTTTGCGGCAATTCTGGCAAAAGCACTTTCGTCATATTTTGGATCATCGAAGCCGATGGTAAAGGTTTTTCCCTTGCCGTTATGCTTCATCATCAACCCCGAGACCGTACTACTGTCAAGTCCTCCACTCAGGAAAGCCCCGATAGCATCCGCGTCAGCTCCGTCCATCGTGCGGCATATGGCATGGTCCAGCTGTTCTGTAAGCCGATCCGCCCATTCGTCTATATTACCATTTTTTTCTGCCGTATAGGGCATTTCCCAATGGTAGCCTGTGGATAGTTTACCCGCCTCGAAATGAGCAAATTGCGCCGCCTCCAGCTTGGATATTTCATCAAAAATAGTTGTCGGCGCCGGCACCACGAAAAAATACAGATAGTTATATATGGTCTGCGGCGAAACCGTGGCCTCAAAACCTGGAAAATCCCGCATACCACCAGTAACAGAAGAAAAAACAAATGTATTATTTTTGCTTAAGCCAAAACACATGGGATATACGCCCATACGGTCAACGGCGATCAAGGCAATCTTTCGCTTGGGTGAGATCAGTGCCATGGACCATGCACCCTGCATGACCTTTAACACATTGCTGTTGTATCTTTTATAGCCCTCGATAAGTGCATAACCGTCCCCCCGTTCAGCCGCCAGTGTTTTCAGGACCGGATTCTGCCAGATAACCTTACCGCAAACAGTCGCCCGAAAATCATCTTCCTCGACAATATCATTAAAGTCATAACGGGATACAAGGGCCACCGCCCCCACAGGCGTGGATGATGTCTTCATATTGTTCAGATAATGACTGTCATGGTCGCCGCTGGACAGGCGGTTTGCCATTCTGGTCACGATCTCTTCGGGGGCAGTATCTTCGTCATAGGTCCCCACCCAGCCACTTATTCCCGTCATAAATCTAAATCTCCAATCCTCTTATACCAGCACTTCTTTTGGTGCGGGATGTCCTAAAAACGCCGTGGGGCTTGCGGACAGGCCGTATGCGCCTGACTGAAACAAAACCACATAATCACCGACCTCGCCATCCGGTAACATCATCCGGTCGCCTAACCGGTCCAGCGGCGTGCAAAGACAACCGACAATATTGGCCTGTTCTTTTGCACCCCCCGTCATCCGGTTACCAATGGCCACCGGGTAGTTTTTTCGGATAAGCTGGCCAAAATTACCTGACGCCGCCAGATGATGGTGCATCCCGCCGTCCGTAATCAGGTAATTCTCACCCCGTGAAGTTTTCTTATCAACGATTTTGCTCACATAGATACCGGCCTCCCCCACCATAAAGCGGCCCAGTTCAATGACCACTTCCGTATCCGGTAAATCCTGATGAAATTTTTTCATAAGCCGTGACAGTCCCTCCCCCAGAATTTTCAAATCCAATGGTGTGTCACCGGGAAAATAGGGAATACCAAAACCGCCACCGATATTGACTTTTTTAGGCGCATTCGGGGCATATTTCGATAGTTCCACCGCCAATGCCAGCGTCTTTTCCTGGGTTTCCAGCAAACTGTCTTCTTTCAAATTCTGTGAGCCACTGAAAATATGAAACCCGATAAAATCCAGCCCCAGTTCGGCCAACTGCTTTAGCATATCCGGCAGTTTTTCACTGTCCACTCCGAATTGCTGCGCTCCGCCGCCCATTTTCATGCCCGATGATTTCAGTTCAAAATCAGGATTCACCCGGATGGCCACTTTTGCCCTGACGCCCTGTTCCTGTGAAAGGCGGGCGATATTTTCCATCTCCAGAAAGGATTCCATATTGATCACCACCCCGGCGGCAATGGCTTGAGACAATTCCTGAACCGTTTTGCCGGGACCGGCAAAGCTGATCAGACCCGGATCCATACCCGTATCCAGCGCAATCGCCATCTCCCCCGCAGAGGCCAAATCAAGCCCGTCCACCAGACGACTCATATGCTGAACCACGGCGGGCATGGGATTTGCCTTCATGGCGTAATGCAGTTTCAGATTGGCGGGCAGATATTTCCGCATCTGTGCCACCCGTTCGCTAATCAGGACCCGGTCGTAAGCATAAAAGGGCGTCGACCCCACCCGGTTGGCCAACTGGCTGATCTTGATGCTGCCAATAGTGAGTTCACCATCCCGCACCGGAAATCCGGTGATAGGCGCATGTTCAGGTTTTTTCTTATCCATTTTAGCCATCAATTTTCTTCTTCTTTTATCACATCCGCCGCAATGGCCTTGCGGTCAATTTTACCGTTAGGATTTTTGGGCAGGCTGTCCCATTCAATAAGCTTGTGGGGCACCATATAGCTCGGCATCTCTGCCCGACAGTAAGCCATAATCGCCTCCATATCCAGACCAGCCTTGGTTTTGGCGGTGGCAATGATCCATATAGCCTGTCCCAGCCGCTCATGGTCAACACCAATGGCAGCGATTTCATCCACCAGCCCGCTGGCATAAATGGTTTCTTCCAATTCGGTCGGGCTGGTGCGGAAACCGGATGTTTTTATCATCTCGTCCCGGCGGCCCACGAAATAAAGAAAACCGTCGGCGTCCCTTTTCACCGTATCACCGGACCAAACCGCAATCTCCGGATTGGGCAATCCCGCCGGTTGTCCCGGTGCGGGCCGGTAACGCTCATTGGTACGTACCGGATCATTCCAATAGCCAAGCCCCACCAAAGCCCCCCGATGAACCAGCTCACCGGCCTCATCCACATCACACAGGCTGCCGTCCTTGCGCACCACCATAATTTCCGCATTGGGAATAGCCTTGCCCATGCTGTCGGGTATTCTGTCCACCTCTGACGGCGGCAGGTAAGTTGACCGAAAAGCCTCCGTCAAACCATACATCAGATATATATCGCTGTCCGGTAGCATCTGACGGAATTTATGGGTGACACGCACCGGCATCCGCCCGCCCGTGGTGGCAATATAACGAATGGATTTCACCGCTTCATCCGGCCAGTTCAGTTCACAGAGCTGAATCCATAAAGGCGGGACGCAGGTAATGCCGGTAATGCCATGCTTTACGGTCTGGCGAATCACATCCCGGGGCATCAGGAAATTCATCAGAACAACCGTAGCACCTACAGAAAAGGCCGTGGTCAACTGACTTAACCCTGCATCAAAGCTGAGGGGCAGGACGCTTAAAATTTTATCTTCAGGCGTATTTTCAAGGTAGCTGGCCACACTTTCGGCCCCGGCGATCATATTACGGTGAGACAGCACCACCCCCTTTGGGTTGCCCGTACTGCCCGACGTATAAAGGATGGCTACCATATCCGTATCAATGACCCCATGCATGTCCGTAGTGCTACCCCGGCCCTGTGCCATAAAGTCATCATAACTGATAATTTTCTTGCCCATATCCAGCACAGAATCCGGCATTTTCCCGGTTACAATAATCAGGTCCAGATCAGAACAATCCGCCAATTCATCCTTGAGCGCCGCAAGCCTGTCGCCGCTGGTCACCAGATAGCGAACGTTACAGTCTTTGAGGATATAGGTCACCTGACGGGCTTTTAATCCCGGATTGACCGGCACAAATACCCCGCCCGCACAGGCCGGACCAAAGATAGCGGTCACAGTCTCAAATTGTTTCGGCAAATAACAGGCCACCCGGTCATTTTTTTGCAGGCCGCGCTCCATAAGTGCCCGACCAAAAGCCACAACCTCGGTACCAAGCTCACCATAGGTCATTTCTGTTTTCTTGAAAATGAGGGCCACCTGCCCTGACTGCCGGGCCATCTGCCTTGTTATGAATTCTGACAAATTATTTATCATGGATAATTATTCTGTTTCCTTCTTCCACATTATCGGCAAACATATGGAGGATTAGTTATAAAAATATGAAGATAATATTTTAATTATTGTTTTACACTACAGAATAGTGGAATCTCAGTTTATTAACTTTTGGCATTTCATTATTAATTAACTTCGCCCCTTTAAGAACCTAACTTATAATAACATTACTATGGTCAAACCAGACAAATATATATGAGAATTCCTAATGTTAGTAGAAAAACACACAGATATAGAAAATATCGCAAAAGAATATTACAAACAAACATCAACACAACAATCCAATCTTTTTGAAATGCTTGAATGGTTTTCTCTGCTTCAAAAACATATACTACTGGAAAATGAGGAAGCCGTTTATTATTGCATAAAAAATACAGACAATAGAATTGAGGGAATTTTTCCACTTATAAAATGCATGAAGCCAGACAACACAGGCTATATGTTAAAAAGCCTATCAAATTTTTATTCCATGGAATATAGGCCATTTTTTGCTAAAATGGCGCGCAACAGCAAAAAAGCAGCCAACATATTCGCAGATTACCTGACAGTTGTTGAAAATGGATGGACATCTCTAG
>UOED01000068.1_pt1 | contig 65370 bp, 58 predicted proteins | sample 1990161 | NCBI WGS metagenome assembly UOED01 (sample SAMEA4728526, study PRJEB27164) | hydrothermal vent metagenome | biome: marine basaltic hydrothermal vent biome; feature: marine hydrothermal vent; material: mineral | place: Pacific Ocean | collected 2011-06-14/2011-07-23 | depth 1741 m | reverse complement strand
GCCAGCTTTAATTTCTAGGAAGTACAGACTTTAAATGAAAGGCGGTCACATGTTTGACCGCCTTTTTTATGTGCTAAAATTATTTATATGGACCTTAATGGGCTTCGTCCCAATTGTCCCCGACACCGCAGTCCACGGTCAGGGGGACCGAAATTTCAATGGCGGGCAGAGCGGCCTTTTCCATGATTTCCTTCACTACGGGAATGGTCCGGTCCACCTCAGCCTCCGGCACCTCAAACACCAGTTCATCATGAACCTGAAGCAGCATTTTTGCCGATAATCCGGCCCCTTCAAGCGCATCAGGCATCTGTATCATGGCCCGGCGGATCACATCGGCGGCGGCCCCTTGTATAGGTGCATTGATGGCGGCCCGCTCCCCGAAGGATCGGCGCATACCATTCTTGTCATTAATGCTGGCGATATGACAGCGGCGGCCAAAAATAGTTTCCACATAGCCATGCCTGCGGCAGAAATCCTTGGTGTCCTCCATATATTGACGAATACCGGGGAAGCGTTCGAAATAGGTATCAATGAACTGTTTGGCCTCCGCATTGCCAATGCCCAGCTGGCGGGCCAGACCAAAGGCACTGATGCCGTAAATAATACCAAAGTTAATCGCCTTGGCCTGACGGCGAACGGCGGGGTCCATGCCCTCGATAGGTACCCCGAACACCTGCGACGCGGTCATGGCATGAATGTCTATGCCCTCCCGAAAAGCCTGTTTCAGACTATCCAGATCCGCAATATGGGCCAACAGGCGCAGCTCAATCTGGCTATAGTCGGCGGCCAGAAATTTATGACCGGCTTTGGGGATAAAAGCCTTGCGGATTTTGCGGCCTTCCTCGGTCCGGATCGGAATATTCTGTAAATTTGGGTCATTGGATGCCAGCCGCCCGGTGGTGGTGGACGCCAGAGAATAAGACGTATGTATCCGCCCGGTATCTGCATTGATTTGATCCTGCAACGCATCCGTATAGGTGCTTTTCAGCTTGGCCAGTTGTCGCCAGTCCAGCACCCGCGCAGGCAGTTCGTAACCCTCTGCGGCCAGCCCCTCCATCACATCCACATTGGTGCTATAGCCCCCGCTTTTATTCTTTTTACCGCCGGATAATCCCATCTCGTCAAATAAAATCTCGCCCAGTTGTTTGGGCGACGCAATGTTAAATTCACGGCCCGCAAGCCCGTGGATTTCCGTCTCCAGAACCCCGAGCCGTTCGGCAAAATCATTGGACAAGCGGTGTAACATCTGACGGTCCACCAATATGCCTTCCTGCTCCATAGCCGCCAGCACAGCGGCCAGTGGCCGGTCCATTGTTTCATAGACGGTCATCATACCCTCATCCACAAGACGTGGTTTGAGCAGCCGATGCAGGCGGCCCGTAATATCCGCATCCTCGGCGGCATAATCCGTGGCCTTGTCCAGCGGAACCTTGTCGAAAGTGATCTTATTTTTACCCGTGCCGCAAATCTCCTTGAACGGAATACAGTCATGGTCCAGATGCCGTTTGGCCAGCTCATCCATGCCATGATGATGCCGCCCCGCATCCAGCGCATAGGAAATGAGCATGGTATCGTCCAGCGGGCTGATATGAATGCCCAACTTTGCCAGTATCAGATAATCATATTTTATATTCTGGCCGATTTTCAAGATTGCCGGGTCTTCCAGAACGGGTTCCAAGGTGGCCAGAACCTCCTCCATAGGCAGTTGTTCCGGACCTTTGTTATCGCCAAAATCAAGCTCCCCCTCCACCACCGACGTATGGGCAAGCGGGATATAACAGGCTCTCCCCGCCTCTATGGACAGGGAAATCCCCACCAGCCGCGCCCGCATGGCGTTCAACGACGTGGTTTCCGTATCAATGGTCACCTGATAAGCGGCGCGGATGTCGGTGATCCAACGATCAAGCTGGTCCATAGTGGTGACGGTTTCATAGGCAACCTCTGTCGGCGCGGCAGCGGCCTGATAGGTTTCCGGCACGTCGGAGCCCATATGAGACAGAACCTTGTTGGTCAGGCTGCGGAAGCCCTGTTCCTCCAGAAACGACAGAACCGCCTCCGGGTCAATATCCTTAACCGCCAGACTGTCAATGTCCGGCAGACCCGCCACATCCTGTTTCAGGGTCACCAGTTCGAGGCTGATGCGGGCCATGTCGGCAAATTCAATCAAATTCTGCCGCCGTTTGGGTTGCTTGATTTCCTCTGCCCGGGCCAGCAAACTGTCCAGATCACCATATTCCAGAATTAGTTGGGCCGCCGTCTTGACGCCAATGCCCGGCACCCCCGGCACGTTATCGGAACTGTCCCCGGCCAAAGCCTGAATTTCGATCACCTTGTCCGGGATCACGCCAAATTTCTCGAACACCTCATCGGGGCCGATATGGCGGTTCTTCATGCTGTCAAACATAGTCACCTGTGCGCCCACCAACTGCATCAAATCCTTGTCCGACGAAACGATGGTCACCTTGAACCCCGACGCTTCGGCCCGGCGGGCATAGGTGGCGATAATGTCATCGGCTTCAAAGCCGTTACTGTCAATGGCCGGGACGTTAAAGGCGGTGACCGCCTCACGTATGATGGCGAATTGGGGCACCAGATCATCCGGCGCAGGCGGACGGTGCGCCTTATAATCCGGATAGATGTCATTGCGGAATGTCTTGCGCGCCCGGTCGAAAATACAGGCCAGATGGCTGGGCCTCTCCCCGTCATCAAGGTCTTTGAGCAGCTTGAACAGCATATTGGAAAAGCCCATCACCGCATTGATCGGCGTCCCGTCATGGCGGGTCATGGGCGGCAATGCGTGATAAGCGCGGAAGATAAAACCCGACCCGTCGATAAGATAAAGATGCTTGGCACTTGCGCCAAGGGGGGAATCTGTCATAAGTTTACGACCTGAATATGAAATTTAATATTAAGTTGGGCGAAATATAGCATATGGATCATCAATTGGCTCTGGAAATTCGGGGTCTAGAAAAAATTTATGGCGGAGCCAGAGGCGAACCGTCCAAACACGCCTTGAAAGGCATTGACCTGAGCGTACGGAAGGGCAGTATCTTCGGGCTGCTCGGCCCTAATGGCGCGGGCAAATCAACCACCATCAATATTCTGGCCGGGCTGGTGCGCAAGACCGCAGGCACCGCCAAAGTATGGGGGTTCGACATTAACGAACAGCCGCGCAACGCCAAGGCCAGCATAGGCATCGTGCCTCAGGAGATATCTTTTGACGCCTTCTTCTCCCCGCGCGAAATGCTGGAACTTCAGGCCGGTTTTTACGGCGTGCCAAAAGCCGACCGGCGCACCGATGAAATCCTTGAGGCCGTCAGCCTGCTGGACAAGGCCGACAGCTATACCCGCCATCTGTCGGGTGGTATGAAACGGCGGCTGCTTGTGGCCAAGGCCATGGTCCATAACCCGCCCATTCTGGTGCTGGACGAACCAACCGCCGGGGTCGATGTGGAGCTGCGCCAGAATTTATGGAGCTATGTGCGCAAATTGAACGCGATGGGGGTTACCATCGTGCTGACCACCCATTATCTGGAAGAAGCCGAGGAATTATGTGACGAGATTGCCATCATCAATCACGGTGAGGTGGTGGCCTGTGACAGTACCAAAAATCTGCTGGGGCGGCTGGATGAGAAAGTGATCATCATCCGGCCCATATCACCCCTGTCCGCCGTTCCGGACATCCTGAAAAAAATCGGGGCCAGTCTGAACAAGGCGGGTGAAATCGTGGTTCAATTCAGCCCGAGCAACCTGTCCATCGGCAATATATTACAGAAAGTTCAGGAGGCCTCTGTGGAAATAGCCGACCTGTCAACGCAGGAAAGTGATCTGGAGGATATTTTCCTGCAAATCACCTCCGCAGATAAAGTCTGAGAAACCCATGTCAAAATTCCATGATTTCGATGTATTGGTGATCGGCAGCGGGGCGGCGGGTCTGTCGCTGGGCCTGAAAGTGGCCAGCCATGCAAAAGTTGCCATCCTGTCGAAAAACAAACTGAATGAGGGCAGCACATCCTGGGCGCAGGGCGGTATTGCGGCGGTACTTGATAACCGGGACAGCACCGAATCCCATATTGAAGACACCATGATCGCGGGCGCGGGGCTGTGCCACCGGGATACGGTGGCTTTTGTGGTGGAAAACGGCCATAATGCCATTGACTGGCTGGTGGATCAGGGCGTGTCCTTCACCAAGGAAACCACCCTCAAAAAAGACGTCTTTGTCGATGGAGATTATCACCTGACCAAGGAAGGCGGCCATTCCTTTCGCCGGGTGGTCCATGCCACTGATGCCACAGGGCAGGAAGTTCAGCTCTCACTGGAGACACAGGCGCGGAACCATCCCAATATCACCCTGTTTGAAAATCATATGACCGTTGACCTGATCGGCGACCAAAACCCGGACCCGGCAAAACGCCGCTGTGTGGGGGCCTACGTCCTTGATACCAAAAACAACCGCATGGATGTTTTCCGGGCCAAGGCCACAGTTCTGGCCACCGGCGGGGCGAGCCGGGTATATCTTTATACCTCCAATCCCGATGGCTCCACCGGTGACGGGATCGCCATGGCCTGGCGGTTTGGCTGTCGGGTGGCCAATATGGAATTTAACCAGTTCCACCCCACCTGCCTCTATCATCCGGAAACCCGGACCTTTCTGCTGACCGAGGCCCTGCGCGGTGAAGGGGCCTACCTGCGCCTGCCGGACGGGGAACGGTTCATGAAACGCTTTGATGAGCGGCTGGAACTGGCGCCCCGTGATATTGTCGCCCGGGCCATCGACCATGAGATGAAGCGGCTGGGCCTCGACTGTGTCTATCTGGATATCTCCCACAAGGATGCGGGTTTCATCCAGGAGCATTTCCCGACCATCTATAAACGTTGTTTGGAATTGGGTTATGACCTGACGAAACAGCCTATCCCGGTGGTCCCGGCGGCCCATTATACCTGCGGCGGGGTCATGACCGGTCCGGCGGGCCAGACCGACGTGGCGAACCTGTTTGCCATTGGCGAGGTCGCCCATACGGGCCTGCATGGGGCCAACCGCATGGCCAGCAATTCCCTGCTGGAATGTCTGGTCTACGGCCATGAGGCGGCCAAGGAAATCCTCTCCCTGATCAAGACAGAAAAGCTGTTTGACAATATCCGCCCCTGGGATGCAAGCCGGGTGATGGATAGTGACGAAGATGTGGTGATCTCCCATAACTGGAATGAACTGCGCCATTTTATGTGGGATTATGTGGGTATTGTACGCACTACCCGGCGGCTTGAGCGGGCAGCGCGGCGCGCAGATATGCTGGCCGGGGAAATCCGTGAATATTACAGCCATTTCCGGGTAACGCCGGACTTGCTTGAACTGCGTAACCTTGTGGTGGTGGCGGATTTGATTATCCGGTCGGCCCTGCTGCGCACCGAAAGCCGGGGCCTGCACTATATGCTGGATTATCCGGAAACCGACCCGGTTATGGATGGCCGCGACACCATCCTGCGCCCACCCCGCCGCCCTCTGGCGAGATAATTGCCACAATATTGCCTTATTCTGCTCTCACTTCTGCCGCAAAGGGGGCCTAGTATCTGTAATTGCTAAATCCCCTTTAGCCAGCCACTGGAAATGCGATAGATACCCCTCTTCCACCCCGTATATTTCCGGTAGCTGGCTATTTTTTTTGCCTTCTGATAGGATGACTTTTTCACCACGCTATCACCAAAAGGGGCAACCTCATGAAATTATATGAACTGGTCGGCAAGGACAAAACCCAAGGGTTCAGCCCCTATGTCTGGCGATCGCGTATGGCCATCGCCCATAAGGGGCTTGAGGTTGAAATGGTGCCTCTGATCTTTACTGAAATTGGCGAACTGAAAGATATTGACGCCAAAACTGTGCCCATTCTGGATGATGACGGCACCCTGATTACCGACAGTTGGGATATCGCCTGTTATCTGGAGGAAAAATATCCCGACCGGCCATCCCTGTTCGGCGGCGAAGCGGGCAAAGCCTATGCCAATTTCTTTAATTTCACCAGCTTTACCCATCTGGTCATGCCGCTGTTTCAAACGCTGGCCTATGATATTTTTGAAGGGCTGGATGAGAAAGACAGGGCCTATTTCCGCAGCTCCCGCGAAGCCCGGCTCGGTAAAAGCCTTGAGGAGGCCCACGCCCATCAGGACCAGTCTTTGAAAATATTGCAGAAACAGCTCTGGCCCTATAACACGCTCTTGAAGTCGCAGGCGTTCTTCCACGGTCATCAGCCGGCCTATACAGATTATATCATGTATGGCCTGTTTCAATGGGCCAAAGGGGTCAGTGCGTTGCCTATAATATCACCCGATGAGCCACTATATGGCTGGCGGGCAAAGATGGATGAGCTGTTCGGCGGGCTGGGGAAAGTCATCCGGACAAAAAAACCTGCCTGAGGGAACCTTTCGCCCTTGAATTCCACCCGGTCCGTTCCATATTTAGCTACAACTGATTTACTAAAGTAGGGTGTATTAAATATGACGACAAAAACCAAAACGGAAAAGGTGGAAAAACACGGTTTTCAGGCCGAGGTTTCCAAACTTCTTCACATGATGGTCCATTCGGTCTATTCCGAACGGGAAATTTTCCTGCGTGAGCTGATCTCCAACGCCTCTGATGCCTGTGACAAGCTACGCTATGAGGCCCTGACCAAACCGGAACTGACCAAGGATGATCCGGACTTTAAGGTCACCATCACCCTTGATGAGAAAAACAGCCGTCTGACCCTGTCCGATAACGGTATCGGTATGAACCATGATGACCTGATTTCCCATCTGGGCACCATTGCCCGGTCCGGCACCGGGGCCTTTATGGACAAGCTGTCTGGTGATGACACCCAGGACATCAATATGATCGGCCAGTTCGGGGTTGGTTTCTATTCCGTCTTCATGGTATCCGACGATATCACCGTCATCAGCCGCAAAGCGGGCGAGAAGGAAAGCTGGTCATGGCATTCAGACGGCATCGGTGAATATACCCTCACCCCCGCCGCCAAGGAAAACCGGGGCACAGACATCATCCTTCATATCAAGGATGACGCCAAAGAGTTTCTGGAAGAATTCCGCATCCGGTCCATTATCAAGACCTATTCCGACCATATCGCCATTCCCATCACCCTGGTCATGGAAAAAGACGGCGAGGAGAAGGCGGAAAAAATCAATGAAGGCACCGCGCTGTGGGTTCGGCCAAAGTCCGACATTACGGCGGAACAATATAAGGAATTTTACCACCATGTGGGTCATGCCATGGATGATCCGTGGCTGACACTTCATTACAAGGCCGAGGGCAAAATCGAATATACGGTGCTCATGTTTATCCCGAGCCAGCCGCCCATGGACCTGTTTGATCCGGCCCGTAAAACCCGCAGCAAGCTTTATGTAAAGCGCATCTTCATCACCGATGACTGCGAGGATCTGATCCCCAGCTACCTGCGGTTCATGCGCGGGATTGTTGACAGCGAAGACCTGCCGCTGAATATCAGCCGGGAGATGCTACAGAATAACCCGGTGCTGAACAGCATCCGCACCGCTGTCACCAAAAAAATCCTGTCCGAGCTTGAGAAAAAAGCCAAAAAGGATGCGGACGCCTATGCGGTTTTCTGGAAATCTTTTGGCCCGGTATTGAAAGAGGGCATCTATGAGGATTTTGGCCGCCGGGATCAACTGATGAAACTGGCCCGCTTTGAAAGCACTGACACAGAGGGCCTGCAAAGCCTTGATGATTATGTTGGCCGCATGAAAGACGGGCAGGAAAATATCTATTATATCACCGGCGATAACCCCGAAGCCGCCCGCCGTTCGCCCCAGCTTGAAGGCTTTAAAGCCAAGGGAATCGAAGTGCTGTTCCTGACCGATGCGGTGGATGATTTCTGGTTGCAGATGGTGCCGGAATATGAGGGCAAGAAATTTCAGTCCGTCACCCGCGGCACCGCCGACCTTGACGACAAGAAAGACGATGACGACAAGAAGGACAAGAAAAACAGCCCGGAAATTGACGCCCTGATCGGCCTGCTGAAAAGCAACCTTGAGGGAGCGGTCAAGGATGTGCGCCTGTCCAACCGCCTGACCGACAGCCCGGTCTGCCTTGTGGCTGACGAGGGGGATATGGATATTCACCTTCAGCGGATTCTGAAACAGCATCAACAGCTTGACCAGACCACCCTGCGGGTTCTGGAAATCAATGAAAACCATCCGTTGATCAAGGCCATCGCCGCCAAAGCCACCGGCAAGGGCGCCATTGATGCCTTAAAAGATGCGTCCAATCTGTTGCTGGATCAGGCCCGGATAATGGAGGGTGAACTGCCCGCAGACCCGGCGGCCTTTGCCGGACGCCTGTCAGCCATCATGACCAGCGGGCTGAAATAAGGGTTATTTCAGCTTGACCGCCGCGATGATGGGGCCGGTCTCCCGGGATTGTAACAGAAGGGCATAGGCATCATAATTGCCTGTGCCCAGATCCTGCCGGGACAGGGTGAGGCGGACTTCCTGCCCCATCCAGCTGCCGATGCGTTTGATGGATTGAACCACATTATGATAGGTTCGTGTCTGTCCGGCATTCTCGCCGCCCCGAATATCCACCGTTCTCTCAAAGTCATAGCCAATGACCCATATGGTAGCGGCGGGTTCCCCGTCACTGGCCCCAATCCTGAGATTAATCATGTCGCCTGATTGATCAAAGGTAATATCCAGATCACTCAGCCGGACAGGCACCGTATCAGTGATTATCTGCTTCACCAGGTCGCCCTTTGACCCGATCACATCGCGCGCGCCCTGAATGATCATCTGCGGGGTATAAACACCATTTTTGCCCAGTGATATATTGTATTTCCGTTGCCGTATTGTGCAGTCCGGTTGGGCCAGCGTATCTTTCCAGCCCAGATAATTCCAGTAATCAACGGAATAACTAAGCGCCAGCACATCTTTCCGCATGCTGAGTTTTGCCAGAACCTCATCCGCCGGCGGACATGAATTGCACCCTTGTGAAGTGAAAAGTTCGACCACAACAAGACTTTGGCCGCCCTCGCCCGCCGACTCGGAACGCGCTTGGGCCAAGCCCGTATTCATATTTGCACCCAGCGCCGCAAACATCACTAAAACAGATAAAATTCTAACCATATGTAAAACTATATTCATGCCTTCAGGGTATCGTAAGCGTGAATAAACTGCTAATCACACTATAGTGAATGTTATAGAGTATTTTGTTGAGAGACAAAAACACAGCAAGGATACGCTTTTTTGTGAGTGACCAAAAGATTTCTGTTGAGGCATCCATATCGGAGAGCTACAAGTTCCTCATGGGACATATGCCCCATTTTTTCCGGCTGATGTATGGCCCGCTCATCCTGTGGGTGTCGGTCAAGCTCGGCGAACAAATCCTTGCCAGAGAATATGACATTCAGATAAACGGCAATAATATCCTGCATCTGTTTACGGCGGCTTTTGCCATCGTCTGGTACCGGCAATTTCTGCTCGGCTCAGACTATGCCAGCTACCGTCTGATGCTGAAAGAGGGTTTCTCCGGCAGTCATTTCACCCTGCAGAGAGCATGGCGGGCTTTGGTGCGAATTATCATTATCACACTGGTGTTGCTGGTGCCCACATTGATTGTCTCCATGAGTATGATGATCTATTTTGCCCAGCAAGGCGTACAATTCTCGGACGAACTCATTCAGGATCTGGCCATCAAAAGCACCTTCATCGTTATGGTGATCTTCTCCCCCATATTAGTTCGCCTGTCCCTCTATACGGCGGGTTTTGCCTTGGGGCGCACCTCATTGACTTTCAAACAGCTTTGGCGGCAGACCCGGGGCTATACCGCAACCCTGTGGCTGGTGGCGATCCGGGGGTTTTTGCCGCTCAGCCTTTATAACTATTCCCTGACATGGTTTCTGAATATCGCCATGGAAAGAATGGCCGCCCATTATATTATCTCTACCATCGTGGTGGAAACGCTGGCGGCCTTCCTGACGTTTATGATGCTGGCCATTGTGGTGGCCGCCAATGCGGAAGCCTTCCGGGTGTTAATCGGCGTGCGTCAGGGCGATGTCCCTCACAGGGCAGATTCCGGCACACGCCGGGAAGACGTTGCCTCAAGCAAAGTCTCCGGGCAGGCCGTTTAATATCTGTTACCTATTCCGCAGCAAGATTGCGCAAGACATAATGCAGGATGCCGCCGTTGGCAAAATATTCCACTTCATTGGCCGTATCAATGCGGCATAGAACCGTAATATCTTTTGTGCTGCCATCCGCATAGGTCACCTTGACCGCCACATCCTGACGGGGGGTAATGCCATCCGCAATGCCGGTAATATCGAAAGTTTCCGTCCCCACAAGACCCAAAGTCTCGCGGTTATCACCGTCTTTGAACTGCAATGGCAGGACGCCCATGCCCACAAGGTTGGACCGGTGAATACGCTCAAAACTTTCCACAAGCACGGCTTTGACCCCCAGCAGGTTAGTGCCCTTGGCCGCCCAGTCCCGGCTTGATCCGGTGCCATATTCCTTGCCGCCCACAACCACAAGCGCGGTGCCTGCTTCCTGATAGCGCATGGCCGCATCATAGATGCTGATCACATCACCAGACGGATAATGGGTGGTCCAGCCACCCTCTGTTCCCGGTGCCATCAGATTGCGCAGACGGATATTGGCAAAGGTGCCGCGCATCATGACCTCATGATTGCCGCGCCGTGAGCCATAGCTGTTAAAATCCTTGCGCGCGATACCGTGGTCCTGCAGATATTTACCCGCCGGGCTGTCCAGCTTGATCGCGCCAGCCGGTGAAATATGGTCGGTAGTGATGCTGTCGCCAAGCAGAGCCAGAAGGCTGGCCCCCTTGATATCAGCGAATGCGCCGTCCGTGGTCTTGCTCATGCCCTGAAAATACGGTGGCAGGCGGATATAGGTAGAATCCTCATCCCAGTCATAGGTTTCACCCTCGGCCACATTGATCGCCTGCCATTCGGCGGTTCCGGCGAAGACATCGCTGTAGCGCTCAATGAACATATCCCGGCTGAGGGAGGCGGCGATGGCGTCAGCAATTTCCTTATTGCTGGGCCAGATGTCTTTCAGGTAAACGTCGTTGCCTTGTGTGTCCTGTCCCAAGGCATCATTGGTGATGTCAAAGCACATGGACCCGGCAATGGCATAGGCCACCACCAGGGGCGGTGAGGCCAGATAGTTGGCCTTGATGTCCTGAGATATCCGGCCTTCAAAATTCCGGTTGCCAGACAGAACCGACGTACAGACCAGATCATTGGCATTTATCGCCGCCGAGATCGGGGCCGCCAGTGGGCCGGAATTGCCGATACAAGTCGTACAGCCATAGCCCACCACATTAAAGCCCAGCGCGTCCAGATGCGTCTGCAAGCCGGCCTTTTCAAGATATTCACTGACCACCTGTGATCCGGGGGCCAAGGATGCCTTGACCCACGGCTTTTTGTTTAAGCCCAACGCATGAGCCTTTTTCGCCACCAGCCCGGCGGCCACCATAACGCCGGGGTTGGAGGTATTGGTGCAGGAGGTAATGGCCGCGATCACCACATCACCGTGACGGATGCCATGATCATCCCCCTCGGTCTCAAAGACTGTACCCTTTTCATCAATCTTGCCAAAATCAGCCAGCACCTTGTCAAAGGCGGTGACGGATTCTTTCAGGGCGACCCGGTCCTGAGGCCTTTTTGGGCCGGAAATATTCGGCTCAATGGAGGAAATGTCAAGTTCCAGACGGTCGGTATAAACCGGCTCCGGCGCATTTTCGTCCAGCCACATGCCCTGCTCTTTGGCATAGGCCTCGACAAGGGCGATATTATCTTCTGTCCGTCCGCTCAGACGCAGGAAATTCAATGTCTGATTTGACACCGGGAAGAAGCCGCAAGTAGCGCCATATTCCGGTGCCATATTGGCCAAGGTTGCCTGATCCGCCAGCGTCAGTTCATCCAGTGCGGAGCCGTAAAATTCAACGAATTTACCGACCACGCCCAATTCGCGCAGCATCTCCACAACCCGCAGTACCAGATCAGTGGCCGTGATGCCTTCCTGTAACTTTCCGGTCAATTTAAAGCCCACAACCTCAGGGATCAGCATGGATACGGGCTGGCCGAGCATAGCAGCCTCGGCCTCGATACCGCCAACGCCCCAACCCAATACGGCCAGACCATTTATCATGGTGGTATGGCTGTCGGTGCCAACGCAAGTATCGGGATAGGCCACGGTCCGGCCTTCGATATCGGCGGTCCAGACCGTTTTGGCAATATATTCAAGATTAACCTGATGGCAGATGCCGGTGCCGGGCGGGACGGCGGAAAAATTATCAAAGCTGCCCTGTCCCCATTTCAGAAACTGATAGCGTTCCGCATTACGGGTCATTTCCAGATCGACATTTTCCTTCAGGGCCGATGCGGTCCCGGCCACATCCACCATCACCGAATGGTCGATAACCAGATCAACGGGGCTGAGCGGATTGATTTTCTGAGGGTCGCCGCCCATATCCTTCATGGCGTTACGCATGGCGGCAAGGTCAACAACGGCGGGGACGCCGGTGAAATCCTGCATCAACACACGGGCCGGACGATATTGGATTTCCTGGCTGTCTTTACCCAGATTTTTCTGCCAGTCCACGATGGCCTGCACATCACCGGTGGAAACAGTTACCCCATCCTCATAACGCAACAGATTTTCCAGCAATACTTTCATGGTATAGGGCAGACGGGAAATATCGCCCAGTTTCTCCGCCGCCGCTTTCAAGGAATAATAATCATATTCCTTACCGTTCACGTCCAATGTCCGGCGGGTGCCGAGCGTATCTTGACCTACTGTTGCCACGGGGAGTCTCCTTATGAATGAATGCTGTAATTCTTCTGTGCTTTTTGCACCATAATGAATGAATTCTCAAGGAAAAACACGTTTCTTTCCTCAATATTTATCCGCTTTTGACCAGACTGCTTTTGATCAGACTTCTTTTCAACACCATATAACCAAACAGACCGGAAATCAGTGAGCCGAATATAATGCCAAGTCGCTCATCAAACATAAGATTGACGCCCGTTTCCTCAAAGGCCAGAGAACCAATGAACAGGCTCATCGTGAAACCAACACCGCACAGCAAGGCGGCCCCGTAAAGTTGCAACCAACTGGCCCCGTCCGGCAATTTGCAAAAACCGCTTTTGATGGCCAGCCAGCATAAGCCGAAAACACCGATCTGCTTGCCAAAGAAAAGACCGGCTGCAATGCCCAGCGTAACCGGATGGGTAATATCACTGATTCTGACATCACCGAAATATATCCCCGCATTACAAAAAGCAAAAAACGGTAAAATCACATAGGCCACAACACTATGCAGGTCATGTTCAAGGTCTTTCAGGGGTGAATGGTCCGGATTGTCGGGATTCTTCATAGGGATAAAAAACGCCAGAATGACCCCCGCCAGCGTAGCATGGACACCTGATTTTAACGTGGCAACCCACATGACAACACCGATCAGCAAATATATGCTTTTGGTCACAACGCCCCGCCTGTTCATAAAAATCAGAATGGCGATGGAAACTGCGACGACCAGCAGTGCTGTCATAGAAATTTTACTGGTATAGAAAAGTGCGATGATAACAATAGCTCCGATATCATCAAATATGGCCAAAGAGGCCAGAAATATTTTCAGACTGATAGGTACCCGATCGCCCAGTAACATAAGGATACCAAGGACAAAAGCAATATCCGTCGCGGCGGGAATAGCCCAGCCTTTCAGGGCAACAGCATCCTGATGATTAAAGAAAACATAAACAAGGGCAGGTGCAAACATACCGCCAATGGCCCCCACCGCCGGTAAAATAACATTCTGTGGTTTGTTCAGTTCCCCGACCAGAAACTCCCGCTTAAGCTCAAGCCCGATCAGAAAGAAAAATACCGCCATCAGACCGTCATTCACCCAAAGCAACAGAGGTTTGGCAATTTCAAGTGCTCCGACCTGCACCGCAACAGGCGTATCAAGCAAGGCATTATAAAAGCCCCGCACCGGTGAGTTTGTGATAATAATTGCCAACAGAGCTGTTGCCATTAACAATAATCCTGCGAAAGATTCCTGACGCACAAAATCGCGGATAAAATTACTTACTCTTGTCATTACGCTTCCGTCTGTTGACCTTAATTTTTGCTATATAAGAAGGATTTCATATCATACAAGACAATGGAGAAAAACTCAGGTGAATAATGTTAAATATCCAAAAATCTGGTCACATATGGTTTATTCTCACAACTATAAAGTATTCTGAAAAAATATAAATCTCTTTTTAATATATACCAACTGTTAAGGATATTCATATATATCTTGAGTATCTGTTCGGTTATCTTAGGGTATAGTGAATATTTCTCTAAGTATAACATACTGAAATATTTATGGTAAATGATATTAAACATGTATATATTACTTCGTAACATACTAAATATAATGCGTAAGGGCATGGCGATAGTCATCAGCCCATGGCACCATCGCAATATGTCTTCTGACAAAAAGAAGCCAGGGGCCGCGCTTGCCGATACAGAGAACCGCCTGAAAGAAGCGCTGGCGCAACTGGATCAGGAAAAGGATCTCCTCTGCCAGCAAAAGCAGGAATCCCTTAAAATGAAGCAAAAGGCCGGACTGGCCCGGGATCTTCAAAATCAGGTACAATCAGAGCTGGATTTTCTAAAAGAATTCGCCGGGCAGACCAAAACAAGCCTGTTTAAAATGGCAGATTCCATTGATATTGAACTGCAAAATAATATCCAGAACATCACCACTCAGGCCGAAAAGGCCAATCATATTGCCGCCCGGTTGACCGGCTCCGCCGAAACCGTTGGCCATAAATCCAATCTTGTTGCCCAAAGCGCGGCGCAGGCCCTTGACAATACGGCTACGGTACAACAGTCCGCAGAAGGATTGAGTATCGCCGTGGAAACAATCGCGCGCCAGATGGAACAGACCACAGAGCTTACCCAAAAGGCCGTGAGCATAAGTGACAACACCCAGCAAACCATTTTCGGACTGGAACAGGCCGCACAGGGCATCGGCGACATCATCGGTTTGATCAGTAATATTGCCGGCCAGACCAATCTTCTGGCCCTGAACGCCACCATAGAAGCCGCCCGCGCCGGGGACGCCGGCAAAGGATTCGCCGTCGTAGCAGCAGAGGTCAAGGACCTGGCCAGCCAGACCACAAGATCCATCGGTGAAATTACCGGCCATATAGAAGGTATTCAGGCCAAAGTCGCCGAAGCGGTCACGGATATTGACAAAATCAAGAAAAGCATTGATGAGGTTCAGGAATCCTCAGACGTAATCCGGGATGAACTGGCCCGGCAGAGTGACGCCACACAGGAAATCACCACCAATGTCACCGGCGCCCGCAACAGCGTCCAGACCGTAACAGACGGCGCACAGGACATCTCTGACGAAGCCACCAGCAATGTCGAAATCGTCCGGGAAATCAATCATATTTCAGAAGGCTTGGCCGAACAGGTATTATCAATCCGTACCAACATGATGGAAATTATCCAATGCGCTCTGGACGAGAATGAACGACGCGAATCCAGGAGATTTACAACTTCTGTCAAATCAACCATCAGGATGAACGGCTCAAAAGAAGACATACCCGTTCAGATCATGGATTTTTCCGCTGGTGGCCTTAAAATTAAATTGCTGGACAAACCGTTATCCGATGACGTAACCAACGGCGAAATTTCAACGGGCGAATCTGGCACGACAATCACCTTTAACATCCGCAATATCAATGATGACATCATCAATGCACAATTTGATGAAGGTGAAGATGAAGATCTGATCCGTATGTTTAATGTCTATCTTCAAAGTCAGGGGCCGGAAAAAGACCAAAGTGACCTGATGGATGATGTGGAACTGTTCGGATAAATAGGGCAGTTTTGCCGTATTTCGCCTGCAAATCACCATAGTCAGGTCAAACTATAACCCCATTGCTCTCTTATGTTTCTGTCATAGCAAATAGAATCAGGAGACCAAAACCATGAGAAGACATTCTTACCCATATCCAACCAACGCTTTTGCCACCAAAACCACCGGTCATGCCTTCCCATGGTCAAAAATCACCCTGCTGTTTTTAATGACCAGCAGTTTCCTGATTTTTGCCACCACCGGCACCAGCAATACGGAAACACTGGCCAGTTGGACCACCCAGGTGAGTGAAATTCTTACCGGAACGGCCCTGTTTACCCTGGCCGCTATTTTGCTGATATGGGCCGGGCGGTTGATGCCAAAAAACATATAGAGACAATATCCGTCAAATGTTATAGCTTTCTGAAAAGCAAATATGGGTTTTTCAGTGAGCGATAAAATAAGTGATCATCTAAGCGGGCAAAACCTCACCTGCATCCGGGGGGACAGACCGGTTTTCTCAAATCTGGCCTTTGACCTGCCGCCGGGCCGGGCGCTGATCCTTCAGGGTGCTAACGGGTCGGGCAAGTCCAGCCTGATGAAAATCATTGCCGGCCTGTTGCCCGCCATAAACGGTGAAATTTCCCTTCAGGGCCAAAATATTCTCGGCGATAAAGACTGGATCAGTCAGAATATCTGTTATCTGGCCCATAAAAACGGCATGAAGCCGGAACTGACCGTAGCGGAGAATCTCACCTTCTGGGCCAGATTGGAACGCCATAACGGTGATGTGCGAGAGCAGGCCGTAAAAATCGGCATTGATCATTGTCTTGACCTGCCGGTGTCCTACCTGTCCTCCGGTCAGGCGCGCCGCGCCGCCCTGACCCGCATCCTGTGTCATCCGGGCAATATATGGCTCCTTGACGAGCCGACCGTCGGGCTGGACAGTGACGGTGTTGCGCTTCTGTCGGGCCTGATGAATGATCATTTAAGGCGGGGCGGGCGCATTCTGGCGGCCACCCATATTGAGCTTGGCCTTGAGACGGATAAAAGCTCAATCCTGAATATGGCCGACTTTACCTATCAGATGCCGGATATATTTGAGGAAAGCCTGCTATGATCTCCCTCATCCTTGTCATCATTGCCCGTGATCTTCGCCTGTCCCTGCGGCGCGGTTCCACCACCATTATGGTCATGGGGTTTTTTGTCATGGTGGTGATCATGTTCCCCTTCGCCATCGGACCGGAGCAGAATATCCTGCAACGGATGTCCGTGGGCGTGATCTGGGTGGCGGCCCTCCTGTCCTGCCTCCTGTCACTGGACAGCATATTTCAGTCCGATTATGAGGATGGCTCACTGGACCAGTTTATTTTAAGCCCGGTACCGCTGGAACTTGTGGTGCTGGCCAAATGCATTGCCCACTGGATTACCACCTCCCTGCCGCTGATTATCATCACCCCCATTCTGGGTATTCTGATGAATTTACCGGAGCAGGGTTATTTCCCGCTAATTTTGACCATGGTGCTGGGCACGCCGGCGCTCAGCTTTATTGGCGGCATCGGGGCGTCGCTCACCGTCACCCTGCGCCGGGGCGGGGTGTTGCTGTCCCTGCTCATATTACCGCTCTATATTCCGGTGCTGATTTTCGGGGTTCTGGCGGTCAAGGCGACCATAGGCGGCTATCCGGCGACAGAGCATCTGATGCTGCTCGTCAGTTTCAGCCTGTTCAGCGCCGCCATCACCCCCTGGGCGGCAGCGGCAGCCATCAGGTCCGGTCTGGAATAAGCGCAACCGGATTTAGATGCCGGGGGTCCGTATCTTCGATGGTTGATTTCAGGAAACCGGGAACAAAGGGCTTGATGCGGTCCATCAATTTGTTGAGCAACGCATATTTCCGGCGCAGCTTACGGGTGAACATGCATATCATATAGCTTTCCGAAACCAGCAGGCTAAGACCGACCAAAGCCAGCAACTGACCAAGCGGCAGGGGCAATGGCGCCGTGATCAAACCGATCAGCACAAACAGCCATCCTGTGGCGAGCTTTATGGGGCGTTTAAATCTTTTCATATTCTAATTCCGGAATCTGTTGACGGGCACATATATTCATAGGATACTTCTAACCGTCGAATAGCAATATCTATGCGACCAAGGCGCCTGAAAATAAGACCAACAATGTAATTTATATATTTTTTTATTTTAGAACTTGTCTAAACAATGATTCAAGTGTAGGATATTTTTATAAAAATTACTTAAGGTGGCCCTGATGAAAAAAATATTTTCGATTACAGCAATTGTCCTTTTTTTTAGTATCCAGACGGGTTTTGCCGAACCTCTGGGCTTGCCGCCCGTGCCAATTCCGGCGGATAATCCCCAATCCAAAGCAAAAATTGCCCTTGGTGAAAAACTGTTCAACGACCCCCGTTTCAGCAGTACCGGTGACGTAAGCTGCGCCACATGCCATGATGCGGCCAAGGGATTTGCCGATGGCCCCCTGAAAACATCAGAGGGCATTAAGGGCTTGACCGGCACCCGCAATGCACCAACGATACTCAATGCCGCCTTTATGAAAAGCCAATTCTGGGATGGCCGTGAGCCTGATCTGGAAGGCCAGTCAAAGGGCCCCTTCATCAATCCCGTGGAAATGGGCCTGGAAAATCATGATCCCATCTTAACGTTGGTGCGGGACGACCGGGCCTATTGGAAGATGTTTCGGAAAGTCTTTGGGCTTAAGAAGAAAGATGCCCTGACCATGGACCATGTGGCCAAGGCAATTGCGTCTTTTGAACGGACAATCATTTCCGGTAACAGCCCGTTCGATCATTATTACTTTACCAATAACAAGGCCGCCATGACACCATCCGCCGTAAGAGGCTTTAATGTCTTTCTGGAACAGGGGCGTTGTGTATCCTGCCATACGGTGTCCCAGACCCACGCCCTGTTTACCGACAGCCGTTTTCATAACCTTAATGTGAATTTCAACAGCATTTCCGGTGGCGTACAGGCGCTGGCCAAGCGCCAGCAGCAGGAAAAGGCCGACGGCGTTGATCTGGACGTCAGCATCCTGACCGACAAGGCCGTGTCTGAACTGGGCCGTTTCGTGGTCACCGGGCAATGGCGGGATATCGGAGCCTTCAAAACCCCGACCCTGCGAAATGTTGACCTCACCGCGCCCTATATGCATGACGGCAGCATCAAGACATTGGAAGATGTGGTTGATTTCTATAACAACGGCGGCTTTGTCAAGGCCGGGGATCCGGTCAACAGCTTTCAAAGCGGCGGCATCCGGCCCCTTGGCCTGAACGATACGCAAAAAGCTGATCTGGTGGCTTTTCTAAAGATGCTGACCAGCCCGCTAAACTGATTTCTGTGAAAACAAATCGTCAAATAGTGACAGAAAGAGAAGAACCATGAGCATTATAAATCGCCGAACCCTGCTGAAAACCGGGGGCACATTTGTCGCCGGGGCCTGCCTGCCCCTGACCAATATCCGGCTTGCCTTTGCCGACCAATCACAGGATTTCACCTTTGCCTATATCTCTGATTCCCATATTCAGCATATCAAAGGCACAAAATTTGTCCGCAACTGGGATCAGGGCCTGAAACGGGCCGTGGCCGAGGCCAACCTCATGTCGCCCAAGCCGGATTTTGTCATGTATGGTGGTGATCTGGCCCAGCTGGGCACCCGGGAAGAACTGGACCACGGTTTTGAGATAATGTCGGCCCTGAAACATAAGACCCATTATGTTATGGGGGAGCATGACTATTATGCTGACCTCGGCGAATATTGGTCTTCTCAGGTGGGAAAGCAATATTACAGCTTTGATCACAAGGGCGTTCATATCATTGTGCTCAACAGCATCCTGACCGATGACCACTGGACCCATGAGCGTTGGGCCAATGGCACCGAACGCATGGGGGTTATGGCAGGGCTGGACGATCCCCGTGGGTCACCCTTTATGGTTGGGGCGGCGCAGCGAAAATGGCTGGCCAATGACCTGAAAGACGTCAGCAAGGACACGCCGATTATCGTCTTTTCCCATTCGCCGTTGCAAAAACTATTTAAAAACTGGAATTTCTGGACCGATGATGCGGAGCTGGTACAGGCTATCCTCCAGCCCTTTGACAGCGTCACCGTATTTTACGGCCATGTCCATCAAATCCAGTATAACCAGATTGGCAATATTACCTTTCATTCGGTGATGGCCACGGCCTGGCCCTGGCCCTATCCGGAAAGCTATGCCCAGGCGGAAAACCATATGCCGCACCTGACCGTGCCCATTAACCGGGCCGATCCCTTCTTTGAGCGCGACGCCACCGGCTGGCAATATGTTGACATCAACAGCGGCAAGGCCACCGTCAAATTCAGCCTGACCGAGAATGAACCCCGGACCGTTGGCTATGATGCCGAACGCGGCCAACCGGTGGACACCAAATATGTCAGCCGTACAAAACCACCGCAAAACCACTATTAGTCCCGGACATCACAAGGAAAATATTATGCGCAACATCATTCAAACACTGCTTTTGGTCGCCGCCCTCGGCATGGGAAATACCCTGACGGCACAGGCGGATGAATTCACCAAGGAAGATCTGGACATCTGGCAAAAGGAATTTATGGCCGTAGTGGCCGTTGGCCGGGCGGCGTTCACGGACCCGAATCTGGGCACCAACGGCGTGGTCTGCGCCCAATGCCATCCCAACGGGGCCAATACCCACCCGGAAACCTATCCGAAATTCCAGAAACAGATAGGCCGGGTCATTACCCTGCCGGAAATGATCAACTGGTGTATCCGCAACCCCCTTGAAGGCAAGCCAATGGCCCTTGATGACCCCAAGATGGTCGCCATGCAGGCCTATATCACCCATGAGCGGCGCAATGTTAAACTGACCCCCGGAAAGCATTAAATAACCAGCGTTTATACAGGGCTCAAATTGATCTCAATCAAACTTATGTGAGCGGGAATCAAATAAAGCTATTTAACTTGATTAAAAAGTTCGCAGCATGTAGACCATTTTTATGCATAAATTTGCCAATCCAGCCCGCTTTATGCGGTTGAGTAATATGTTTCTGCCCTGGATAGCGGGCCTGACTGTTCTGCTGTTTGTCCTTGGTCTTTATTATGCCCTTGTGGTTGCGCCCGAGGATTATCAGATGGGCAACACGTACCGGATTATGTTTGTTCATGTACCGGCGGCCTATATGGCCCAATTCGGTTACGGGGCCATTGCAGTGGCCAGTGCCGTGGGCTTTATCTGGAAACATCCCCTTGCGGATCAGGCGGCGCGGGCCATCGGGCCCGTGGGCGCGGCTTTTACCGCCCTTGCCCTGATCACCGGCAGCCTGTGGGGCAAACCCATGTGGGGGACCTACTGGATTTGGGATGCCCGGCTGACCTCCATGCTGATCCTGTTTTTCGTTTATCTGGGCTATATCGCCGTCTGGCAAACCATAGAGGACCACGTTCGCGCCGCAAAGATTGCCGCCATCGTGGCCATGGTCGGCCTGATCAATGTGATCATCATCAAATTTTCCGTCGACTGGTGGAATACCCTCCATCAACCGGCAAGCCTGATGCGCATGGACGGCCCGACCATCGGCGGTGATATGCTGGCGGCCCTGCTCTTAATGATTGCAGCCTTTAATATGTTTTTCTTCACCATCGTAATCTGGCGAATACAAAGCCTGATCCTGCGGCGACGTATCCGCTCGCTCAGGATTCAGCTCGGCGGAGGGCTTGGATAATGGAAGGAAACGAGGTTTTTCTCCTGTTCAGCTATATTGCCAGCGCCGTGATTCTGGTTGCCTTATTCGTGACAAGTTTATGGACAAAAAAGAAAGATGAGGCCGTCCTGCGCAAGCTGCAGGACCAGATACGGGATTTAACAGACAGGCAGGGCAAAAAATGAAGAAACCAGCAACAAAGGCCGGGATGCGAAAAAAACGCCGCCTGTATCTTATGTTCACCTCAATCGCCGTATTGGGGCTGGCGGTTCTTCTGGTTCTGAGCGCACTGGAAGACAGCATCCGGCTATTTTATGATCCCACTGAAATTGTTGAAAAAGGCATAAAGCCCGGTCAGGATTTTCGCCTCGGCGGCCTGGTGGCCGATGACAGCCTTGAAAGACATGAGGTTGAAGGTGCCATGATCAATAAATTCACCGTCACGGATGGCAATGAAACAGTTGACGTGACCTATGAAGGACTGCTGCCTGATCTGTTCCGCGAAGGACAGGGGGTTGTGGCCGAGGGGTCCATGAACAGCGCCGGGGTTTTTGTCGCCACGGAAGTTCTGGCCAAACATGATGAAAACTATATGCCCAAAGAAGTCATTGACAGCCTGAAGAAACGCGGGGAATGGCAACGCGATAAATCGGCCATGACCAACAAGGCAGGTGCCTCATGAGCGCAGAATTAGGTCACCTTTTTCTGGTCCTTGCCCTGGGCATGGCAATCATACAGGCCATTTTCCCCATGATCGGAGCCGCCCGCCGTGATGGCCGCATGATGGTGATGGGGCCGCCCGCCGCTTATGGTCAATTCATCTTTACCGTGGGCGCCTTTCTGGCCCTGACCCATAGTTATCTGCAATCGGATTTTTCCGTAGCCGTAGTGGCTTATAACAGCCATTCTTTAAAACCGCTGATTTACAAAATTTCCGGTGTCTGGGGCAACCATGAAGGCTCGCTCCTGTTATGGGTCATGTTTCTGGCACTCTTTGGGGCCATGGTAGCCCGTTTTGGCCGCAATCTGCCCAAAAGTCTGCAAGCGCGGGTTCTATCCATACAGGCCCTGGTCGGTATCGGGTTTTTCCTGTTTATGCTGATCACCTCCAACCCTTTTGACCGCTTGCCCAATGTGCCCTTTGAAGGCAACGGCCTGAATCCCCTGTTGCAAGACCCGGGACTGGCCTTTCATCCACCGTTTCTTTATCTGGGATATGTGGGATTGTCGGTGGCCTTTTCCTTTGCCATTGCCGCCCTGATTGAGGGTAAGGTTGATCCGGCATGGGCCAGATGGGTCCGGCCATGGACATTGCTGGCGTGGGTCTTTCTGACCATTGGTATCGTGCTGGGGTCATGGTGGGCCTATTATGAGCTGGGCTGGGGCGGCTGGTGGGCCTGGGACCCGGTTGAAAATGCTTCTTTCATGCCCTGGCTGGTGGCCACGGCTCTGCTTCATTCGGCGATCGTGGTGGAAAAGCGCGATACCCTGAAAAGCTGGACAATATTGCTGGCGATCATTGCCTTTTCCTTTAGCCTGCTCGGCACGTTCATTGTCCGGTCCGGCGTCCTCACTTCGGTTCATGCCTTTGCCACAGACCCGGAGCGGGGCTTGTTTATCCTGATGTTCCTGGCGCTGGTCATTGGCGGCAGCTTCCTGCTGTTTGCCCTGCGCTCTGACCGGTTGCAGGCCGGCGGCCTCTTTGCCCCGGTCAGCCGGGAAAGCGGCCTTGTGATCAATAACCTGTTTTTGTCGGTGGCGGCGGCGGTGGTGCTTTACGGCACCCTGCATCCCCTGCTCAGTGATGCCATTCTGGGCATCAAATCGTCGGTGGGCGCGCCCTTCTTTAATCTGGTTTTCGGCTTGCTGATGATCCCGCTGGTGATCACCATGGGGTTCGGCGTTCACCTGAAATGGAAACGGGCCCGGCTCAAGGCGGTGAGCGGCAAATTAAAGCTGGTCACCCTGCTGTCCCTGCTGGCGGCCCTTATGGTGCTTTATGCCACTTATGGCGGCGGCATTATGCCCGTGGTCTGGATGGGGCTTGGTATCTGGTTGCTGTTATCCATGCTTCAGGAACTGGCGAACCGGATCAAATTATTTAAGGTTCCACTTAAAAACAGCTTTGAACGGCTACGGCGTCAACCCCGGTCCAGTTGGGGCATGAGCCTTGGCCATCTGGGTTTTGCCATTGGCCTGATCGGCATTGTCGCCACCTCATACTGGAGCCAGGAACAACAGAAAGTCATGCCCGTGGGTGACAGCATGACCATTGGTGAATTTACCCTGACCCTTGATGATGTGGTTGCCGTTCCCGGACCCAATTACACGGCAGTGCGCGGTGTTGTCACGGTGACCGATAAAAACGGCAATCGTTACATGGCCTATCCGGAAAGCCGGACTTATGTGGCCTCCCCCATGACCACCACAGAAGGGGCGGTGCGGACCACATTGTCCGAGGATCTGTTCATTGTCATCGGCGAGATGCAGGGCACCGATCGTTGGGGCATGCGGGTATATTACAAACCCATGCAGGTCTGGCTGTGGATCGGGGCCTCAATCATGGTTTTGGGCGGCTTTATTTCCCTGAGCGATCGTCGCTACCGCATTGGCTCACCGCAAGGGAAAAAGACCTCACCGAAAAACAAAGGGAAGCAGGCTCATGCAGTTTAAAAGATTTCTACCCCTGTTTATTTTCGCCGGACTGTTTATAGTCTTCATCATTGGGCTGACGCTCAATCCCCGGGAAATCCCCTCTGCCATGATCAACAAGCCGGTGCCGGAATTTTCCCTGCCGCCGTTAAAAGGGGATGGTGTTGGACTGAGCAGTGCCGACCTGAAAGATGATGAAAATGTCATCATCATCAATTTCTTTGCCTCCTGGTGCGGCCCCTGCCGTGTGGAACATCCCTCCCTTGAAATTCTGGGCAAGATGGACGGCGTAAAACTCTTTGGCATTGCCTATAAAGACCTGCCGCGAAACAGTATCAGCTTCCTGAAAAGTCTGGGCAATCCCTATGCCAAGGTGGGCACTGATCTGAAAGGCCGGACCGCCATAGACTGGGGTGTCACGGGCACACCGGAGACTTTTTTCATCAAGAATGGTATCATCCGTTATCAACATATCGGACCAATCTATGAATCTCAAATTGCGGAAAAGATCGTGCCAATCATCAATGAACTTAAAGGGGAAAGTGGCTCATGAAATTACTGCTGACCCTGCTGTTCATCGGCCTGAGCCAGAATGCTTTTGCCATAGGTGTTGACCTTAAAAAACTTCCCGATCCGGTGATGGAGGCCCGCGCCCAGCATATCATGAAAGAATTGCGCTGCCTTGTCTGTCAGAACCAGTCAATCATTGAGTCTGATGCTGAGCTGGCGGGTGATTTGCGGGCAATCGTTCGCGAACAGGTGGCCATGGGCAAGAACCACGAACAGATCATTGAATTTATGACCAGCCGTTACGGTGACTGGATTCTGCTGAAACCACCGTTCAAGGCTTCTAATGCCATACTCTGGCTAGGTCCGATATTCCTGCTCCTGATCGGCGGTTTTCTGGTGTTCCGCACCATCCGGCAGTCTGCGAATAGCGTCAAGGTCAGCCCTTTAAGCGCGGATGAAAAAGAACGTCTGAAACAAATTATCGAAGACAGAGGATAGATTATGTTCTGGATTGTATCTGCTTTTTTACTCCTGATTGCGCTTGCCATAATTCTGATCCCCCTGTTTCGGTATCGTGAAGATGCGGAACAGGATCAAAGCCAGAGCATCAATGTCTATAAAGCCCAGCTAAAAGAACTTGACGGCGATCAGAAGAATGATCAGCTCAGCAAAGCCGAAGCCGTCTCGGCCCGCCTTGAAATAGAACGGCGGTTGCTTAAAATTGCCGGCAATTCAGAAGACAAGGCCGAAAAAACCGGAACCAGCACGGCGCGCCCCATACTGATCATGGTGACTGTTCTTGTGTTTTTGGGCAGCTATGGTTTTTACCTGTTAATCGGCAATCCCGGCATGCCGGACTTTCCCCTTGATGAGCAGAAAAACTCTGCGGCCCGGATGACCAAAGAAGATGCCAAATCCCCGGAAATGATCAACGAAGTGGCTATCCTGAAAACCTATCTGGCTCAAAAACCGGATGATATAGAGGCCTGGCGCACGCTGGGCCAGCTTGAAACCGACCTGCATAACCGCCCCGAAGCGGCAAAAGCCTTTCAACGCTGGCATGAACTGGACCCGAACAATATTGATTCGGCGGTGGTTTATGCCGAAAGCCTGATTATTCTCAGCGATGGCCGGGTTGGCCCCGCTGCCCTGCTTGTGCTGAATCGCGCCCGTAAAATTCAGCCCCAAAACCCCGGCGTCCGCCACTATATGGCCTTGGCCGAATATCAGGACGGCAAAGTGGAACAGGCCCTGGCGGGCTGGAAAGCATTGGCCGCCGACAGCAAACCCGGCGCGCCGTGGTTAAATGCCCTCAACCGATGGATCCGCAAAGCCGAAAAAGAATTGGGTCTCCCAAGCAGCATAGCCAGAGGTACCGGCCCCGCGTTAAGCGCCGAACAACGGGCTACTGTCGCCGATATGTCACCGGCAGAACGCGCAAAAATGATCAAGAGCATGGTGGCGCGCCTACAGAGCAAAATGGATGAAAATCCGGAGAATATTGAAGGCTGGTTCCGGCTTGCCAAGGCCTATAGCGTGCTTGGTCAGAAAGAGGATGCCATCAAGGCCATGGAGCAGGCCATAAAATATGCACCGGATGACCAAAAACCCCAGATCAAGAAACAACTGGAAATATTAAAAAAACAAGAGTAAAATGGTATCGGATCAATAGAGTCGCAGAATGTTGACTTCTTCCCCTCAGAAGGACCGGGTGTTTTTTAAGATAACCCTTAGCAATATATTAATTATTGTTAACTATGTTTGATTTGCGATGAAAGTTACGACGAACTCACAATTACTGACCTCTCTGGCCTCTCTGGTTGACCCCAATCAGCGCGGACAGCAACAGGCCCTGCAACAACAGCAGGAAAAGCAAACTACCGAGCAAACCAGCAAGGTTTCCCGTCAGGATAATATCAATGCCAACCGGGATGCGTTGCGGAAACTTCAGGAACGGCTGAAAGCAGATAATCTTGATAAACTGAAAGCGGACTTTTCAGCCGGGGATCAAAGCGGTCAAGGTAACGGCGGCGTAAATCTTAACCTCAGGGAAAATCTGGGTAGCCCCAGCCGACCAGTTGACACCCGCCCCGGTCAGATCATTGACATCAGGGTTTAGGCTTTTCGTCTTCAACATCCATATATTTCATCAGCATAGGCATTTGCGCCATCATGAACAGGATGCTCATGGGCATGAACAGCCATAATTTTGTTGCAATCCAGGTATCAAAGGCAAAATTACGGTGGATGATCTCGTTTAATATAGCATTAAAAATATAAAAGACGCCGAAACGTATGGTCAGCTTTTTCCACGCCTCATCGGGCATGGGCGGAAATCCGGGCCCGAAGATATTCTTCAGGAAATATTTGCCAAAAGCCGCCCCGCCCAGCAAGGCAACCGCAAAAAAACCATAAAGAATAGTCGGCTTTAACTTGATAAAAATCTCATCATGAAAATAAATGGTCGCCCCGCCCAATATGCCCACGAGGCCGCCGGAAATCCATAAAATCAGGCCAATTTTCTTAAACACAAGTTTGGACGCAATCAAGGACACCACCATAGCCGCCATAAAGACCTTGGTCGCCAGATAGACGCTCTCCATATCTTTGGAGTCATAGGCATAGAAAAACAGGATAATCGGGAACATCTCAATAAAGAGCTTGAGCAGTTGCTTCTGGGTGTCACTCATTACTTCAATCCCACTAACATTTTTGAAAAATCATCTGCATCAAAAGGCTGTAAATCATCAATGGATTCGCCGACACCAATAGCATGGATAGGCAGATCAAATTTTTCGGCAATCGCCACCAAAACGCCGCCCTTTGCCGTGCCGTCCAGCTTGGTCATGATCAGGCCGGAAACCTGCGCCGCCTCCTGAAAAACACGGGCCTGCATCACCGCATTCTGACCCGTGGTCGCATCCAGCACCAGCAGGGTGGAGTGGGGCGCCGTTTCGTCCTGTTTTTTTATCACCCGGATGATTTTGGACAGTTCCTCCATCAGATAGCTTTTATTTTGCAGGCGTCCTGCGGTATCTATGATTAAAATGTCGCTGTTTTCTGCCCGCGCGCGCTGAATAGCATCATAGGCCAGCCCCGCCGCATCGGCCCCCACCTTACCCGACACCACCGGCACATTATTGCGCTGACCCCAAATCTGCAACTGTTCAATAGCCGCTGCCCGAAAAGTATCGCCCGCCGCCAGCATGACCGACTTCCCGTCCAACTGAAATTTCTTGGCCAGCTTGCCAATAGTGGTGGTTTTGCCGGAGCCATTGACCCCGACCATCAGGATGATGTGGGGCTTATGCGCCGCCGTAATCTCAAGAGGCCGGGCCACCGGGCGCAGAATATCTGCCACCTCTCCGGCCAGCACGGCCTGTACTTCTTCCGGCGAGATTTCCTTGTCGAACCGGCCTTTGGTCAGACGCGCGCAGACGGCCTGACTAACCGTGACCCCAAGGTCGGACATGATCAACAGATCTTCCAGCTCCTCCAGCGTGGTGGCGTCCAGCTTTCGTTTGACGAAAATATCGCTGATGCCACCGCTCAGGGCCGTGGTGCTGCGCTTCAGGCCATCTTTCAGGCGGCTGAACCAGCCTTTTTTCTTCTGATCTTCCGGGAGATTTTCTTCTGACATCAACGCTCTAATTCTGTGATAAGGATGCCATTTTCATAGCCTGTTACCCGCGCATTTGCAAGGGAACCCGCCGTTAAATCGGCCAATATCTTCGCCGGGGCGAAATGTTCCGTATGGCCAATGACCGATTTACCTGCCTCACCGGACTTTTCCACCAAGATGGCAACGCTGCGCCCCACTTGGGACGCCATATAGCGATCAAATTGCCCCTGACCCAAGGCCCGAAGGCGCGCCGCCCGTTCTTTGCGAACCACCTTTGCCACGGGGGGCATTTTTGCCGCCGGGGTGCCTTCGCGGGCACTAAAGGGAAAAACATGAAGGTAGGTCAGGTCACAGTCTTCCACCAATGCGAGGCTGTTCTGAAACATCTCCTCGGTTTCCGTGGGGAAGCCCGCGATAATATCGGCGCCGAAAACCACATCGGGACGGGCGGCCCGGACCCGCTGGCAAAATTCGATACTGTCTTCCCGGCTGTGGCGGCGTTTCATGCGCTTTAAAATCATGTTATCTCCGGCCTGAAGGCTCAGGTGGAGGTGGGGCATCATTCGTTCCTCTTCCGTAATGACCTGAAAAAGCGCTTCGTCAATCTCAATGGAATCTATGGAGCTTAACCGCAATCGTTTCAGTTCCGGAACGAGTTTTAAAATCTTCTGACACAGGCTGCCAAGGCTAGGTTTTCCGGGAAGATCAGGGCCGTAAGAGGTAATATCAACCCCGGTGATAATCACCTCCTGATAGCCGTTATCGACCAGTCGTTGCACTTGCGTAATGACCTCGCCCACGGGCACAGAGCGGCTGTTGCCCCGGCCATAAGGAATGATGCAGAAGGTACAGCGATGATCACAGCCATTTTGCACCTGCACAAAAGCGCGGGTGCGTTCTGCGTAACCGTCAATAAGATGATTGGCGGTTTCCTTCACCGCCATAATGTCATTGACCAGTAATTTTTCCGTCTTGCCCAGGCCGAAATCCAGATAGCTTTGCGCCTGTAGCTTCTCCACATTACCCAGCACCATATCCACCTCATCCATGGCGCCAAAGGCCTCCGGCGTGATCTGGGCCGCACAGCCGGTAACGATGATCTTCACCTCCGGATTTTCCTTGCGGGTGCGGCGGATGGACTGACGGGCTTGGCGCGTAGCCTCGGCGGTCACGGCACAGGTGTTGAAAATCACCGTATTACGCAACCCTGCCTGATCCGCGTGGTTTTTCATGACCTCTGACTCATAGGTATTGAGCCGACAGCCAAAAGTAACCAGCTGTGCTTTATTTCCCGGCGAAGTCATAACAATATTTGTCCGTCAAAAACATGAGTGGCACTGCCGGTCATCTGTATATGACCGTCCTCATCCCACATCATATGAAGGTCGCCGCCGTCTAGCTCAACGGTTGCCTCTTTCGGTACAATTCCACGCAGGCTGGCGGCCACAATCACGGCGCAGGCCCCGGAACCACAGGCTTTGGTGATCCCCACGCCCCTCTCCCACACCCGGTGGCGCAGGCGGCCATGGCCATTATCCGCAACAATGCTCACATTAACCCGCTTTGGAAACAAGGGGTGGGTTTCAATCTGTGGCCCAAGCTCGGCCAGCGGAATATCCGCCACATCATCGACGAAAAATACCACATGGGGATTGCCCATATTGACCGCGACACCGTGACTTAAAGGGCCAACCGTCAAGTCCAGATCATCCGTGGCCATCTCCCGGCTCAAGGGAATGTCCTGCCAGTCCCGGCGCGGAACCCCCATATCGACCCGGATTAAATCCCCGGCCCGGGCGGCTTGCAATAGCCCGGCGGTGGTTTCTATGGTGATCTGGTCGGTATCATTCCCCGCCATCAGAATCTGCCCGACACAGCGGCTGGCATTGCCGCAGGCCCCGACCTCACTGCCGTCCGCATTCTGAATCCTCATGAAAACTTCGGCCTTCGTGCTCGGCAACAGGGTGATGACCTGATCACAGCCAATACCGTGGTGGCGGCTGGCAATATGGCGCGCCTGATCCCCGGTCAAATCAAGCTGATCCGTCCGGCCATCAAAGATCACAAAATCATTGCCCAACCCGTGCATTTTGCGAAAAGCACGCGGGGCCCCTGTCATTTCCCTGGTCATACTGCCTTATATGGGGGGAATCGGCGGAAAGTCCACAAAAATTTAATGCCTGCTAATCAAAAATAATTGGCACCAGCGCATAGGACAGACTGGTCACCACAATGATTGCCACCAGATTAAGCCGGAAACCGGCATTGGCCATTTGGGGGATGGTGACCTTGCCGGTGGAATAGATCACCGCATTGGGCGCGGTGGCCACCGGTAACATGAAGGCACAGCTGGCCGACAGGGCCACCGGCGCAAAGAGCATCATGGGGTCGATGCCCGTGCTGGCCGAGAGGGCGGCAAGAACCGGAAGCAAGGTCGCCACCGTCGCCGTATTGCTGGTCAATTCGGTCAGGAAAACCACCAAAGCCACAAGGCTTAACACCATCAGGATCAGCGGCATGGTGCCAAGGGCCGCCATGGCAGTACCGAGCCAGACCGCAAGGCCCGATGTCTTGACCCCGGCGGCAAGGCTGAGGCCCCCGCCAAACAACAGCAAAACGCCCCAGGGAATGCGGTTCGCCGTGTCCCAGTCCAAAAGTGCGCTGCCCTTGTCCTGCCCACAGCCGGACGGGACAATAAACAAGAGTGCCGCGCCGCCCACGGCAATCATGGCATCATTAACCCACAACAGAATTTCAAAGTTTTTCTGGGTCGGCACCCGCAATATCCATGAGGCCGCCACCAGCAGAAACACCATGGCCACCCGCTTTTGCGCCACGGTCATCGGCCCCATGTCGCGCAATTCTTCCTGCAACATATCCTGCGCTACCGGGGCATCGGACAGGTTAAAGGGATAGGCCCATCTGGTCAGCACGTACCACGCCACCGGCACCATAATAATCACGGTGGGAATACCAAAGGTCATCCAGGTGAGGAAGCTGATTTCTATATCATAATTTTCGCGCATAAAGCTGACCACGAACAGGTTGGGCGGCGTGCCGATGGGGGTGCCAAGACCGCCGATACTGGCCGCATAGGCAATGCCCAGCACAAGGCACAGGACAAAGCCCTGATGCTGTTTACTGTGATCCCGGACCACTTCGGTGGCCAGCGACAGGGCGATGGGAATCATCATGATGGTGCTGGCCGTATTGCTGATCCACATGGACATAATCGCCGTGGCCGCCATAAAACCGCCGATCAGCGCCGTGGGATTATCGCCCACCCGCACCAGAATATTGAGCGCCAGCCTGCGGTGTAAATTCCACCGGGCCAAGGCGGTGGCAATGATAAAACCGCCCAGCAGCAAAAATATGGTTGGCCGGGCATAAGGGGCCGCACTTTCGGCCATGGTCATCACCTCAAGAGCCGGGAACAGCAGCAAAGGCAGCAAAGATGTAATCGGGATGGGCAAAACCTCGGTCGCCCACCATGCAGCCAGAAGCATAGCAATTCCTGAGGTATGCCACGCCATAAGGCTCATGCCAGTTGGCGGCGCAACCACCATGGGCAGGGCCAAAAACAACAGGCCCAATATCAGACCGACTTTACGGGTTTTATTCATTTACAGCCTTCCCTTTTGAGGGATAGTAGGCAGTGAGCATTTAAAGTCAATTTTCCATTTCATTTATCGACAGGTTCAATATACTCAGGAGAAATTTTTCAACAAGAAATGCCTATTATGAGCATAAAATATACCGCCTTTCTGAAGGCACAGTTGCAGGACCTGAAAGATCAGGGCCTCTATAAAGCTGAACGGACCATCACCAGTCCCCAACAGGCGGAGGTGACCGTGGCCTCTGGCGGGGATCAACATTACATCAATTTCTGCGCCAATAATTATCTGGGCCTGTCCAATGATCCGGTTTTAGTGGATACAGCCAAGTCTGCCCTTGATCACTATGGCTATGGCATGTCATCGGTGCGCTTTATCTGCGGCACGCAGGATATTCACAAGCAACTGGAAGGCCGCCTTGCAGAATTCCTGAAACAGGAAGATGTGATTCTCTATCCCAGCTGCTTTGATGCCAATGCGGGGCTGTTTGAAACCCTGCTGGGCCCGGAAGATGCCATCATATCCGACAGCCTCAACCATGCCAGCATCATTGACGGGGTGCGCCTGTCCAAACCGGCGCGCTTTCGCTATGCCAATAATGATATGGCCGAGCTTGAGGAATGTCTGATCACGGCACAGGATAGCCGCTTTCGCCTGATCGCCACGGACGGGGTTTTCTCCATGGATGGCATCCTCGCCAATCTGCCCGCCATATGTGACCTTGCCGATAAATATGACGCGCTCGTTATGGTTGATGACAGCCATGCGGTGGGCTTTATGGGCAAGAGCGGGGCGGGGACCCCGGAACATTGGGGGGTAAGTGACCGGGTGGATATTCTGACCGGAACCCTGGGCAAGGCACTGGGCGGCGCGTCCGGTGGCTATACGGCGGCATCAAAAGAGATTGTTGACTGGTTGCGCAACCGCTCCCGCCCCTATCTGTTTTCCAACAGTCTGGCCCCGGTCATTGCCGCCACCACCTGCAAGGTGCTGGACATGTTGCAGGAAAGCGGTGATCTGCGCAGGCGGCTTATGGACAACAGCCAGTATTTCCGTGACCGGATGACCCGCGCCGGATTTACCTTGGCCGGAGCCGATCATCCGATCATTCCGGTCATGTTAAAGGACGCGCGGCTGGCCGCTGATATGGCGGAAAGGTTACTGGCCGAGGGTATTTTTGTGGTCGGTTTTTCCTTCCCCGTGGTGCCAAAGGGGGCCGCCCGCATCCGCACCCAGATGTCTGCCGCCCACAGCCGAACGCAGCTTGACACCGCCATTGACGCCTTCACGCGCATTGGCCGCGATCTGGGGGTGATCAGCTGATGAAAGCTCTGGTGAAATCAAAGGCCGAGGAAGGCATCTGGCTGGAGGATATTCCCGCGCCTGAGGTCGGCTATAATGACGTTCTGATCAAAGTGAACAAGAGCGCCATTTGCGGCACCGATATTCATATCTATAACTGGGATGACTGGGCCCGGAAAACCATCCCTATAACTGTACCAAGCCCGATGGCGGTGGGCCATGAATTTTCCGGCGAGATCATTGATATGGGCTCAGAGGTCAAGGGACTGTCGCTGGGCCAGCGGGTATCGGCAGAAGGACATGTGACCTGCGGCCATTGCCGGAACTGCCGGGCGGGCAAGCGGCATTTATGCCGCAACACCCTTGGCGTCGGCGTCAACCGGGCGGGCAGCTTTGCTGAATATATATCCATCCCGGCGGTCAATATCTGCCCCCTTCCAGATGCCATCAGTGATGACCTGGGCGCAATCCTTGACCCGCTGGGCAATGCGGCCCATACGGCCCTTGAATTTGACCTGGTGGGCGAAGATGTGCTGATCACCGGGGCCGGACCCATTGGCATCATGGCGGTGACCATTGCCCGCCATGTGGGCGCGCGCAATATTGTCATCACCGATGTCAATGATTACCGTCTTGGCATCGCCAAACAGATGGGCGCAACCCGGGCGGTGAATGTGACGCGGCAGTCTGTGCGCGAGGTCATGGCGGAGCTGAGCATGACCGAGGGGTTTGATGTGGGCCTTGAGATGTCCGGCGTGCCCTCGGCATTCCGGGATATGCTGGATACCATCAATCACGGCGGCAAGCTGGCGCTTCTGGGTATCCTGCCCGCCGATACGGGCATTGACTGGACCGAGGTGATATTCAAGGGCGTGGAAATCCACGGTATCTATGGCCGCAAGATGTTTGAAACATGGTACAAGATGATCGCCATGCTGGAAGGCGGGCTGGACATCAGCCCCATCCTGACCCATCATTTTGCCATTGATGACTTTCAGGACGGCTTTGACATCATGCGTTCCGGCCAGTCCGGCAAGGTTATTCTGGACTGGAATGCCTAGTCCCGCCGCGTCCCGGGCCAGAACCATCGGCCTGTTCGGGGCCATTTCAATTGGCATCGGCGGCATGGTGGGCGGCGGCATATTTGCCGTATTGGGCGAAGCGGTTTCATTGGCGCGCGGCGCAACAGCCGTGGCCTTTCTTTTCGCGGGTATTGTCGCCCTACTAACATCCTATTCCTACGCGAAATTGTCCGTTACGTATCAAAACAGCGGCGGCACCGTAATATTCATCGACAAGGCCTTTGGTCATAATCTATTATCGGGCACGGCAAATCTGATGTTATGGCTGAGCTATCTGGTGACCATTTCGCTATATGCTGTCGCATTTTCCTCATACGCACAAACATTTTTTCCAGCCGACAGCGGCCCGTGGCTCAAGCATCTGTTCATCAGCCTGGCTATCCTGCTTCCCGCGCTAATCAACATGATAAGTGCTTCCTTTGTCAGCAAATCAGAAACCATCGTTGTTTTGATCAAAATTACCCTGCTGATCATCATTATAGTCACCTGCGCCTCCTATGTTGATCCTGAACGGCTCTCCCCGGCACAATGGAGCGGGTCCTTTTCCATCATCGTTGCCGGAATGATTATTTTCGTTGCCTATGAGGGATTTGAACTTATAGCCAATGCGGCAGGAGAAATTAAAAACCCGGCGTTGAATTTACCCCGGGCATTCTATTTCTCCGTATTGCTGGTCATTATTCTATATGTTCTTATTGCTGTCATTACGGTGGGTACTGTTCCGGAAAGCCAGCTTCTGACGGCAAAAGATTATGCTCTGGCCGTGGCCGCGAAACCGGCTCTGGGGCAAATGGGTTTTACGATTGTGTCCATCGCAGCCCTGCTGGCTACTTTTTCCGCCATCAACGCCACCATATATGGTAACGCCCGTCTGGGTTATATTCTGGCCATTGAAGGTGAGCTTCCAAAGATGCTGGACAGGGAAAGGCGAAATATCCCAACCACGGGGGTCATCCTGACCCTGTTTCTGAGCCTGATCATGGCAAATGCGATTAATATTACCGAAATTGCCATCATCGGCAGTGCGAGCTTTCTGCTGATCTTCTTTATTGTAAATTTAGGGGCCTGTAAATTACACCGGGAAATAGCGGGCCGTAAATATATCATAATCTTGGCCTGTCTGATAAGCGGGGCGGCCTTGGCCACCATACTGGTCCATACCTTTTCAAATAACCCGCGTGCCGTCGGGATATTTTTATCCTTTATCGGCATCTCTTTCCTGTTTGAATTCTTTTATGGCCGATTGATCAGAAAACATATGTTTCGGCGGCCCTATGAATAGGTCTAATGTTAAATATTCATACGGCCTAACCACCGGTCTGTAATGCCCGGGTCAGGTATTTGGCTATCTGGTGATGTGATTCATCGGCCTCCTTCAAGGATAAAAGCCCGGCCTTATATTCAAGCTTTGCCTTTTCAGGTCTGTTTTGCCGATTGTAAAGGGTGCCCAATTTATAATGTGCGTAAGCAACAACAGCGGGAACATCGGATGATTGTATAATATTCTGATATAATGTTGAGGCTTCTTCATATTGCTCAACAAGTAATTTGTTATCAGCGATCTTGATCTTGTCGGAAAAGTCATCTGCTGATACAGCCTGTAACGCCCCAAAATTAAAAAATATGCCGAAAGATATCAGCTTAATAATACTACTTAAATTCATTTTCATTCTGCCAAATTTATTTTCTCTGCTTCTATCTTATCTGTTGGTCTTATACAACTGCTTAACAAACACAATAAGTTGAATAAAAAAATAAGAAAATTACCATTTAATATCTAAAAGATAAAGATGGTCAAAAAAAGGCTGGAATAATGAAAAATAAAATACCTTTATAAACAGGTTGCAAATCACCAAATTCCAAAACTATAGAATCAGTCACTTTTCACAATATATTTCCTGCCAAGAAATATAAATTTTCAGAAAAAATATATCCGTGAATTTTATTTAATCCCTTAAATACACCCCGCAAAAAAAGAAGGGTTATCTTCTGAAAAATTGGTTACAAGTGTTACCAACCATAGCTTCTGCGTTTTTTTAAAATTATTCCATAGCTTAAATATTCAGAGAAAAATGGCAGTTACATTGGGCTTCACACCCTTTCCCAAAAAAATATACATTGCATATAACGCAATAATTTATTAAATTAACGAACGGTCGTTCGGATAATTATTACTTATCTATCCGGCACAGAAATTCATAACTGAAAACTGCATCACAGGAGAATAAAATGCCGCCAATCACTGCATGGGGAATGTTTTTTACCAGCACAGAGAAACCGCTGGAGAAACGTGATTTTGTCATTGAAAATATTTCCGATGATGACGTGGTGGTCAAGGTCGCCGGATGCGGCGTCTGTCATACGGACCTCGGATTTATTTCCGGTGCGGTCGGCACAAAACATGATCTGCCGCTCATTCTGGGCCATGAAATCAGTGGCACGGTCGAAATGGCCGGCAAAAATTATGAAAGCTTACTAGGCAAACAAGTCATTATCCCGGCGGTTCTGCCCTGCGGCGAATGTGATCTGTGTAAAGCGGGCCGTGATAATATCTGTCAGCACCAACTGATGCCCGGCAATGATTTCCATGGCGGTTTTGCCAGCCATATCACGGTCCCGGCCCGTTTCCTCTGTATTCTTGATGATGATCTTGGCAAATTCAAGCTCAGCGACCTGTCGGTGATCGCCGATGCCATCACCACCCCCTATCAATCCATGGTCCGCAGTGGCCTGAAGAAAGGCGACCTTGCCATCGTTATCGGTACGGGCGGCGTGGGCTTATATATGGCCCAGCATGCCCATAATGCCGGGGCCACGGTAATCGCGCTGGATATTGACGAGACCAAGGTCAAGGCCGTCACGGCCCAGGGGGCGGACTTTGGTATCTGCACCGCCGGGATGGGTGTGCGGGACATCAAAAAAGAAATCCGCGCCTTGATCAAGGAACATGACCTGCCCCAATATCAATGGAAAGTTTTTGAAACCAGCGGCTCCACCGCCGGACAAAATGTGGCCTTCTCCCTGCTCAGCTTTGCCGGAACGTTAGGTATCATAGGCTTTACCATGGGCAAGCTGGAATTGCGGCTCAGCAATGTTATGGCCTTTGACGCGGACCTGTTCGGCAATTGGGGGTGCAGCCCGAAATATTACCCGCCGGTGGTTAAGGGCGTGCTCGATGGCAGTATCAACCTGCTGGATAATATCGTTGAATATCCCCTCTCCCAATTGAACGAGGTCATTGAACTGGCCAACGCCCATAAACTCAGCCGCCGCGCCATCATGGTGCCGGATACGGAGTAGACAATATGACATATCAAACACTGAACATCGAAGAAGAATATAACGGGCAGGTTGCGGTAATCACCCTGAATGATCCCCCGGCCAATATCCTGACGGCGGCCATGATGGCCGAAATCCGAACCTTTCTGAAGGATGACGCCAGCAATCAGGACCGAAAGATGCTGATCTTCAAGGGGGCCGGAGATCATTTCTGCTTTGGCGCCAGTGTGGAGGAGCATACCGCTGAACAGGTGGACAATATGCTGCCGGGCTTTCATATGATGATCGGCGATATTCTGGCTCATCCGGTGCCTACTCTGGCGCAGGTTTCCGGTTTCTGTCTTGGCGGCGGCTTTGAGCTTGCCATTGCCTGCGGGCTGATCTTTGCCGGGGAAAAATCAAAATATGCAGTGCCGGAAATACAGCTCGGCGTTTTTCCGCCTGTGGCCGCCGCTCTGCTACCCTTCCTCGCCAATGGCGTCACGGCATCACATATGCTACTGACCGGGGCCAAGCTGTCTGCGAAGCAGATGAAAGACTGCGGTATCGTCAATGAGGTCATCCCGCTAGCGGAACTTGACCAATATATAACGGATTATGTTGAGAAAAACATCCTGCCGCGCAGTGCCAGCAGCCTGCGCTTTGCCAACCGGGCGGTCCGTATGAGCGTCAACAGCCTCTACCGCCAGCATATCTGTGATCTGGAACGGCTCTATCTTGACGAATTAATGAAAAGCCATGATGCCAATGAGGGGATCAACGCCTTCCTCGCCAAGCGGCCCGCAGAATGGAAAAATCGCTGAATGACATCCCAAGCTGCCATAGATAAACGCCTGACGGGTCTGGACGAGATTCTGGATAAATCCGCGCAGCTTATGGCGCGGCTTGGTTATCATGGGACCAGCATGCGGGATCTGGCGGGGGTCACCGGGCGTAGCCTGTCCGGCCTGTATCATTATTTCAGTGACAAGGAGGAACTGCTGTTCCTGATTAATCAGCGCGGCTTTACCTCCCTGCTGGCCATGACCAATGATCTGCTGGCCCGCGATATGACCCCGGCGGAACGGCTGGCCCGCCTGATTGGAAACCATGTGAGCTATTTCATCGACCACCTGAGCGAAATGCGGATCATGACATCGGGGGGCATGGAAATGAATGATGAGCGCAGCCGGATTTTGCGGGAACTTAAACAGGAATATACCCGTCTGGCCCGGAAAATCGTTGGCGATTATATGCGCGCCGAAAGCGGGGCCGACTATGCCGAAAATATACTCAGCCGCAAGACCTTCCTGCTTTACGGCATGATGAATTGGATATTCGGCTGGTATTCCGCCGGAGAACACGGCACAGCACAACAGGTGTCAGAAGATATTTTCCGCACCTTTACCAAGGGCTGTTGCGCCGCAGAATGAACAGAAAGAGGTCGTTATGAATATTGTAAAATCTGATATTGATCTTGGCGAATATACCCCCAATGTGGGGACAATGTTCTTAAATAACCGGGCGAATTTTGGGCCAAAGCCCGCCTTTGCCGAACGGGACGGCGATGGCTTTAAATATTGGTCATGGGATGTCCTGACCCGCGACATCATTGCCCTGTCTGCCTATCTCTTAAACAGCGGCCTTGACCCAGATGATGCGGACTTGTCCCGTGTCTGTTATATCGGCGGCAACAGTTACAAGCGGCTTGTTTGCGAGATGGCCATCATGAGCTGCGGCCTGACTTGCGTTCCGATCTTTGCCAAATATCCCAACGACTTTATGGAAAAACTGATCACTTTCTCTGAGGCCAGCATGGTGATCGGCGATAATCCTGAAAAGATGGCCTCCCTGAATCCCGGCTGCCTGCCAGGCCGTGTATTACTGACCCCGACCGAAGAATTTGACCAAATCCTGACGCAGAATATCAGCCCGAAAAGGGCCGCCGAAATAGAACAGCATTTTAGGGCCATTCCCGCCGCGAAGCTGGCCATGATCATGTATACCTCCGGCACCAGCGGTTTTCCCAAGGGGGTTCAGCTCCATCATTCCAATATCATGAGCCAGCAGAAAGCCCTGCAAATCATGTGGAAACCGGAGCCGGGCATGCGCTTTTTATGCTATCTGCCGTGGCACCATAGTTTCGGCGGTCTGTTTGAGCGTTTCTTTGCCCTCCATTCCGGCGGCTGCCTTGCCATTGATGACAGTTTCGGCAAAGATATGGACCGCTTGCTGGAAAATTTTGCCCTCATCAAGCCCCATGTATATTTCAGCGTCCCGGTCATTTATCAGGCTATCGTCGGCAAGGTATTGACCTCTGAAAAGGCGGAAAAATCCTTTTTCCATGATGAGCTGAAATTTATCTTTACTGCCGCCGCCGCCCTGCCCCTCAGCACATCCGATGTTTTCCGCAAAAAACAGGTGCCCGTACTGGAAGCCTGGGGCCTGACGGAGACCTCCCCCTGCTGTACCCTGACCGACTTTAACATGGACCGCATACCGGGCATCGTTGGCTTCCCCATTCCCGGCGTTGAAATCCGCCTTGGCGAAGATAATGAATTGCTGGTTCGGGGCGAAAATGTCATGAGCGGCTATTTTCGCAACCCGGAGGCCACCGAAAAAGCCTTTTCCAAGGGCGGCTGGTTCCATACCGGCGATATTGGCGAGATCACCGATGACGGGGTTAAAATTATCTCGCGCAAGGAAAGAATGTTCAAGCTCAGCAACGGCGAAAAGCTGTTCCCGGCAAATATTGAGGATAATGTCTGCCGGCGCTGTAAGTTCGTCAAATATGCCTATGTCTTTGGCTCCGGTCAGAAATATCCCTTCATGCTGGTCTTCCCCAACTCAGAGCTTATGGCCGCCAGCGTCCGTAACCAGATGGACGATCCGGGCTGTGAATTTCCCGGCAGTTGCGCCAGCCTGTCAAGCTGCCTGTCAAGCTGTGTTGACGAGATTAACACCTATCAACTGACCGGCTTTGAGCGTATCGGCAAGGCACTGGTCATCCAGCGGGAATTATCGCTGGAGGAAAATGAATTGACCCCGTCATTCAAGCTGATCCCCCGCCGTATCGAAGAGAAATATCAGGCCTATATTAAGGCCATGCAACAGCAGGATTACGATAATCTGCCCGATGACGCCTACGTCATAGAATTGGAATAAGCATATGAAAACCCATTATGGCGTCATAGGATTTGGACCGGTTGGACGGGTTTTTGCCGCCCACCTGGCCCAGAACGGCCACCGGGTTTCGGTATTTTACCGCAACCCCACGGTTCGTATCGCCATGCGGGGCCATCCCCTTGAGGTCAAGGGCGAACTTACGGCCTCGGCTGAGGTCACAGATCTCTATTCGGATATGCAAGCCTTTCTGGATACGGGGATTGATGTGATCCTGATTTGTACCAAAGGTTCTGATTCCCCCGGCATCCTGAAACTGATCAAATCCCTCAACCACCGGGATGATATATTGTTTCTGTCCTGCCAGAACGGGCTGGATACGGAGCATCAGATCAGCGATATTTTCGGTCCCGGCCATGCCCTGCGCATGTCGGTAAATATGGGGTGCGGCAAGTCATCGGAAAATGTGGTCCGGGTCAGCTTTGCCATGTGCCATTACCTGTCCTTAATGCCGGATGTTGACGAAGATATTACCCATCAAATTGCCGATGATTTCACCCGGGCTGGAACCCCTCTTGAAGTTCGGGCCGATTACCGAACGGAGGTTTTCAAAAAAGCCCTGCTCAATTCCTCCCTCGGCAGCCTGTGCGCCATCACCCGCCACACCATGAGCAATATCATGAAGCGCGATCCGATGCGGAAAATGGTCGCCCAGATCATAGCGGAAGGCATTAAAATCGCGCAAGCCATGAATATCCCGATCACCGATGATTTTCTGGATCAGGCCCTCAGCTATCTGGAAAAGGGCGGCAACCACAAGCCGTCAATCCTGATTGATATTGAGAACAGCAAAGTCACCGAAAATGAATATATGTGCGGCAAATTAACCCGCTACGCAGAAGAATATGGGGTCGAGGTCACCCTGATCCCCATCATATACAACCTGATAAAAACCACAGAGAGTTAGAACAGAGAGTTAGAGATGAGAAAAATTGAAAAAATTGGCGTCATCGGCGCCGGAACCATGGGGTCCGCCATTGCCCAGCATTTTTTAATGAAAGGCCTGCCCGTTACCCTGCTGGATCAGACAGAGGAAAGTTGCGCGCGGGGCCGGGAAATTATCTCAGGCTCACTGGCAGAAGCCCAAAAGCGGCGCATCATCAGTGAAGACCAGTTTGAACAGATCATGTCGAACCTGACCTGCTCAGCCGATCAGGCGACCTTGGCAGATGCTGACCTTGTGGTCGAAGCGGTTTTTGAAGACTTAAAAGTCAAACAAGACCTTTTCGCCCGGCTGGAACAGGTCATCCGGCCTGACTGTATATTGGCCTCCAATACCTCATCCTTCCTGATCGGTGATATTGCCGAGGGTGCCAAACATCCGGAACGAATTGTCGGCGTCCATTATTTCTATCATGCGGCCAAGAACAAGCTGGTGGAGGTCATCCCCGGCCCGCAAACCGAGGGCAGTCTGGTCGATGATCTGGTTAATTTCTATGCCTTTCACGGCAAGATACCAATCATCGTCAAGGATGCGCCCGGTTTCGCCATCAACCGCTTTTTTGTCCCCTGGCTCAATGAAGGCGCGCGCTTGCTGGAAGAAGGCTTCGGCAGCATAAAATATATTGATGAGGTCGCGCGCGCAGTCTTTGGTATCGGTATGGGGCCCTTTGCCCTGATGAATGCCACCGGCGTACCCATCGCCATGCATGCGGCGGACGGGTTGGCCGGAAAGCTGGGCGACTTTTATAAACCCAGCCAGATTTTATGTGATCAGGTGGCCAGTGGCAACCTGTGGGACGAGGGTAATACCACCATCCTGAACAATGGGGGCAATGATGAAAATGTCATTACCTCACGCCTGATTGCCGCCGCCCTCGGCGTTGCGGCCCAGATGGTTGGTGAGGGCGTGGTGGATGCCACGTCTACCGATCTTGGCACAAGAGCCGGACTGCGCTGGCCTGTGGGTCCTTTTGAGCTGATGAATAATATTGGTGTGGATAAAGTCGCCGCCATGGTCAAGGGGCTGTTTTCCAGCTGGGATATGCCCATGCCCAATTTTGCCTTTAACAGCAATGACCCCGTCACCCTTGACTGGGTAGAGAGTGCCGTCAATGGCGACAGCGGTTTTGTGATTTTCAATCTGCCCGACCGCATGAATGCTCTTGGTGAGCTGGTGGTCAGTCAATTGGATCAATGTTTTAAGGGACTGAACCAAAATCCGGATATAAATAAGATTTTCTTCCTTGGCCGGGGCAAGGCTTTTGTTGCCGGGGCCGATATTAAATTCTTCCTTGACGGATTAGCGGCGGGTGACATTGACCGCATCCAGAAATTCACCGAATTTGGTCAGGAAGTTCTTAACCGGATCGCTGCCTCTGACAAGACCACCATTGCTTTTGTCGACGGACTGACCCTTGGCGGCGGGCTGGAACTGGCCCTTAGCTGTGATTACCGGGTCGGGACGAAAAATACCGTCATGGCCTTTCCGGAAACCGGCATTGGCATCTATCCCGGCCTGGGCGGGACACAGCGCTCAAGCCGACTGATCGGCAAAGGATTGGCCAAATTTCTGGTGGCCACAGGACAATTTCTTAATGGTGCCAAGGCCTGTGACTATGGCTTGGTGGACCAGTTGATTGAGCCTCTATTTGACCCCTTTGACCTGTCAAATATTGATCTGGGCCCCCCGCAAGCCGGAAAACAGGATCAGGCCGAACTTGAAAATCTGTTTGCCGATTTTGACGGTGGCTTTGACCCCGACCATCCCTATGCCAAAGTCCTGTCCCGCAAGGCCCCCATCGCCCTGAAAACGGCCATGAAGCTCATGGATGACGGAGCCAAACTTTCCCTAGAAGAAGGCCTCAAGCTGGAACTTGCCGGATTGAATGAAATATTCGCCACCGCAGATGCCGAACAGGGCCTGAACAGTGTGGTCAAAGGCTTTAAACCAGAATTTAAAGGAGCGTAACAATGAGCGTATCAGCACAAGGCTATAATTCCCGTGAGAGCGGCATCGGCGTTCTGTTCGACGATATTTATATCATCGACGGCAAACGCACCCCCTTTGGCAAATTCACCGGCAGCCTGTCTACCGTATCGCCCACTGACCTCGGTATTCTGGCCTCAAAAGCGGCCCTGGAGGTCAGCGGCATTGAAGGCAGCGAGGTGGATCAGGTCATCACCTCCAACATTGGGCAGGCCAATTCGGATTGTTTCTTCCTGCCCCGCCATATCGCTCTTTATGCAGGCACGCCGCTCACCGCCCCCGCCGTTCTGGTTCAGCGTATCTGTGGCTCCGGTGTTGAAGTATTGGGACAGGCCGCTGAACAGATCGCCCTTGGCAAGGCCAATGTGGTTCTGGGCTGCGGCACCGATGTCATGAGCCGCTATCCCTTGGTGTCCTATAGCGCACGTCAGGGCTTTCCCCTTGGCCGCCCGCAATATGTTGATCTGCTGTGGGAGGCCCTCAATGACACCGCCGCCGTGCCCATGGGCCGTACCGCCGATAATCTGGCCGCCAGATATAACCTCAGCCGCGAAGAAGTGGATGCCTATGCCTTCCGCAGTCAAAACCGCTATGTCGCCGCAAAGGAAGCCGGATTTTTTGACGGTGAGATAACCGAAGTTCCGGCGCGGGGTGTCTTTGAAATGGACGCGTTAATCCCGCGCAAATATAAATGTGCCAACCGGGATGGCCTAAGTCATGACGAACATCCGCGCCAGACCTCAATGGAAAATCTGGCCAAACTGAAGCCGGTATTCAGCAAGGACGGTCCGACCACAGCCGGGAATGCATCGGGAATCGTAGACGGGGCCGCCGCCATACTGGTGGCGTCCGGCGATTATGTGCGCGCCCACGGCATTGAGCCCATCGGCAAAATTCGGGGTTTCTCCTCTGCTGGCGTGGAGCCGGATTATATGGGCATCGGCCCGGTCCCGGCCATCCGCAGTCTGCTTGATGCATTGGATATGAAAGTATCCGACATAGACCGCTATGAAATCAATGAAGCCTTCTCGGCTCAGGTTCTCTCCTGCGCCCGTGAGCTGGATATTGATGAGGATACGCTCAATGTAAACGGCGGGGCGGTAGCCTTGGGGCACCCTCTGGGGGTCACAGGTCTGCGGCTCGCCCATACGGCTCTGCGCACATTGAAACGGGACGATAAACAATTTGGTGTGGCCAGCGCCTGTATTGGCGGCGGTCAGGGAATCGCAATGGTGGTGGAAAGATGTTAAAACGACTTCAGGATAAAATAGCCGTTGTCACCGGGGCCGGACAAGGCATCGGGGCCGCGATCGCAAAACGCCTTTCCAGCGAAGGGGCCAAACTTGTTCTTGTGGACATTAACGAGGATTGCCTGACGAATATATCCGGCGAACTGGATACAGAAGTTTTATGTGTCGGCGCGGATATTTCCAAGAAGACCCAGGTTTTCGCCATGATCGAGCAGGCCAAAGATACGTTCGGCACCGTGGATATTCTGGTCAATAATGCAGGCATCATCCGGGACGGTTTTCTCGCCAAGCTCAGTGAAGATGACTGGGACAAGGTGCTGGAGGTCAATCTGAAAGGCCCGTTTCTATGCTGTCAGGCAGTCTTTGATACCATGAAAGCCCAGAATAGCGGCAAGATCGTCAATATTGTCTCCCGGTCATGGCTGGGCAATATCGGGCAGGCCAATTATTCAGCCAGTAAAGGCGGACTGGTCAGCCTGACCCGCACGCTTGCGTTAGAGCTGGCCCGGTTTCAGATCAATGTTAATGCGGTGGCCCCCGGCCTGATCGAAACGCCCATGACCCGCAGCATGCCCGAACAAGCCCGAGAACGGCTCCTGCGTATGCAACCCACAGGCAAGATGGGATCAGTGGATGATATTGCGGCGGCGGTGGCCTTTCTCTCGTCCCATGATGCCACCTTTATCAATGGACAAATTCTCCATGTAGACGGCGGCAAAAGCTGTGGATTGTTATCCCTATGAAAATATTGACCCTGACCATAAATGACGTGAGCCATAGCAAGGCGGTGCCCCCCACCATGACCCTGCTGGATTTCCTGCGGGATGAGGTAGGTCTGACTGGCACCAAAAATGGCTGTGACAGCGGCGAATGTGGCTGTTGCACCGTCATGGTGGGCGGCAAGCCCATGCTGTCCTGCCTGATGCTGGCGCTGGATGCTGAGGGTCATGACATCACCACCATAGAAGGCATCGCCAAGGGCAATGATCTGCATCCAGTTCAGGAAGCCATGGTGGAAAATGGGGCCATTCAATGTGGCTATTGCACCCCGGCCATGGTTATTAACGGCGTCCATCTTCTGGACAATAATGACAGCCCTACTGAGATGCAGGTCAAAGAATGTATCTCCGCCACGGTCTGCCGCTGTACGGGCTATAACAGCATCGAACGGGCCATCCATAGTGCGGCGGAAAAGATGAGGGGAAAACAGCATGACTGATCTGACCAAGGGCTATCCCGACAAGGGTTATAAAATCATTGGCAAACCGGTACCGCTTATGGATTCCCGGGCCAAGGTCATGGGACAGGCCCTCTATACCGATGATATTCGTCTGCATAACCCACTGACCATCAAAATTTTGCGCTCCCCCCATCCGTCAGCTAATATCCTGTCGGTGGATATATCCGAAGCGCTGGCCCTGAAAGGGGTTAAAGGCGTTCTGACCGGAACGGATTTCAAAAACACTTTTGGCGTACTGACCATCAGCAAGGATGAGCCGGCGCTGGCCCGCGACGTAGTGCGTTATGAGGGCGAACCAGTGGCCGCCGTGGCCGCTGAAACGCCTGAGATTGCCGCCCGCGCCCTTGACATGATCAAGGTGGACTACGCGCTTACCGACGGCGTTTTTGACAGCCGCAAAGCCCTGAAACCCACCGAGCATCCCCTGCATCCGGAACTTAAGCGGGAAAATAACCTGCATAAAAAGGTGGTTCAGGAATTCGGCGATATGGCGCAGGGGTTTGAGGATGCCGATGTGGTGGTGGAGAAACGCTTTCGCTTTGCCTCTATCAATCATGCCTTCACCGAACCCCATGCCACGCAGGTGGAGATTGACAACAAGGGTAATATTACCGTCTATTCCGCGACACAGGTGCCCCATTACCTGCATATGGCCATGGCGGAAGTTCTGGAAATTCCCGAGCATCGCATTCGCATTATCAAGCCCCATCTGGGCGGCGGCTTTGGCGGCAAAAGCGACCCCTTCCCCCATGAAATGATTGCCGCCAAATTTGCCCTTGATCTGGGCCGCAATGTAAAATTGAAATTCAGCCGCGAAGAAGTCTTCTTCAGCCACCATGGCCGCCATCAGACCGACCTGACCATGAAGCTGGGCTTCAGCAAGGATAAAGGCATCACCGCCCTTGGGCTGGATACCTTGATTGACGGCGGGGCCTACGGCAGTTTCGGCATTGTCACCACCTATTACAACGGGGTGCTACTGCAAGGACCGTATAAGGTGCCCAACTTCCGCTTTCATGTGCAGCGGCTCTATACCAACAAGCCCATGTGCGGGGCCATGCGCGGCCACGGCGGGGTTAATCCGCGCTTTGCCAGTGAGGTGTTGCTGGATATGGCCTGTGCCGAGACGGGTCTTGACCCGGCGGAAACACGCCTGAAAATGATCCACAAGGAAAACACCCTGACCACCAATGAATATCGGGTCACCTCCGTGGGTCTGCGCAATGGCTTGACCGAGGCCATCCGGCGCACGAACTGGCATGACAAGCACGGCAAACTCCCTTACGGCAAGGGTATCGGCGTGGCCTGCGGTTTCTTTATTTCGGGCAGTGCCTTGCCCATTCACTGGAATAAACTCCCGGCCAGTACGGTGCGGATTACCATTGACCATGACGGCGGGGTAACGGTTTTTTCCGGAGCCGCCGACATCGGACAGGGCAGCGATACCATGCTGGCCCAGATGGCCGCAGAGGTCCTGGGACAGCCCCTTGAAAATGTCAAGGTGATCTCTGCCGACACCCGCACCACCCCCGTTGATCTGGGCAGTTACAGCTCACGGGTCACCTTCATGGCCGGGAACGCCAGCCGCAACGCCGCCATCCGCATGCGCCGCATGCTGGTGCAGGCCGCCTGTGAATTGATGGAAATGATCCCGCCCAAATATGACAGGCCCGAGCCGCCGGAAGATTTCTTTCGTCAGGGCGGACGCAAGCCGGATTTTGAAAAGGGCTTTCTTGGCGCCAATCCGGATTATGCCGATGGCTTTATCTTTGAGGACGGTCTGATCCGCTCCGAAAAACATAATGCCAGCGTCACTTTTCTTGAGGCCGTGGAAAAGGCCCTGGAACAGGAGGGCATCCTTCAGGTCAGCGGCACTTACCGCGCCCCGAAAATGGGCGGAAAGTTCAAAGGCTCCGGTGCGGGTCTCAGCCCCAGCTATAGCTTCACCGCCTTTATCGTTGAAGTCACCGTTGATCCGGAAACCGGCTTTATCAAGGTGGATAAAGCCACCTGCGCCCATGATTGCGGTTTTCCGCTTAATCCCTTGGCGGTTAATGGTCAGATTGAAGGCTGTATCCATATGGGCCTTGGTCAGGCCTTGATGGAGGAAATGGTCTATGACAATGGCGCGACCCAGAATCCATCCTTTCTGGAGTATAAAATTCCGTCCGCTTTCGAACAGCCAGAGGTGGATATTGTCCCCACCTATAGCGACGATAGCGAGGGACCGTTCGGGGCCAAGGAAGCCGGTGAAGGCATCCTGGCCCCGATCATTCCCGCCATTGCCAATGCGGTCTATGACGCGGTGGGCATCCGGCTCACTCAATTGCCCATGCGGCCCGACCGGGTACTCGCGGCTCTTGCCAGAGAAAGTGCAAAAAGCGACCAGAAAAGGGGGGCCAAGGCATGAGCCTTCTGATGCAGGATTTTGACTATCACCGCCCCAACAGTCTTGAGGCGCTTTCGGCACTGGTTAGTAGCTGCCAAAAAGAGGGCCGGGCCTTTGCCTTCAGCGCCGGGGGGACGGATATTATTCCCAAGCTGAAAAGCGATACACTCCGCCCGGATTGCCTGATCAGCCTTGGCGGCCTTAAAGGGCTGAACCATATTGAAAAGCGCGGCAACCGCCTTATCATCGGTAGCCTGACCACGCTCCATGATCTGGCGAATAATGACCTGATCCGGGACTATCTGCCCGCCCTCGCCCAGGCGGCCCATAAGGTGGCCAGTCCGCAAATCCGCAACCGGGCCACCATCGGCGGCAATATCATGGTCGATAACCGCTGTATCTATATCAATCAGAGCGAAATCAACCGGGAATGTCATGCCCCTTGTTTCAAAGCGGACGGTGATGTCTGTCATCTGGTGAAAAGTGCCAGGCGCGGCGATGATATTCTCTGTCAGGCCCGTTTTGTCTCCGACACTGCCCCGATCTTGCTGTTGCTAGGGGCCAGAATTACCGTCATGGGGGCAAAGGGCGGGCGTGAAATGGCCTTGAGCGACCTGTATCTAAGGGACGGCATTGACAACCGCAGCCTTGAGGTAGGCGATATAATTACCGCCATAGAGGTTGATATTCCAGAGGACGACACAGTCCTTCATTATGAAAAGCTGACCATCCGTAATGCCCTCGACTTCCCCTCCCTCGGTGTTGGGGTCCGCGTGACAGACGGCGCGGTCAGCGTTGCCCTGACTGGCCTAAATACCCTGCCCGGCCTGTTTCACGCCAAGCCCGGTGACTTTAACAATTTTGATGATATGATTGACCATGTTTGCACGCAGGCCATGGATTTCGCCAAGACCTATAATCAGGATTTCTTTCCGCGTCATTACCGGAAAAACATGATCCCGGTCTTTATCCGGCGCGCTGTGGACAAAATTACAAAGGATAAATCATGACCAATGTGATGAAAGACTATTTCCTTGATCTGGATGCGGCCGCCAAAGACCCGGGCCGCAAAGTGGCCTGGTGTACCTCTGTGGGCCCTGCGGAAATACTGCGCGCCATGGGCTTTGAGGTCTTCTTTCCGGAAAATCACGGCGCCATGCTGGGCGCAACACGGGTCTGTATGGATACGATTCCGGTGGCCAATGCCAATGGATATTCCCCGGAAATATGCAGCTATCTCACCTCTGATGTAGGGGCCTATATGAAGGGGATCACGCCCCTGACCAAGGCGTTTGGCATAGAGGAAATCCCCCGGCCCGATGTTCTGGTCTATAACACCAACCAATGCAAGGATGTGATGCACTGGTTTGAATATTACGCTGAGGAATTCGACTGCCCAATATTTGGCATCCACCCGCCCACCAACCTGCCCGGTATCAAACAGGAATATATCGACGATGTGGCCCGGCAGTTTGAGGAACTGATCACTTTTCTGGAACCGATTATGGGCGCGCCCATGGACCCGGAGAAGTTGAAACAATGCGTGGCCCTGTCCCGGCAAGCCACCAACCTGTGGTCCGAAGTTCTGGACATGGCGCGCCTGAAACCAAGCCCGCTGACCTTTTTTGATGGCACCATTTATATGGGGCCGATCGTGGTTCTGCGCGGCACCCAGATTGCCGTTGATTATTACCGTGATCTGCTGGCGGAGTTGAAAGACAAGCCTGCCGCCGTGGAGAATGAGCGCAAGCGCATCTATTGGGACGGCATGCCGGTCTGGGGACGGTTGCGCAACCTGTCCAATATTTTCAGTGAGAATAACGCCTGTGTCGTGGCCTCTACCTATTGCAATAGCTGGGTTTTTCCAGACTTTGATCCGGAAGACCCGCTGGCGAGCATGGCCAAGGCCTATATCAAGATTTTCATTAACCGCAACGACCATTTCAAAGAAGATTACATTGAAAAGATGGTTGAGGATTTCAATATTGACGGCGTGGTATTCATGGCCGCCCGCACCTGCCCCAATAACAGCAATGCCTATTACAATCTGCCGCGCAAGCTAAAGAACAAGGGAATTCCCACTATTATCATTGACGGCGACCTGTGCGACCTGCGCTGTTATAGCGATGAACAATCCACCACCCTGATCGAAGCCTTTCTGGAGACCATATGATGGCCGAAACGGAAGAAATCTATTGGGGGGTTGATTGCGGCAGTTCGGAGATCAAGGTCGTTGCCCTCGACCGGGACGGTGTTATCCTGCTAAAACGCAAGCAAAAAACCCTCTTTCCCCTGCAGGATCATGTCTATCATGCCTTGTCCGGCGAAGTAGGCGACTTTTCCCCCTTCGCAGGCGCAAGCGGCACAGACATTAAAGCCGGTCACAAAATTATTGCTACTGGATATGGCCGGAAATATATCAGCTTTGCCCATGATGCCCTGACCGAAATCAAGGCCCATTTCATAGGCGTTGAACATCAACTCGACCTGACGGAGGCCTATAGCATCATTGATATTGGCGGACAGGACAGCAAAATAATCGCCGTTGATCATAGCAAGGTTGACCAGTTTATCATCAACCGGAAATGCGCCGCTGGAACCGGGGCCTATATCGAGGAACTGGGTCATCGGCTTGAGGTTCCTCTGGGGGATATGACCGCCCTTGCCGGGAATAATGACAAGGAATTGTCCCTCAACAGCTTTTGTACCGTGTTTTCCGGGCAGGAAGTGATCAAAACCCTTATGAACGGGGAGCGTATCGAAAATATCATCTATGCCCTCTATAGCTCGGTGGTCAAACGGGTCATGGAAATGACCGCCATCACCACCGACACCGTGGTCTTTTCCGGCGGGGTTCTGCGCTATCACCCGAAATTGATGGCCATGTTCACCGAAACGCTGACCGAAGCCAACCCGCGCATGAAAACCATGCTTGCCCCCAACGCCCAATATTCCGGTGCCATCGGTGCCGCCATCTTTGGCCAAAAAGAATAATAACGCATTAACGTACTATTTTACATATTAAATGTTTGTGATCACCTTTCAGATGAATTATAGTGGCCGCAAATAATAATCAGGGCCAATATGCAGGATCTATTCATATATAAACGCCAAATTCAGTTTGGTGACACGGACGCGGTGGGCATTGTCTATACGGTGCGCTTCTTTGACTATTGTATGGAAGCCATTGACGCCTGGCAGCGGGAATATCTGGATATTGACTGGTTTGATATGGTGGACAAGCGCCGCATCGGCACCCCTATGGTCAAGATTGACATGAGCATGACCGGCCCCCTTGCCCGGGGCAAGGCCCATATCACCCTGTTGATCACCCGGGTGGGTAAGTCATCGGTGATCTATCAGCTTCATGGGCGGGATGAGGACGGAAATGACTGTTTTCTGGCTAATTTCACTTATTGCCTGACCGACTGCACCTATTTTAAGCCAATCCCCATTCCGGCCTATTTCCGCCCCATAATGGAGGATTACCATCAGCTGAGTCTGGCCTCTAATGAAATTCTCTGACTTTTCTTGTGCTTCCTTAAGAATTCTGTAAAATTTGGTAACTATGTTGGGTTCCAAGGAACAAAAAAACATGAAAATACTGGTCACAGGCGGTTCAGGCTATATCGGGAGCCACACCACATTGGCGCTTTTGCAAGCAGGCCATGAGGTAATGGTTATTGATAACCTGAGCAATAGCTGTGAGGAACCACTCCATCGGGTTAAAAATATCACCGGCAAGAACAGCCTGTCTTTTCAGGAACTTGATATTCTGGACCGGGCCGGACTGGACCAGCTTTTCAGTGCCAATGATTTTGACGCGGTCATTCACTTTGCCGGGCTGAAGGCCGTGGGCGAAAGTGTCACGAAGCCCCTCACCTATTATCAGAATAACGTGGCCGGGACCGTCACCCTTTGTCAGGCCATGGAACGGCATGACCTGCGCAATCTGGTGTTCAGCTCATCGGCCACCGTGTACGGCGACCCTGAGAGCGTCCCCATCACTGAGGATTTCCCCACCGGCGGCACCACCAACCCCTACGGCACCTCAAAGCTGATGATTGAGGGCATCTTGGCGGATATGGCGGCGGCAGACCCCCGGTGGAATATTGCCCGCCTGCGCTATTTCAATCCGGTGGGCGCGCATGAAAGTGGCCTGATCGGCGAAGACCCGCAGGATATTCCCAATAACCTGATGCCCTATATCAGTCAGGTGGCCGTGGGAAAATTGAAAGGGCTATCCGTCTTTGGTGATGATTATCCAACCCCGGACGGCACGGGCGTACGCGATTATATCCATGTGGTTGATCTGGCTCTTGGTCACTTGAAAGCCCTGGGCAAACTTATGACCAATCCGGGTCTGGTTACCTATAATCTGGGCACCGGAAAGGGCTATAGCGTATTGGATATGGTCAGGGCCTTTGAAAAAGCCAACGGTGTTAAAATCCCGGTTCGCATGGCGCCGCGCCGCGCCGGAGACATTGCCGCCTGCTATGCCGACCCCACATTGGCCAGACAGGAGCTTGACTGGCAGGCCGCGCGGGATCTGGAAGATATGGTTCGCGATGCCTGGAACTGGCAGTCACAGAACCCCAATGGTTACAAAGACTGACCCTTGGGTCCGTTGACAATCAAGGTCAGGGTGTTGGCGGGTCAGATTTTTCTACTGGCGAGGCGCAAGATGCGCCGTAGTGTCACTCACTTCAAGCATTTTGCAACGAAGCCAGTGGAAAAATATGCCCCGTCCCGCAGGGATTTGCCCTAAATCGCCCACTTTCGCAGCACTTGTCCTTGAATATACTTGTATGTCCGGCGTCCGCGTGCTTAAAATTGGGCGATTTTGGACAAACCAACACCCTGACCTTGATTGTCAACGGACCCTGGGTAACAGGATGTAATCCGCCGCTTTCAGACAGTCCCCCTCCTCCACTCTGGTCAAATCAAAGGCATAGCCGCGCGTGATAAGCCGCCGCAAGGTTTGAAACGGACGGGCCTTATCCATATGAGCCGAATAAAGGTAGACATCATGGTATGGGGTTTCGATCTGCGCAGCTTCCCGATTTTGAAAAATGATAATCTGCTTGTCAAATTTGATAAATTTGGTGAGGTTTTCCGCCCTCTCACACCGCACAATGGCCCGGCCCACGGGGAAAGTCGGCTGGGACAGGATTTTCACCTCCCCGGACGGGGCCTTCAACCTCATATTGGCCGACAGCACGGCGCGCTGGATCTCATCCGCCTCATAAAGCTCATATTGCTGAAAATATCCGGCAATTTCAGCCGCTATGGCCCCAAACCCTGCATTCAGGTCAATATAGCATTTAGCGTAGCCTTCATGGCCGGAAAAATGCCGGATAGCGTGAATGATATGATCATCATGACGGCCCTCCCGCAGAATATCCTGCCCGGCTTTCAGATGCGGGTTAAGGAAAATGTCACCCTTGACCTTGCCAGACAGGGACAGGCGTTCCTTGACCTTCTCCTTGACATATTTGAAGAAGGACAGCCGGAAAAGAATTTGTGTCTGGGACATGAACCGTCTTAACCGTTCACATGCTCGGCAAACTGGCCTTTGGGGCGATAGTGATGCAGATAAGCGGGTAGCATGGCCTCCACAAGCGTTGGCGTGATGCCAAGGTCAGACAGCCCCTTTGCATCATCATCCACCACATTGTCCGACTTTAACATTTTCAACTGATCCAATGTGATCGGCGGGTTGGGCAACATGCCGAGGAAGAAAACTTTAAACGGCGCGATAAAATCCGGCACATCCACAAACCACGGAGCCTGCATGGCCTCCTTTGCCGCAAGCTGCATCATCTCGCGCAGGCTGTATATATCCGCGCCGCCCAGCTCATAAACCTCGCCCTGCATATCTTTATTCGTGACAGCCATTGCAATGGCCTCCGCCACGTCCCCCACATAAACCGGCTGGAATTTGGTGTTGCCGGAAAATACCGGTACAATAGGCAGGCTGGCCACTTGGGCAAAACGGTTAAACAGATGATCCATCGGTCCGAAAATCACACTGGGACGGATTATTGTGGCTTCCGGAAAAGCCGCCATAACGGCCTTTTCACCCTCGGCCTTGCTCCGGGCGTAATTTGACGGCGAATCTTCATTGGCCCCGATCGCAGACATATGAACCAGCTTGCCAACGCCAAAGTCAGCACAGGCACGGGCCACCAGCGCCGCCCCCTTTGCATGAACCGCCTTAAATTTCTGGGCGCCGCTTTCAAATAAAATTCCCGCCAGATTGACCACTGCGTCAGACCCCCGCACAGCCGCCCGCACAGAGGCCTCATCGCGCAAATTGGCCTGTACGATCTGTATCTGGCCCACATCGCCAAGTGGCTTCACATGCAGGGCTGAATTGGGCCGCCGCACAGCCACCCTGACCCGCAGACCTCTTTTGGCCAGATGTTCCACCAATGTTGTGCCAACAAAGCCCGAACCGCCAAAAATCGTCACCAACTGCTGTGTCATCATATTCTCCAGAAACGCTGTGTTTATCACCGTCTTTTTTATCTTTCCCACGGCAGATAGTCCAGCCTATTTTAAATTTTTCATTTCATCACTTGACTTTATCTTTTCCTGATCGTAATCACATCACACAAATCATGTTGCCCAGATGGCGGAATTGGTAGACGCGCTAGCTTCAGGTGCTAGTGTCTGTATAGGCGTGGAGGTTCGAGTCCTCTTCTGGGCACCACAGATTTTAAAACCTTTTATTTATCAAAGGGTTATTCTGGAAAAACTGTTATCCTTGAACGATCTAACCTATGCCTAGCCAACCCAGAAAAATCCAGTGAGCCAACCAGAATCCCCCACCCCTTTTTTACTGGCCGAAAAGGAGATCACATTGGCAGGGACCAATAGTTTGGAAAATGAAATTATTGCATCTGGCGGCCCGGCAATTATTCTGGTGGGGGCGCAGTTGGGGGAGAATATCGGCAAGGCGGTCAGGGCCATGTATAATTTCGGCCTGACCGACCTGCGGCTGGTCGCGCCCCGTGATGGCTGGCCCAATCCGAACGCGATTCCGGCGGCGGCGGGGGCCGATATCGTGCTGGATCAGGCGCGGGTATATGCCACCACCGCAGAGGCCATTGCCGACCTTAATTTTGTTTATGCCACCACCGCGCGCAGGCGTGACATGATCAAGGCCGTGGTCACCCCCCATAAATGTGCGGCCCTCATGCGGTCGCATTGTGATGAGGGGCGAAAATTTGGTCTGTTGTTCGGGCCGGAAAAAGCCGGGTTGACCAATGATGACGTGGCCTTATGCGATGCCATTGTATCGGTACCGCTGAACCCGGCCTTTGCCTCCATTAATCTGGCGCAGGCGGTGATCCTGCTGTCTTATGAATGGTTTCAGACCGGCGCGGAGCAGCCCGCCGAATATACGCCGCAGCTCGGCACCACGCCCGCCTCATCAGAAGACCTGCAAAAACTGTTCGATCATATGGAGCGCGAGCTGACCGAAGCCGGTTATTTCCGTCATGATCAGCGGCGCGCCACCATGAAGCGGAATCTGCGCAATATTTTCAAGCGATCCGCCCTCACCCATGAGGAAGTCAGCACCCTGCGCGGGGTGGTCAAGGCTCTGGCCACCGGCGGCGGGCCGGGCTGGATTGCGGAAAAGGCCGAAATCAAGGCTAAAAAGCGCAAATAACTGCGCCTTTCAACAGGTTTTGTTTGACTTTCTGTTTCCCTCCCCTATATTCCGGCCATCGTGAATGACTCGGGTGAAAATCTCGGGTTGCACAGGGTGGGGCATATCTCATTCTGTGGCGCTGATTTCAACATATTAACAGAAGCGATTCTATAAAATGACTAAACGTACACAAGCCAAGTATAAAATTGACCGCCGCATGGGTGAAAACATCTGGGGCCGTCCGAAATCTCCGGTAAACTCCCGCGAATATGGACCGGGCCAGCATGGTCAGGGCCGTCGCAGCAAGCTGTCCGACTTTGGTATTCAGCTCCGCGCCAAACAGAAGCTGAAAGGCTATTACGGCGATATTACCGAAAAACAGTTCAAACGTATTTATAAAGATGCCGACAAAATGCGCGGTGATACCGGTGCCCAGCTGGTTGGTCTGCTGGAATGCCGTCTGGATGCGCTGGTTTATCGCGCCAAATTCGTGCCGACCATCTTTTCTGCCCGTCAGTTTGTCAACCACGGCCATGTGACCGTCAACGGCAAAAAAGTGAATATCCCCAGCTACCGCGTAAAAGCCGGTGATGTGGTTGAAATTCGCGAAAAATCTCGGCAGATCCCCATGGTAATTCAGGGTATTGGCTCAAATGAGCGTGATGTCCCGGAATATCTGGCGCTGGAAAATGACGGTACGAAAGTTACCTTCCTGCGCGTGCCTCTGCTGGACGAGATCCCCTATCCGGTTCAAATGGAACCAAATCTGATCGTGGAATTTTATTCCCGCTAAAAATATTTTGCCTACAATTGTTAAATTGATTTAGGTCAAGGTAAACAATCCAAAGCCGTCCAGTATCACGCTGGACGGCTTTATTATTGGCATGAGTATTTTATGAATGAAATAGAATTATCACCCGCTTTCCTGATCGGACACAAGGTGATAGATGACGAGCATAGAGAACTTGTTAAGGTGCTAAATAATATGGCCAGAGGGTATGTCCTGAAAGATATAGACTTTTGCCGCCAGAATTGGCATCTTTTTTGCAACCTCCTTCAACAACATTTCACACATGAAGAAAAAATCATGTCAGATATGGGCTATGTTAAAGAGGAACACCATGACAGCCATCAATCAATTTTAACAAATACACAAGATGCAGGCCGGCAATGCAAAACTCTGGAAGATTGGGGAAAATGTCTTTTAGAACTACGCGATGAAATACTGTCACAGATCCTAAGGCATGATTTGAAATTTTCAGAATATCTCATCACAATTGGCGTTAATCAAGCCCGGCCCTAAAACCCGCCCAAATAGAAATACCGCAGACAACACCCCGCATTGGCATTATCAAGGCACCCATGCTATTAAGGTCTGTTGAGAATAGGGATAAACCAATGGGCGCAGGGCAAAAAACAGAACAATGGTCATCACGAACGGGGTTCCTCATGGCCGCTATTGGATTTTCGGTCGGCTTGGGAAATATCTGGCGGTTTCCCTATATAATGGGGGAAAATGGCGGCGCAGCATTTCTGATCATCTATCTTGCCTGTGCGCTGCTTATTGCCCTGCCGTTACTGGTCAGCGAACTGGCTATTGGACGGCGCGGGCGGGGCAGTCCGGTGGCCAGCATGCTCAATGTGGCGGCAGAGGCCGGTGCCAGCCCCCACTGGAAAGCCCTGGGCGGTTTGGCGGTGGTCGGAATTTTCGTCATCATGAGCTATTATACGGTCATAGCAGGATGGACATTTGATTATTTCTTCCTGTCAATAACAGGCAAATTCAACAATATTTCCAGCGCAGAGTCCGGCGATATGTTTGCCGCCCTGACCGGCAGTCCGTTACGGTTGCTGTTCTGGCATTCCGTGGTGAATATTCTGGTGGTTCTGATTTTGCGCCGGGGGGTACAGGCAGGCATTGAAAAGGCCGTCAATTTCCTCATCCCTGCGTTATTTCTATGCCTGATTATCATGGTGCTTTATGCCATTATCGCCGGAGATTTGGCCAAAACGGCTAAATTCCTGCTTGAGCCGGATTTCAGCAAGGTCACGGTGAAAACAGTCATGGTCGCCGTGGGGCAGGCCTTTTTCTCCATCGGGGTCGGCATGGCATCACTGATTACATTTGGCAGCTATCTGAACAAGGATGTCTCCCTGCCCAAATCGGGAGCTATCATTATCCTTGCCGATACGGGCGTGGCTCTCCTCGCGGGTTTTGCTATTTTCCCACTGGTTTTTGCTTTTGGCCTCACCCCGTCAGAGGGACCGGGCCTGATCTTTCAAACCCTGCCCGTGGCCTTTGGTCAGATGCCGGGCGGGCAGATTTTCGGTGCGGTCTTTTTCTTTCTGTTGATTGCGGCGGCCTTGACGTCCTGTATCGGCGGGCTGGAATCTGTGATCGCCTGGATTGACGAACATAAGGGCATAGAACGAAAAAAGGGCAGCATCATTGTGGTTGTCGCCGCGTGGCTGCTCGGGTTTTTCAGTATTCTGTCCTTCAATGAATGGTCCGACTTTCATCCTCTGGGCTTTATTCCTGCCTTTGCCGAAAGAACCATATTCGACACGCTGGATTTTTTCGCCGCCAACATCCTGCTATTGGTCGGCGGATTATTAACCTCCATTTTCATCGGATGGCTGGTGCCGAAAAAAATCCAGCAAGAGGCTATCGGGGTTAAGGGTGGTGCTTTTTATAGCTTCTGGCGCATCATTGTACGCTACATCGTTCCCCCATTATTGCTTGTCATCCTCATCATGGGATTAATTTAGAGCCATATTCGGGATACTCAGTTATTCTCCCACAAAAGAGATATAACCAGCAACAGGGCCAGCAGAAATGATAAGGTTCGCCAGAATAACAACGGGTTTTTCTCCAAAAGCGGCGAAAAATTTTGTTTGCCCTCTTGTGCCGGCGGCACCGTAAAATCCCGTTCGAACTCGGAAAAACTCTGATATCGCTCCCGTGGGTCTTTTTGAACAGCTTTTTTCAATACCGTATCTACCCAGGGCGGAATATCAGGCTTCACCTGTGTGGCCGGAATATATTCCAGCTGCCTGATCTGGCGCATATTGGAAAACCCGGTACCATAAGGCAGGCTCTGGGTCAGCATCTCATAGATAACCACCCCCAGAGCATAAAGATCAGATAATCTGCCCCCATCAGCATAAAGCAAATACTCCGGCGCCGTATAATCAACCGCCCCCGCCGGTATTTGCTGCCGGTTCAGGTCTTCCGCCTCGGCAATACTGGCCACCTTGACAGACCCAAAGTCAATAATTTTCACTGTTCCTGCTTTATCTATCATGATATTTTCGGGCTTCAAATCCCGATGCACCATGTCCAGACGATGCAGGGACCGTAATCCCCGTATCAATTGACGGAGAATATCCCGGACAATGGCCATATCCGGCGCGGGATGATCCGTGATCCATTCCCGCAAGGTCTGCCCGTCAATATATTCCGTGACATAATACAGAAATTTCCGGCCTTCGCGCGGCGGAATGATGTGCAGGATATGCGGAGACTTGATTTGACACCCGATCCATTCTTCCCGAAGAAACAATTCCATATAGCGGCCATCATCATCAAAATTCTGCGACGGTGTTTTAAGGGCCACCAGGTCACCCCTTTCTGTGCCCTCGGCCAGATAAACCTGACTTCGGGCATTGGCATGTAATTCGCGCAAAACCCTATAGCCCCCAAGCACCATACCAGAGTCCAACGGCGGCGGAAAAGGCAGACGATTACCTGCCGTAAGATGCTGCTTCTCCTGAAAATCGGATATATCCTCTATCCTGATAATCTGACAGGTGAGATTATCATCACTGCCCCCCGCCAAAGCCTTTTCGCAGATCAGACGAGTTGTCCGGTCCAGATCATCTTTATTTTGCGTGATTAAAGCCTTAATATCAGACGTTGTAATAAAGTCATGAACTCCGTCCGTAGTCAGAATAAAAACATCCTCCCGCAGGATATCCACCACGCGGTAATCAATTTGAAGGTTTTTCTCTGTCCCCATGGCCCGGGTCAGATAATGGCTCCTGCCGTACCGGTGATCCATGGTAAGATTCTGAATATTCCCATCCCGAAACAGACTGATACGACTGTCACCAACATGGAAAATATGGGCTGAAGCAGATTTGAGTACCATGGCACTGAGGGTGCTGACCATGCCCGGGCCTGTCTCATAAATATTTTGCCCCTGGCCAAACATCCAGCTATTGGTTGCCAGTAATATTTTGCTGGCGGACTTTTTAACGCTCCAGCTATCCGGCGTTGAAAAATAATCCTGCAACAGGCATTTAACACAGGTTTCACTGGCTTCCTTGGCCGCCGGACACCCACTCATACCATCCGCGATGGCAACGGCGATCCCTTTGGTGAATGCCTGCGCCTTTTCAGGGAGCAGCACACCATATGAATCCTCGTTATCCTGTTTGACCCCTTTATCGGAAAAAGCGCCAATGGTAATCTGTGTCATGCAACCGTCCCGGACTAGCTAACCTTGATTAATTCTATGGTGCCATCGGGAAGTATTTCCGCAATTTCTCCCTGCGGTTCATCCATGAAGAAGGCCACCACCAGAAATATAACAAGAGCACTGGCTCCGATCACCATAAAAAACAGGCTTGACGATACGAAAGAGTAAATCATCAGGAAACAGACCCCGCCAATATTACCATAAGCCCCCACCATACCGGCAATCTGGCCGGTCATCCGGCGCTTGATCAAGGGTACCGTGGCAAAAACCGCGCCCTCCCCGGCCTGGACAAAGAATGAACAGCACATGCAAGCAATAACCGCCAGCGGCAGGGGCCAGGCCGAGGTGATTTGTGACAAGACAGCATAGCCCGCAGCCAAACCAACCAGAAAAATCAACAAGGAATTACGGCGGCCAAATTTATCGCTGAAGAATCCGCCGCTGGGGCGGGCGACCAAATTCATAAAGGCAAAGCTCGCGGCAACCATTCCGGCCATTACCGGGGACAATGCAAACATATCCATAAAAAAAAGGGGTAACATGGACACAACCGCAAGCTCGGAGCCAAACGTCACCATATAAGCCAGATTCAGAATTGCCACCTGCTTGAATTTATAGCTGTGCAATTCATCCACGCCATTCTTCAGATTTTCTTTATTTACTTTGAAAATATGATGCAATTGATACAGGAAGATCACGAACAGAAGCCCATATATAAAAAGAGATAGGCCGCCCCCGAGAATATTCAGGTTTTCCGGCCCAAGTTTCCAGACCAATAACGCCAGAGTTAAAAATAACGGGGCTTTCATAATGATATACAGCACCAGATCCTGAGGCGTACTGATCTCCATGGCACCGGCTTTTTCAGGTTTAAAGTAGCGCGCGCCTTTGGGCGTATTCCTTACATTGATATAAAAAACACCAGAATATAACAGTGAGATCACCCCCGTCACGCCAACAGCATAGCGCCAGCCATCCGCCCCGCCAAACAGCAGAGCAACGCTCGGCAGAGTAAGCGCCGCCGCCGCCGAGCCGAAATTGCCCCAGCCGCCATATATACCTTCCGCGAGGCCCACAGTCTTAACCGGATACCATTCACTGATCAGGCGAATCCCAATGACAAAACCGGCGCCGACAAAGCCCATCAGGAAACGCGCCAGCGCCAGTGTTTCAAAGGTGCCCGCGACGGCAAAAAAGAAACATAAAAAACTGGAAATAAATAACAGCACTGAAAAAACCATCCGGGGCCCAAACATATCGACGAACATGCCAATAATCACCCGCGCCGGAATGGTCAGTGCCACATTTAAAATTAAAATGGCCGATACTTGCTGCTTATCCAGACCAAGATCATCCCGGATCATGGCCATTAAGGGCGCATGGTTAAACCAGACAACAAAACTGATAAAAAAGGCCATCCATGAAAGATGGAGCGTTTTGCTTCTTCCCTTAAAAGAGAAAAGATTCATATCCTGCGAAGTGGGTACAGACATTATTCATTCCTTTGCATACTCATCCGGGCAAATCCGTCAGACCGGCTCATTATTGGCTCACAGGCCAACAGAGCAAATAGCGTGCCAATAATGTTGCATCGCAATATGAATCTCTTTTTTTATGTCGTTTTATAGACTTTATCGCTGTTTTCATGAATTTATCCCAAATCAGTCAGGCCTTCATTCTTCTTGTAAGAAGCCATTTTTTTAAGCTGAAACCGACATTTGACTAAATTTTAATCAACAAAGAACATTGCCTACTAATTAATCTTTTTTTGTTCGCTGTTGCACAATTTTTAATAAGTATGGCGCTGTGAACAGGCCGGAATAAAGAGAAGTTTGTTTAAAATTAAGGGATTGGGCCTTCTGGCATAAAGCTTGCTAGGGAGAGTACAGCAGGCAATATGGTGCCTTCTGCTGACCATATGCCCAACAGTAAAAGGACTGGTATGAGAAAGAAACTTGTCATCATAGGCAACGGCATGGCCGGCATGAGAGCTCTGGAAGAGCTTCTCAAAATTGCCCCAGACGAATATGACGTCACAGTTTTTGGGGCTGAACCCCATGTCAATTATAACAGGATTATGTTGTCACCTGTTCTGGCCGGGGAACAAAAATTTGAGGACATCATCATAAATGACAAGGCCTGGTATGACGAAAATAATGTCACCTTATATTCCGGTGAAAAGATCATTGCCATCAACCGGTCCAATAAAACAATCGTCAGCGACAAAGACCGCCTGATCCCCTATGACACGCTGTGGATCGCGACGGGTTCCGATCCCTTTATCATCCCGGTACCGGGGCGTGACCTTGACGGCATTGTAACTTTCCGGGATATCAAAGATGTGGATGAGATGGTTGCGGCATCGAAAACCCATAAGAATGCCGTTGTCATTGGCGGGGGGCTTTTGGGGCTGGAAGCCGCTTACGGCCTCAAACGTAATGGCATGAATGTTACGGTCATTCATCTGGCTGACACCCTGATGGAACGCCAGCTTGACGAGGCGGCGGGCTACCTGCTGAAATCTGATCTGGAAAGCCGGGGCATAGCCATTCTGACAGACGCCAATACCAGAGAATTGATCGGCGAAGGCCGTGTTGAAGCAGTCAAATTGGCCGATGGCACCGAAATTCCCGCTGACCTTGTTGTGATGGCGGTCGGCATTCGCCCCAACATTACGCTGGCCAAGGCGGCACGGCTTGATTGCAATCGCGGGGTATGTGTCAATGACCACCTGCAAACTTCTGATCCTGATATTTTTGCGGTGGGTGAATGCGTTGAACATCGAGAGCAAATCTACGGTCTGGTGTCCCCGCTCTATGAAATGGGCCGTGCGCTGGCCGGATATATGGCTGGCTATAACAGCCGCTACAAAGGGTCCGTCACCAGCACAAAATTAAAGGTAACCGGGATTGAGCTTTTTTCTGCCGGTGATTTCAGCGGCGGTGACAATACGGAAGATATTGTCCTGAGAGATGCCCGGCGCGGCGTCTATAAACGTTTGGTGATCAAAGATGACCGTATTATCGGCACCGTCTTATATGGGGATGTGGATGATGGTCCATGGTATTTCCAGCTTATGAAGGACAAGGATAAAATTGATGATATCCGGGACCATCTGATTTTTGGTCAGTCGCTTGCCATGGGGGACAGCTCTGTGGACCCCTTGGCAGCCGTTACAGCATTGCCTCCTGAGGCAGAAATTTGCGGCTGTAACGGCATATCAAAAGGCACAATCACCGCCGCTATCTCTGAAAAAGGCCTGACCAGCCTTGACGAGGTGCGCGCCCATACCAAGGCCTCTGCCAGCTGTGGCTCCTGTAGCCATCTGGTGGAACAGATCATGGAATTAACGCTTGGGGATGGCTATGAGACCCCCACAGCAACCCCCATGTGTGGCTGTACTGATCATACCCATGATGATGTGCGGCATCTGATTCTGCTCAACAGCCTCAAGGAAATTCCCGCTATCATGCAGGCCTTGCAGTGGAAAACGCCCAACGGCTGTTCCAAATGTCGCCCCGCCCTGAACTATTATCTGATCGCCGCCTGGCCCGGTGCGTATAAGGATGATTACCAATCCCGCTATATCAATGAACGGGTCCATGCCAATATTCAAAAGGATGGCACCTATAGTGTCGTGCCGCGCATGTGGGGCGGCCTGACCAATCCCAAAGAATTACGTGCAATCGCCGATGTCGCTGACAAATTCGACATTCCCACCGTCAAGGTTACCGGCGGCCAGCGTATTGATCTGCTGGGCATAAAGAAAAAAGACCTTCCCGGTGTCTGGGCAGACCTTAATGCCGCAGGCATGGTGTCCGGCCATGCTTATGGTAAATCCCTGCGAACGGTGAAAACCTGCGTCGGACAGGAATGGTGCCGTTTTGGCACGCAAATGTCCATGGGTATGGGGGTTGCGCTTGAAAAAATGACATGGGGCAGCTGGACTCCGCACAAGTTTAAAATGGCGGTCAGCGGTTGCCCCCGCAACTGCGCCGAAGCGACCATCAAGGATTTTGGCGTTGTGGCAGTAGACAGCGGGTGGGAACTTCACGTTGGCGGCAATGGCGGCATGCATGTCAGGGCTTGTGACCTGTTATGCAAGGTCGAAACAGATCAGGAGGTCATGCAATATGCGGCGGCCTTCATTCAGCTCTACCGGGAAGAAGGCCATTACATGGAACGCACCGCGCCCTGGGTCGAACGCGTTGGTCTGGATAGCATAAAGAACCGCATTATCGACGACAGCAGAAACCGGCAAAAACTGATAGAGCGTTTTCATATTTCCCAAAAGGGCAATCAGGTCGACCCTTGGGCTGAACGGGCCCAGCATAACGTCCATGCCCATGAATTTAAACCACTGGCAGAAGTAGGATAAGATTATGACACAGAACTGGATTGAAGTCGGACAATTGGAAGATATTCCCTATCTGGGCTCCCGCGTCGTGAAAACGGCTGGCATAGATATTGCCATTTTCAAAACGGCCACGGGCGCTATTTTCGCCCTTGAAGACAAATGCCCCCACAAAGGCGGGCCTCTGTCACAGGGCATCGTCCATGGCAAGAGCGTATCCTGCCCGCTGCACAAC
>UOED01000107.1_pt1 | contig 66164 bp, 55 predicted proteins | sample 1990161 | NCBI WGS metagenome assembly UOED01 (sample SAMEA4728526, study PRJEB27164) | hydrothermal vent metagenome | biome: marine basaltic hydrothermal vent biome; feature: marine hydrothermal vent; material: mineral | place: Pacific Ocean | collected 2011-06-14/2011-07-23 | depth 1741 m | reverse complement strand
TGTTCCGGGACGTCAGGACCATATGAAAGACAGCCTGAGTTCGCGCGTGCAAAGCAGGTTTCCGGCGGCAACGGTGGTCCATCGCCTTGATATGGATACCTCCGGCGTTATGGTGATGGCTCTCAACAAAGAATCTCACCGCCATATCAGCAAGCAATTTGAAAAGCGGGCCACGGAAAAATCCTATGTGGCTCACTTGTATGGCATTGTTGAGCAGGATACCGGGGAAATAGACCTGCCGCTTATTCTGGACTGGCCCAACCGTCCCCTGCATATGGTTGACCATGAGAATGGTAAAGCGGCGCTCACCAGGTGGGAAGTGCTGGACAGGTCAAAAGACACGACCAGAGTGGCCTTTCATCCGGTGACCGGACGCACTCATCAGCTCAGGGTTCATGCGACCTCTATAGGCCACCCCATATTGGGCGACAGCCTTTATGCCCATGACAAGGCCCTGAAAATGGCCGATCGCCTTTTGCTCCATGCCCGTCTGCTCACCCTCACCCATCCCTATAGCAAGGAACGCATGACTTTTACGGCAGAAGCGGATTTTTAGGGCTATTGGTTGCGCAGGATATGGGTTGGCCGCACTGACATGGCGAGCCAGATGCTGACCATACCAAAGACAAGGGTCACTAATATACTGCCCGATACTGTGACAAGGGGAATGTCAAAGGGCAATTGCCACGGCATTTCCATCACGCGGGTAATAACCATGTAAGCCGCCAGTGATCCCAGCAGGATGGCGACAACGCCGGTTAAAATGCCCAGCAGGATAAATTCAATGACATAGGCCTTTAAAATGTCCCAGCGGGTCGCCCCGACCACCTTTAGCACCGCCGCATCATAAATGCGCGATTTATGCCCCGCCGCAATTGCCCCGGCCAAGACCAGCACCCCTGATATGATGGTAATTGCCGCCATGACATCAATGGCGCCTGATATTTTGCCCAGCAGGGTCAGGGCATTTTCCAGAACCTCTTTCATGCGGACAATAGAGGCGCCGGGGAATTTTTGATATAATTCGCGGTATATGGCGGCCTCCTGCGCGGGGCGTGTTTTGGCGGTGGCCACATAGGTGAAAGGCGCGTCTTTCAGGCTATTGGGATCAACCATCATCACATAATTGATGCCGAAATTCTCCCAGCTAAAACGGCGGATGGAGGATATGGGCAGGATAAAATCCCGGCCAAGGATATTCACGGAGATTTCATCACCGATGACAAGGTCCATACTTTGGGCCATCTGTTCGGAAATGGAAACCTGCGGCGGGCCGTTATAATCCTCCGGCCACCATTTCCCGGCAGTGATGATGTTATCCGCAGGCAAGCTGTGGGAGAAAGTGATACCCTTGTCACCGCGTAAAATCCATTTGCCCTCTGGTTTGACGTTTACTTTGGCGGATTCGATGGCTTTCACATGGGTTATCCTGCCGCGCAGGTTGGGAACCGTACGATAAGACAGGACCCCTTCCCGGTTTTTAAGGTAGCCGGTAAAGTCATCAAATTGATTTTTCTGTATATCAATGAAAAAGAATGTCGGAGCTTCGCCCTCGGCCTTGTCCCCGATTTCCCGGAGCAGGTTATTTTCGATCAGAGCAATGGCGGTAAATAATATCAGCCCAAGTCCCATGGACATGATAATGGAGGATGTGGAATTGCCGGGCCGGTATATATTGCTGAGCGCAATGCGGAATATGGGGCTTTTCGGCCTGGGCACTGTTCGGGCCAGCTTTCTGATCAAAAATCCGCTGGCCGACAGGATCAGAAACGCCCCCGTTGCCGCCACTAGCGTCACAGCAGCTAATCTGCGAAATTCGGACGTATAAATGATTACAAACACCAATGATATAATGAGTGCTGAAATAACCAGAATATAGGGTAGTGACTGTTTTGTGGCCCGCCTTACGCTCACCGTTTGGCGAAACAGGCGGGCGGCAGGAAGTTGCACCGCCTTGCCAAGAGGCCATAGGGTGAAAATCAGGGCCACAGAGAAGCTGTAAAAAACCGCCAGAATCAACGGTTTTGGATAGACTGATAAATTCATGTCAACAGGCAGGCTTTCCTGCAAAAACTCACCGGCAATCACGGGGAGCGCCGCCCCGGTTATCAGGCCAAGCAGAATAGCCCCGGAAGCAATCAGCAGAATTTGCCCCAGATAGGTAAAAAGAATGATCCGGCTGGTCCCGCCCAGAATTTTATAGGTGGCAATGGTATTTCTTTTACCCTCAAGATAAGAGCGCACCGCATTGCTGACCCCGACACCGCCCACCAGCAGAGCCGTAAGTCCCACAAGGGTCATAAACTGGCCCATACGGCTGACAAAACGCCTGAGGCCAGTGCCCCCGCTGTTGCTGTCCCGGATGCCCCAGCCACGATCCGGATATTTTTTCTTAATGTTATCCTTTAATATATTAGAGATAACATTCTGATTTAATTTAATTCTAGTGTAAAATCTTATGAGGCTTCCCGGCTGAACCAGTGAATTTTCAAACAGGCTTTTCAGGGCGATGGTTGCGCCGGGAGCGAGTTGAAAACCCTGACTGTTGACGTCCGGTTCTTTTTTTATGATGCCGCGAACCTCATAATCCTTCGTCCCCAGTTTTAATTGCCCGCCAATATTCAAATTCAGCCTTGTGGCCAGCGCATCGGATAATATTATTCCCCACCGTCCATCTCTTACGGACAGGGTTTCCGGGCCGTAGGTGCCTTCAAGGAGGGTAAGGTTACCATAAAGCGGATATGCTCCGTCCACGGCCTTTAAATCCACCAGACTGCCGTCATTCTCGACCTGTGCCATGGTACGCAGGGTGGCAATCTCTGATATTGTCCCCCATTGAGCAAAAAAGTCCTTTTCCTCTTTGTTAAAAGGCTTTTGAAGCTGGCTGATTTGCATATCGCCGCCCAGAAATATTTTGCCGTCCTGATGGATGCTGTCGGAAATATTGGCTGTTACGGACCCTACCCCGGCGATAATAGCAGTACCCAGAAACAGGCAGGAAATGAATGTTTTGAAATGACTTAAGGCCGACCGGGATTCCCGCAGGGCAAATTTCAGGGCAGAAGTCAGGAAAACCCGGCTCATTCGGCAACCTTTGTCGTGGTTTCCTTTTGAGTTTTCTGATCTGTGATCAGCCCATCGTGAATGGAAAGGATACGGTCACAATGTTCGGCCACATTCGTATCATGGGTGATCATGATCAGGGTCGTCCCCATCTCCTTTTGTAAGTCAAAGATCAATTCAACAATTTTATGGCCTGTCTTGCCGTCCAGATTGCCGGTTGGCTCATCGGCAAAAATAATCTTGGGGTTTGGCGCGATGGCGCGGGCAATGGCGACCCTTTGCTGTTCTCCGCCGGAAAGCTGTGACGGGAAATGACTGATGCGGTGGGACAATCCCACATGGTCAAGGGCTTGTTCCGCAATATGAAAGGCATCCCTGCGCCCGGCCAGTTCCAGCGGCACTGCCACATTCTCCAGCGCGGTCATGGTGGGAATCAGGTGAAAGGATTGCAGAACAATGCCGATATTATCCCGCCGGAAAAGCGCCAGTTGGTCTTCATTCATGGTGTCAAGCCGGTGTCCTGCAACCTTAATAGTGCCAGCGGTTTGTTTTTCAAGTCCAGTCATAATGGACAGCAGGCTGGATTTGCCGGACCCGGACGGGCCCAGAATGGCAACGGAACTGCCCTGTAAAATATCAAGATTTACCCCGTTCAGAATTTTAATCTCATGGCCCTCCCCCCTATAGGAAAGAAAAATATCCTGAAGTTGCAAAATTGCCGTATTTGTCATTATTATCCACGTCTGTTGAATTGAATCCCTGATATGTATAACAGTATAGATATGAAAATAATAAAAACTATCAAGTTGTTTGCGGTAGCCTTGTTGTTTAGCGCGATAAAAACACAGGCGTTATTTGCCGGTGATTATACTATTCTGGCCTTTGGGGACAGCCTGACGGCGGGCTATGGCCTGCCCCCCAACGAAGGCTTTACGGTTCAGCTAGAGCAGGAATTAAAGCGGCAGGGCCATAATATTACGGTCATTAACGGCGGCGTGTCGGGGGACACCACATCCGGCGGGCTGGCCCGGCTGGCATGGGTATTGTCAAGCGCAAAACCGGATATGGTCATTCTGGAGCTTGGGGCCAATGATGCCCTGCGCGGGATTCCGCCCCACATCACACGGGCTAATATGGATAAGATGCTGGCTATTTTGAAACAGGCCGGCATAAAGACCCTTGTGGCTGGTATGATGGCCCCGCCCAATATGGGCAATGATTACGCCGTGGAATTCAACCGCATATATCCGGAACTCGCAAAGACCTATGAGGCGACACTTTATCCTTTTTTTTTAGAGAGCGTGGCTGGAATCGCCGAATTAAATCAAAATGATGCCATACATCCGAATAGTAAAGGCGTTGCTATAATCGTGCGTAAAGTCATCCCCTATATTCAAAAAATTCTAAAGTAAATCCTTTCATCGCAACAATTTGTCACTTCATCGCACATCGTTTTCAATGATGGGTGAAAGCCGTTATTGGTAAGGTCAGAATTAAAACCACATTCCGGTCCTTACGGGCCACATAGATGACAAGACAGGTAAAATTACTTTTAAACGGTAATTACCCCTACTACCCCTCTTGCCTGTCTTGGCTGGAAGCAAGCTCCCTACCCCGGGGCTTGCTTCTTTTTTTATCGCACAATCCCGCCTAATTCGGCTATAACCTGACTATTATGAAATTAAATTTTGAACAGGCGGGCAATGGTCCTGCATTAATAATCCTTCATGGCCTTTTTGGCTCGGCCAGCAATTTCAGAACATTGGCCCGGCAAATTGGTGAATTTTATACGGTTTATAGTCTGGACCTGCGTAATCACGGGGTTTCACCCCATGACAGCGATGTGTCCTTTGACGTGATGGCGGCGGATATCATTGAATTTATGGATGATCATAATATTCAAACAACTAATCTGATGGGCCACTCGCTTGGCGGCAAGGTTGCCATGCAGGTGGCCCTTTCCTATCCTGACAGAATATCAAAATTGATAGCCGGGGATATTGCACCCGTGGAATATCCTCACCATCATGATGGTATATTTGACGGCCTGAATGCGGTCAGCCGTTCCGATGTTTCCTCTCGCAAGGAAGCAGATGCTATTCTGGCCGATTATGTTGACATACCGGAAATCCGTCTGTTTCTGCTGACTAATCTGGTGCGTAAAGACGATGGCTCTCTTGGCTGGCGGATTAATGTTTCGGGGCTTGAAGGGGGATATGAATATATTGCCAAAAAGCTGGAAGGCCATCCCTACCCCGGCCCCAGCCTTTTTATTCGCGGGGGGGCATCAGATTATGTGCAGAAAGATTATTATCCGGCTATATATACCCTGTTCCCGCAGGCAAGGATTGTCACCATGGACGGCACCGGTCATTGGCTCCATGCGGAAAAACCACTAGAATATAAGAAGATCGTTCTTGATTTTCTGGAAGAGGATTAGAAATGCGTATTGCAATTATGGGCACTGGCGGAATGGGCGGGTTTCTGGGAACCAAACTGGCCGCCGCAGGCCATGAGGTGACCTTCATTGCCCGTGGGCAACATCTTGAGACCATAAAATCCGATGGTTTGCGCCTACTGTCCAGAGAAGGTGATCTGCATATCCATCCGGCCCGCGCTTTTGCAGACACAAGTCATGTGGGGACAGTCGATCTGATCCTTTTTTGTGTCAAACTTTATGATACAGAACAGGCGGCCCAAGCCTGTTTACCCATGATGGCGGATGATACATTCATTTTGACCCTGCAAAATGGTGTGGAAAGCATTGACCTTATTTCTGCCGTTGTCGGGCCGAACCGGACCGTGGGCGGCGCGATCTATGTATCGGCAAGTATTAGCGCCCCCGGCGTTATTCAACATTCCGGCGGCACCAACACCATCCGCTTTGCCGAACCTGACAACCAGCCCAGTCAGCGGACGGAAGTTCTGGAATGCATATTCGACGAGGCGGGATTGATCGGTCTACGCGAAGAAAATCTGCAAAAGATGCTCTGGTCTAAATTTGTTCTGCTTTGCGGCAATGCCGGGGTGGGATCTTTAACGGATAGCAGCGCGGTTGCCATATGTCTGGACCCTGACAACAGGGAAATGTTAGAGGCCGCAATGTGGGAAGTCTATCACATAGCCGCTGCAATGGGTGTTGCCTTGCCTGAAAAAACAGTGGAAGACGCCCTGAACCTGTTCTCCTCCGGAAGCAATCCGGAAGAGCTGATCGCTTCGCAATGCCTTGACCTGAGAAAAGGCCGCAAATTAGAACTAAACTGGACCCAGGGAACTATACATCGTCTGGGCAAGAAATATGGTGTGCCGACGCCGATCAACAGCACAGCCTATGCTGCATTGAAAAGATTTGCAGATGGACGGCCTAATCGCCTTTAGCCGTCATCAGAAATATGGGGAAATCACGGTTTTCTCCCTGAACGGTATAGGCGGTGGTGAAGGAAATATCGAAAAATCCGGCTTTTTGCATTTTTGCCTTTAAATCATCCCGCTGGAATCCGTGATGGAAAATGCCTTGTGTCCCTTCAGCATGAAATGTCCCGTCTTCTGCATCAAGGTCTGCCAGGGCAATTCTGCCGCCCGGCTTCAGATTTTCTTTGAAAATCCTCATCAAGCATTCTGTGTCCTCCACATGATGCAGGGTCATCGCACTCATGATCAAGTCAAATTTCATAGCGAGCGGCTTTTCAATAATGTCCTGATTAACGGTTTCCACCTTGCCTTTGAGATCGTCTTTTGCCAGCAGTTTTTCCAGCATGGACTCTGAGGTATCCACAGCGATGATTTTTTGCACCTCCGGGGCAATTTGAGCGCATAGCAGTCCGGTACCTGCACCAAAATCCATGACCTCCATATCAGAGGTCAGAGCGATTTGCGCCTTTAAAGAATTACCAATAGAGCTTGCCAGCATCATACGGCGTTCATTTTTATCCCAGTTCTTCGATTTTTCATTGAATAAATCTGCCATAGGTATTTTTCCTTTTCTATTACCTTGTTTTGGTGATTGCACTGATAATTTGTTCAGCCGCATAGTCAATTTCCTCAATCATAGTAATACGGCCAATACCAATTCGAATGGAACATTCAATTTGCTTTTTACTTAAGCCCAGAGCCGTTAATACATGAGACGGTTCGGGCCTTTCCGTTGAACAGGCGGAGCCCGTGGACAAGGCAACAGTGCGCAGTTCCCTGAATAGCCTGTCTGACGTCACGCCGTCAAAAGTAAAATTGAGATTGCCGGGATAACGCTGTGTTTCCGAACCGTTTAAATAAATGCCCGTTAACCCCGTCATAAGTGAGGTTTTCAAGGTTTCTGAAAGCCTTGATATATGTTCATAATCCTTTTCCATATCCTGCCCGGCAATCTCACAGGCAGCGCCCAGGCCAGCGCATAAGGCCGGAGATAATGTTCCAGACCGCAGTCCCCTCTCCTGCCCGCCGCCATCAAATAACGGTAAAGGTTGCGGGGTGAGGCTTTTGCGCACATAAAGCGCGCCAACACCCTTGGGACCATAGAGTTTATGGCCGGAGATACTGAGCAGGTCAATTTTCAGGTCATCCACATTCAGGGGGATTTTGCCCATCGCCTGTGCCGCGTCCGTGTGAAAGGCCACTCCTTTGGCTGTACATACTTCACCAATTTTCTTTAAATCTTGCAGGACGCCAATTTCGTTATTGACCGCCATCACCGATACTAGGGACGTTTTTGGCGTCATGGCGTCCTCAAGGTCACACAAACTAATCAAACCCTTTTCATCCACGGGTAGGTAAGTGACTGAAAAACCTGATTTTTCCAATGCGCGGCAGCTTTGCAGAACACAGTTATGTTCCGTGGCCACCGTGATTACATGGGGTTTTTCCGGATATGCGGCATAGGCAAAGCCCTTGAGGGCAATATTATTGGATTCCGTGGCACCGGAGGTGAAGATTACTTCATCCGGTGCGGCCCCAATCAAATCAGCTACTTGTTTCCGGGCCATATCCACCCCGGCTTCCGCTTCCCAGCCAAATGTGTGATTGACTGAATGAGGATTGCCAAATTTATTGGTCAGGTAAGGCATCATGACCTCAAGAACCCTGGGGTCAAGGGGCGTTGTTGCCTGATAGTCCAGATATACGGGCCGTTTCGTCACTGTTTTTTCCGGTCATATAATTTGATCCACGCGGCGATAAAGGCCTCCGCATCCTGCGCACTGCTATTCCAGCCAAGACTGACCCGCAGGGTGGACAAAGCCTGCTCTGTATTGGCTCCCATGGCGGTGACCACATGGGAAGGCTTGACCTTGCCCGATGAGCAGGCAGAACCTGCACTGACGCATATGCCCGCCAGATCAAAGGCCATCACCTGTGTTTCACTGGTCACGTTCGGCATTAGAATCGTTGATGTATTAGGCAACCTGTCCGTCCCGGCACCGTAAAAAACGGCCTCTGGTGCGTGTTTTTTTATGCTCAGTTCTATGTGGTCGCGCAATTCTTTGATTCGGGGCATGTGGCTCAGGTTATCCGGTACCAGCTCAGCGGCTTTGGCGAATCCGGCAATACCTGCGAGGTTTTCTGTCCCCGCCCGCCGACCTGATTCCTGACCGCCGCCTGTTATCAGAGATAATATGTCAATCTTCTCAAGGGCTACCAAAGCCCCGACCCCTTGTGGGCCACCCATTTTATGGGCTGACAGGGACATCATATCAACCCCAAGGGCTCTGAAGTCCACGGGGATCTTGCCAAAGGCCTGAATGGCGTCCGTATGAAACATTGCCCCTCTTTTGTGGCCGATGACACTCAGGGCGGCAATATCCTGAACAACCCCGGTTTCATTATTAGCCAGCATAATAGAAACCAGCGTTTTTTCCGGGGCCTGTTTTACGGCATTTTCCAAAATTTCCGGAGCAATAAGGCCGTTTTGATCAACCGGAAGCCAATCTATGGTCCCGGTGAAATTCTTTTTTATCTCACTGATCGAATCATGTTCGGTGACGGAAAGAATGAGATGGTCAAATCCGGCGGCTTTCAGGGCAATGTTGTTGGCCTCGGTTCCGCCGCCGGTAAATATGATTTTCTGGGGGCGGCAGTTTATATGTTCGGCAATGGTCTGACGGGCATTCTCCAGAATGCTTTTTGCAGCCCTGCCCTTGCCATGAACCGAGGACGGGTTACCGCCAACCTCCATGACCCGCGTTATTTCCGCAATCACATCAGGCTTAATGGGGGTTGTGGCATTATGATCCAGATAAATCATTTCATCAGACGGCAGTGTCAGATTTTAATGCCTTGGCAGCAGCCTTGCGGGGTTTTGGGGTTTTGGCTATTTCCTGAGCCTCCCGTTCAGCAAGCTCGCTTTCAAGCTCCTCAACCCTGCTTTTCAGGCCGCATACCATGTCAAACATCCCTTCCAGTGACCGGGCAATGGGGTCGGGCAGATCATTGGTGGCCAAACCGTAAGCGCAAAAATCTTTCTGCCCATTTTGTTTTGGTGGCTGAACGACCTTTGCCGGAATACCGATAACGGTGGCGTTTTCCGGGACAGGTTTGACGACCACGGCGTTTGATCCTACACGGGCATTCCGGCCCACCAGAATAGGCCCGAGGATTTTAGCCCCCGCCCCGACTATAACGCCGTCTTCCAATGTGGGATGACGTCTGCCGCCCTCCAGTGATGTTCCGCCAAGGGTAACCCCCTGATAGAGCGTTACATTATCGCCCACCTCTGCGGTTTCGCCTATGACGATACCCATGCCGTGGTCGAAAAATACGCCTTTGCCGACCTTGGCTCCGGGGTGAATCTCAATACCGCTAAGAAAGCGGCCAATATGGGAGATAAACCGGCCAAGGGTATGAAAACCATTTTCCCACGCCCAATGACCGATGCGGTAATAAAATAGCGCATGTACGCCGGGATAGGAGATCAGAGCATCCAGTTTTGATTTAGCAGCAGGATCACGCTCCAGAACTACTGAAATATCATGGCGTATATTGTCAAACATATATAATACCTAATTCTATACTTGCATTTGATAGGTGCTTTTATGTTATAAAACACTGATTCGGCAAGTTTTGGTCAAGTGTTACAAACTATTATACTTCATATAGGTTTAACGGACAAAAACGTCAAGGTGTGTCCTTGATAACAGGATATTTGATATTATATCACGTGTATGCTGGCCCAAATATATATTTAAGGAATAATATTAATATGCCTGAGGTTATTTTCGGCGGTCCTGATGGTCGTCTTGAGGGTCGTTACCAAGCAGGAAAAGGCGATAATCCGCCTATTGCTCTGATACTTCATTCCGATCCCCAGTTTGGCAGTAACATGAACCATAAGGTCTGTTACTATCTCTATCATTCATTCAAGCGGCGTGGCTTTGCGGTTTTACGGTTTAATTTCCGTGGTGTAGGCCGCAGTCAGGGTAACTTTGATGACGGTATCGGCGAACTGAGCGATGCGGCGGCGGCTTTGGACTGGATTCAGTCTCATAACCGGGATGCGTCAAGCTGCTGGATTGCCGGCTATTCCTTTGGGGCGTGGATTGGGATGCAGCTTTTGATGCGCCGTCCCGAAATTCAGGGCTTTTTGTCCGTATCACCGCCGGCGAATCTCTATGATTTCAGCTTCCTCGCACCCTGCCCGGCTTCGGGTCAGATCATTCAGGGTACGGCGGATACGGTTGTCTCAGAGGCCGCTGTTCAGAAACTTGTGGATAAATTACAGGCTCAGAAAAGCATCGACGTTCAATATGACAAGATAGAAGGTGCCGACCATCTGTATCTTGATCATCATGCGCCCTTGGTTCAGGGGGTCGATAAATATCTGACCGCGCGTCTGGGCTATTAGGGTTTAAATAGAATGCCGCCGGGAAGAGGATGAGTAACACCCCGGTAGTTTCCGGGATGGTAACAGAGCCTGATGATATATGGGCACAAGTGGTGCGCCCTGCCCGCCGTTTTCCACATCATTGCGCCTGAAATCATTTACCAGCGGGATATTACTTTCACGGGCCAGAAGCTGCTCGTCCACGATCTGCCATGTCCAGCCATCATCCGGCCTGCGGAGCAGGGTCTGGCCATGGAAACCGATAACATCAACATCCCTGTCGTCCAGATTATTGGCTTTCAGGACTTTGGACACGGCTTTGGCGTGATGCCATCGCTCTCAATCAAAGCACAATCGGCCCCGTCCATAGAGGTGCAGCTCATCTATCCTATGGCTAAAAAATGATTTTCCGCTAGAGTCAATTCAAGTTTCCATTTCTTATTTTGCTCAAGATATGGTACATGATGCGCCAGTTTATGGGAAAAGAAAAAGTAATGACCAACGATATAGATAATTTTACCCCCAAGTCCGATTTTCTGCGGACTATGAAAGAGCGGGGCTTCATTCACCAATGTACGGACCTGTTCGCATTGGACAGTAAATTATTGCAGGGCGGCCTGCCCGCCTATATCGGGTTTGACTGTACGGCAACCAGTCTGCATGTGGGATCACTGGTACAGATTATGATGTTGCGTCATCTTCAGAAATGCGGTCATAAACCCATTGTCCTGATGGGTGGGGGAACGACTCGTATCGGCGACCCCACGGGCCGGGATGAGAGCCGTAAAATGCTCAGCGATGAAGGCATTATGACCAATATGGCGGGCATTCGTTCTGTATTTGAAAAATACCTGATTTTTGGTGACGGGCCGACGGACGCCGTTATGGTCAATAATGCCGACTGGCTGGACAGGCTGAATTATATTGAATTTTTGCGGGACATGGGCACCCATTTCACCATCAACCGTATGCTTACCTTTGACAGCGTGAAGTTACGGCTGGAACGTGAACAGCCCATGACCTTTCTGGAATTCAATTATATGATCCTTCAGGCTTATGACTATCTGGAATTGGGTCGTCTGAATGAGTGTTTGTTGCAGATGGGCGGCTCCGACCAATGGGGCAATATTATCAACGGTGTTGAGCTGAACCGGCGCGTTGACGGGCGGGAAGTTTTCGGCTTGACCACACCGCTTGTGACCCTCGCCAGTGGCCAGAAGATGGGAAAAAGCCTCAGCGGGGCCGTATGGCTCAATGATGATATGCTGTCGTCCTATGACTTCTGGCAGTTCTGGCGTAATACGGCGGATGCGGATGTGGGTAAATTCCTGCGCCTGTTCACTGAATTGCCTATGGCGGAAATCGAGAGGCTGGAAAAACTGGAAGGCGCGGGCATTAATGAAGCCAAGAAAATCCTGGCCAATGAAGCAACCGCGCTCTGTCACGGTGCAGAAGCCGCACAGACAGCAGAAGAAACAGCCCGGCAGGCCTTTGAACAGAAATCACTGTCTGCTGATCTGCCGACAGTATCCGTAGCAAAAACTGATCTGGAAAAGGGCATTGCTATTGGTGACCTCTATGTGACGGCTGGACTGACAAAGTCAAAGGGTGAAGCCCGGCGCCTGATTAAACAGGGCGGGGCCAGATTGAATGATGACAAGATTTCTGATGGTGAAGCGGTCATTACGCTAAAACAACTGAACAGCGAAGGCACCATAAAATTATCTGCGGGCAAGAAAAAACATATTCTGATTAAACCGGAATGATATTTATTTTTTCGGTTTTTTATCTTTTTTTGCAGGCTGCGTATTGGGAATGATTTTTTGCATTTCTTCGGCCTGTTCACGCAGGGTTTTCTTTTTGGATCCACCAATGGCGCTGAACAAACTGCGAAATATGCCGGGGGCCAAGGCCGCCAGCGGATTGATTTTGATTGTCGGATCATCCAAAGGGCCGCTGATACTGTAGGTCGCCGCAAAAATGCCCTGCCCTTTTCCGCCGGTCAGTAATGTGCCGATAAGAGGGATATTGCCCAGAAATGAATTCAGGCCATAAGCCGGGATCAGGGTGCCGGAAATACTCATTTCATCATAAGCCTGATCAACAGCCCCTTCCATCGTAATGCCAAGGCTCGACCCCCTTGCGCGTCCTTTGGTTATTTCCATTACCCCGTTATAGGTACGAAATTCCATGGAGAACCTGTTGAAAGACAGGCCGCCTTTTTTCAGCTCCTCCTGTGCTTTTTTAAACTTTTTTTCGGCCAGAAGTTTGGAAAATTCCGGTGTATCAATCACTTTGAATTTTTTGGCTTCCGCATGACCGCCAAGGGAAATCCCCCGTTCATGCTTGACCATATCAGCGACAACCTTCATATCGCCGCCAATACCAATGTTAAACATGCCAAGCCCTCTGAGCGCCTGTCCGGCATTATTGCTGGTAAATTCCAGTTTACGGTTGTCCCCCTCTGGTTTGACGGTAATTTTAATAAATTTATCCTCTGCCAATTTGCCATCGAAGGTAATATGGGTAAAGTCCTGGGCCCGGTATATGGCCACCATATTTGTTTCTTTAATATGAACATTGTTATTGGCCAGCAGGTCATCAACCTCGGCCTCAAGATTAAAATCAGGCAGGCTGATTTTTTCTTCGTCGCCGCCGTTACTAAGCATAATTTCGATAAGGGGGGCCGCGTCAAAGGATTTTCCAGTCAGGGACGACAGGTAATATTTCTTCTGTGCATTCCATTCCATGAGCATGACAATGTCCGTGTCTTTCATGACAAGTTTTGGAATGAAGAAGCGGGTTACCAATTCATCAACCATATCGATCTCAAGGTCTGCGCGCAGTGTTTCGCTATACAGGGCAATATTCCTGATATTAATCCTTCCCGGGCCATTGAAAAACAAATCAAAATCAACAAGTCCCGCCTTGCCTTTCTCTTTTTGCCAGCCAATGGGTGCAAAAATACTTTTGCTGTTCATAAGGTCGAATTGGCCGGACCCTTTCACTATGGTGCCCCCTTTGCCGAAAAGAGACAGATCAATCTCGACCGGCCCCTCAATATAGGGGTCAAAAGGAAGGTGTAATTGTTCCCACTCCGCACCTTCTATGAGACCATTTATGACATATTTGGTTGGCAGCTTTTCTTCTTTGTTAAAATTCTCAAGCCATTTTGTTTTCAGTTTAACGCCGTTAAGAATAATTTCTCCCTCTGACGTAATACCCTTGCCGTCCGCAAACAGATGCATTCGGCCATCGCTAATGGCCAGACTTTCCGTGAGTTTCGGAATAGAGAGGGCGTCAATATCTGCAGAAAGCTCAAAGGTTACATCCCGCAAAGATATTTTCTTGAGTAATGGAAACTGTAAGGACAGGGTGGCCTTGGCCTGCCCGGTGATGCTCCCCTGTTTAATGCCGTATTTAGTCGGATAGCCAAGGGGTTTATAGTCAATGACGCGGAGTATTTCTTCCACAGTCCCTTCCATATCCAGCGTGATTTGCGCAATTCCTTTGCCTTTGATGTGGATATCAGAAAATAAAAGGTCAGCCTTTTTAACGGTCAGTTGGTCAATTTTGCCATTTTCCGCAATCAAATGGAAGGTATGTAAATTCAGTACTGCTTGCCCGTCGATGCCCGTTAACATGGGCATGGGCCGCAGGTAATGGGCATTGATATTATTAAAATCAAATTTAAAAGTCATGACATCAGGTGGCAGGATAAGCTTTGCCGGGATATTTTTATCCGGAACGGCAGGCCACATTTCAGGTTCCACATAGATGTTCAGTTGCCCCTCCTGAACCACACCGCCGTCAATATTTTTGGCAATCCATTTATAGGCCCCCTTGCCAAACTGACCCGGCCAATATGTCTTCAAGTCTAAAAAGGGTAAATCCCGAATATCGGCCTTGATAGCAATGCCCGGCCGGGCTGCAGAGCCATATAATAACCCGGAACCACTCACATATGTTTGTCCCAGTTGCAGCGATATTTCATCCAGAACGATGGAATTTTCCTTTTTGATTATATGCCCGTTCAGGGCCGCTGATGTTATTTTCAGGGGTTCCGGGTATATTTTTCCGGGATTAATAAACCCTTCCCCCAAAGACAAATTGAATGCCACTACGGGAATGTTAAAATTGCGGTCAATCTTGAATTCGATATTACCCTTTGAGGGCACATCCATATCAGCCAGACCGGATAAGGCCTCTACACTGCCCGCCAGTGCCGATGGCCTTAAATCGGAAAATTCCAATGTAGTGATGGCTTCTTTTTTATCATTGTCAAACAAAAGGTAAAAATCTATGGGCATAATCCGGCTGGACGCCATATTAATGTCACCGGACATGCTGACACTTAAGCCGGTATCCGTACGTTGCAGGTTAAGTTGAGCCGATGGTATCTGCCATTGCTGTCCCGATAATTCATCGTTAAGGCTGATTTTTGTATCCAGAAGCGAAACCTGACGCAAATATCCTGCGACAAGCGAAGATTGCGGCGGTGACAGTAACTGTTGAGCCATTTTAAAGGGCAGGCTGTTCGAATTCTGTATGTTTCTTAAAAATGCCTCCAGCTTTTCCATGAAAGGCCTGTTATCTGTGGATTTCCAGACCTCCGGGCCAAGGGTATAATCTATGGACAGGCCGGTTATGGATACGTTCGTCGGGGCCAGCAATCCCCGCAACATGGCCAGACCGCTGAAACGGGCTCTGATTTCAGGGACATTCAGGCTAAAATCTGTTTTGTTGTTGTTTATTTCAACTTCATAAAAAATTATTTCAAGTCCCCTACCTTCGGCATAGGACGAACGGCCTTCTTTTTGCCAGATTAAGACCGCATCGCGGAAATCTACATTGAAATCTTTCTCATATGACGCCAATGCCTGCTTTAAATAGTCCCCGGCCCAATCCAGAGCGATTGGCCCAATACTAAGCCGCCACCCCAGCAGAATGATCAGCAATGCACTTGCTGAAAAAAAGCCCAGAAGTATTTTTAATGTTAAGGCGTATCGTTTCAAATTATAATTCTCTATAATTACATTTGCGGGCATAAAACCTGCAATACTCTATAAAATAAAAACTTGACCTAATTAAGGTGCTGAACTTTATGGCGGAACAACTTACCTTCTTTCCATTGGCGACAAATCAAGCAGGCGCGGAAGATAAATGTGCGGATTTCATAAAGCTCTGTCAAGACCAACAAGTAACAGATATTGTTACATTAATTAATAAAAATAGTTATTTACATCTATTATACGCAGTTTTTGCGGATAGCCCCTATTTATCACGTCTGTTGTTTCGGGATGTGCATTTTGCCAAAGAACTTTTTTCGCAACCGCTTGATGTTCTTTTTGAGAAAACCATAAAAAATTTATTGGACGTACTGCCTGATGAAAAAGACACGGGGCAGGTTATGAGAATTTTACGTCAAAGCAAGTCACAAATTGCCCTGATTATTTCTTTTGCCGACCTTTCTGGCCAATGGACATTGGAAAGGATAACGGGCTGTCTGACTGAATTCGCCGAAATATCCGTATCTCTGGTCGTCAGTCATCTTTTACGTATTGAAATGATCAAGGGTAATCTGGCCGTGCCGGTGCATTTGCAAAACAGACCGCTGGATCAATTGCGCGCTACGCCGGATATGTCAAAAGGCACCGGTTATGTGGTTCTTGCTATGGGGAAAATGGGCGGGCGTGAGCTTAATTATTCCAGTGATATTGATTTGATCGTTCTCTATGACAATGATATCGTGCAGTATACGGGCCGTAAAACCGCGCAGGATATGTTTATCAAGCTCACCCGGAATTTGGTTAAAATTATGCAGGAAAGGACGGCTGAGGGCTATGTTTTCCGTACGGACCTCAGGCTCAGGCCTGATCCCGGCGCGACGGCCATTGCCCTGTCTATGGAGGGGGCGGAAATATACTATCAGTCCATGGGCCTGAACTGGGAGCGGGCCGCCATGATCAAGGCCCGGCCCGTGGCAGGGGATATCGCCGCCGGACATGATTTTCTGTCCCGTATCAAGAGTTTTGTCTGGCGCAAACATCTGGATTATGTGGCATTGGAGGACATTTATGCCATCAAGAAACTTATTCACCAGCATCATGGTCACAGGGAAATATGTTTTGCCGAACAGGATATAAAGCTGGGGCATGGTGGTATCCGCGAGGTCGAGTTCTATGCCCAGATTTTCCAGCTTATTGCCGGTGGCCGGGAGCCGGAATTACAGGTCGCGCCAACCTGTGATGCCTTGAATGCCCTGGAAAAATCCGGAAAAATATCCGGTGAGGATAATCATATCCTGCAAAGGGCCTATGGCTATTACAGGCGGTTGGAACATCGGCTTCAGATGATCAATGACGACCAGACCCATGTGATGCCGGACAGCGCGGCTGACTTGGCCAGAATAACAAGTTTTATGGGCTATAAAGACCAGCGTGACTTTGAACGGGATCTTGATCACCATTTGCAAAATGTTCATCGGTTATTCACGGATTTGCTGAAAGAATCCCATCAGGATGATGATGTGGATGATCAACTGCTGGCCTTTCCGCCTGATGATTATAACAAAGCAAGTTTGAAGGTTATCTCCGAGGCAGGCTATGAAGACCCCAAAGCTATTTACAATATTATTCAGGCATGGCTGCTGGGGCGATACCGGGCCTGTCGCACGGAACGGGCGCGAAAACTGCTTCATGGTTTTGTCCCGGAAATTTTGCATAATTTCAGCAGATTTGGCGATCCGGACAGCAGTTTTAAAAGATTTGATAAATTTCTGTCCCGCCTGCCCTCGGGCGTTCAGTTATTTTCTTTTATCAAGGCCCAGCCGTGGTTGCTGGAATTACTGTCGGAGATTATCGGCATTGCGCCGAATTTGGCCGACCAACTGGCCAAGCGGCCTCTGTTGCTTGATGCGGTGGTGAATAATGATTTTTTCGAAGCCTCTTTCAATAGGGATGGCCTGAGAGCCCATCTCAAAGACCAGCTTACCCTGGCGCAGGATTTTCAGGATATACTGGATATAAGCCGTAAATGGGCCAGCGAACATAAATTTCAGGTCGGAGTCCAAATTCTGCGCAATAATATTGATGCCAGAACAGCGGGCAAGAATCTGTCCATGGTTGCTGACATCATTCTTGAGGTGATGCTGGCGGAAGTGAAACGGGAATTTGCCAGAAAACACGGCGTGATAGAGGATGCCCAATTCGCGATCTTTGCTCTGGGCAAACTGGGTGGCCGGGAATTGACGCCCACGTCTGACCTTGACCTTATATTTATATATGACCCGCAGGAGGCGTCATCTTTTTCAAACGGCGCTAAACCTCTGTCTATAAATCATTATTTCGCCCGGCTAAGCCAGCAGTTTATCAATGCCCTGACCGCTCTGACCGGTGAAGGCAAGCTTTATGAAATTGATATGCGTTTGCGCCCATCAGGCAATGCCGGCCCCATTGCCGTAACCTTGCAAGGCTTTGAATCTTATCAGAGAAATGACGCCTGGACATGGGAGCATCTGGCACTGACCCGAGGCAGAACCATTGTGGCAGATGCAGAAATCGGGGATAAAATATCCCAAATTGTTCAAACCGCCCTGAAAGACAGTGATCGGCAGAATTTATTACGTGATACCGCTGATATGCGTGAAAAGCTGTTCAACGAGTTTGGGACAGAGGATATATGGGCTGTGAAACATATCCGGGGCGGTCTGGTGGATATAGAATTCATCTGTCAGTATTTGCTCCTCAAATATGGGACGCAGTTTCCGGAAATCCTTGTCACCAATACTTTGGATCAAATTTCATTGTTGAAAAAACACCATATTCTTTCTGATTATAACGGCAATATGCTCTATCACGGGTGTGATTTTATGCAAAATCTTCAGGCCGTATTGCGGCTTTGCCTTGGCGGTGAGGTAAGACTTTCAGCTAATCAACAAGGGCTGATTGATACATTGTGTGAAAGGTTCGATGTGGATACAATTGATCTGCTGGCTCAAAAAGTCACGGAAATCCAGAAAAAAATTTATAATATTTACCGGGAAATAATTGAATATCCCGCTAAAAAAACATAATGTGGATGTAATTGATAAACAAGGATTTTACTATGCCGGACGTTGGCCAAAAAGCCCCTGACTTCTCCCTGCCAAATGAAAATGGTGATATTGTAAGCCTGAGCGATTTCAAGGGCAAAAAGCTGGTTTTATACTTTTACCCCAAGGACAGCACACCGGGCTGTACCACGGAAGCAAGGGACTTTACCGCTAAAAAGACCGAATTTGAAGCGGCAGGGGCCGTCATTCTCGGGGCCTCTAAAGACAGCATGAAACGCCATCAGAATTTCATTGCCAAGCAGGACCTTAAAATCAACCTTATATCCGATGAAGACGGCATGTTATGTGAGGCTTACGGCGTCTGGATTCTGAAAAAGCTTTATGGCCGGGAATATATGGGTATTGAGCGGGCCACTTTCCTCATAGATCAGAATGGCGTAATCCGGAAAATCTGGCATAAAGTAAAAGTCAAAGGCCATGCTGATGCGGTGCTGGAGGCGGTAAAAGAACTTTAATGACGGCTCCTGCGCCCACCATTGGCGATGCGGCCATTGAAATTCTCAAGTCAGCTCGTCCGGAAGATAAAGTTCGGCTTAGTCATCGCCATGCCAAAGCATGGATTACGGGGGAATTATCTCATGCTTTTCCGGCCAACCCACCAAATCGCCCTGCCCGGCCTGCGGTGCCTGAGCTTCTCATGCCCCGATATATGCCAAAGCGGCGTAATGTGACGGCTTTGCTTCATGCGATTGCTCATATTGAATTTAACGCCATTGATCTGGCTTGGGATATAGTGGCACGCTTTGGGCAGGATATGCCAAGGGAATTTACCGATGACTGGGTTCGAGTAGCAAATGATGAGGCCCGGCATTTTCAGATGATAACAGATAGGCTTCAATCTTACGGGGCAACTTATGGTGACCTGCCCGCCCATGACGGCCTCTGGCAATCTGCCATGGATACGGCTCATGATTTATTAGCGCGGATTGCCATTGTCCCTCTGGTATTGGAGGCCCGTGGGCTTGACGTAACGCCTGCTATAATTGCCCGGTTGACTAAGGCAGAGGATTCGAAAAGCGCTGAGATATTGACCGTTATTTATGATGAGGAGATTTCCCACGTTCACGCCGGGCAGAAATGGTTTAATTATTTATGTGAACGGCAAAATTCTGATCCGGTAAAAACATATCAAAAGCTTGTGCAACAATATTTCAAGGGCCAGATAAAGCCCCCCTTTAACAAGGAGGCCAGATCCCGGGCGGGCTTTGAAGAAAAATATTATCTGCCCCTTGCGCAGCAAAAGAATTAAATTATACTTATATTCAGGGTAAATATCTGCTATTCAATGAAAATTATTGCATTTATTTACGCTTTAGTATCAAATGCAGCCTATAAAAAATAAAGGCGGGTTTTAGTGAGCAAGAGGACGAGGACAATCTCAAAGTTTATTATGAAATTGAGAGAAGCGGTCATACGACGTTTCCCTGAAAGACAGCTGTATTTCAGGACCAACGGTGTTGTTCGTTTCATTTCCATTTCCCACCGCACCCAGCTTATGGGAATTTTGGCTTTATTCGGCGTTTTTGTCTGGTCTGCCCTCACCTCTTACAGCTTTGTTTTTCGGGCTGAGATACTTGCTGCAAAAGATGTAGAACTGGCAAAGGCAGAAAAAAACTATAACAAGGCAAATGAACAGTTTGATAACCTGAAAAAAGATATTCAAAAATCAACCATGGCTCTGGAACAGCGTCAGATTTATCTGCAACAGCTTCTCGAGGCGGATAAATCCCTTTCTTCAACCATACTGCCCGACCAAGAACAACCGACAGCAAAAAACTCCCCGTCACAAAAGAATAATCCGGAATCTGATGTAATCAGTTATGAGGCTGAATCCTCTGATGTTATTGGGGTTTATCAGGACCATAAGGCACAATTGGCCAACCTTGAATTCAGCATTGCCCGTATTGAGCAACAGCAACAGGCCCTCGCTGAAAATATGATTAGCCGCATATCCCGCAAAATTGACTATGTGGAAAATACATTGAAGAAGTCCGGCATCAAGAGCAGTAAATTAATTCAACTGTCCCAGAACAAACCGTCCCTGTCCATGGCCATGGGCGGGCCATTCATTCTCTATTCTGAAAATAATGATATAGACCTGTCATCCAACGAACCGTTTGCCAAGCTGTATGCGCGTCATAATCGCCTGATTGATCTGGAAAGTGCCATGCAGCATATCCCGATTGGCAAACCAGCCAAAAAATATTACATTTCAAGTTCCTTTGGTATTCGCAAAGACCCTTTCAAGAAAAAATGGGCCCGCCATTATGGTATTGATATGGCCGGATGGTGGAAAACCCCAATCTATGCCTCGGCCAATGGCACCATTATCAAGGCCGGTCGCAATGGGGCCTTCGGGAATTTTATTGAAATTGATCACGGAAATGGATTTCGGTCACGATATGGTCATCTTTCCAGAATATTAGTGAAAAAAGGTGACAAGGTTACGCTGGAGCAGAAAATTGCTCTGATGGGATCAACAGGCCGCAGTACCAGCCCGCACCTGCATTATGAAATCTGGTTTAATGGCAAGCCTATTAATCCGCAAAAAATATTTAAGGCATCGAATAATGTTCTCAAAATCCAACGACAAGAGTATGACAGTTAGCACCATGAACAAATCAACACGCCCGACAAATTCCGTCCCGTCCATAATTAGTTCCGATGTAACCATTAAAGGCAATATCACCACCCTTGGCGAGATGCAACTGGATGGCACCATAGAGGGCGACGTACGCTGTGCCTCTCTCACTATTGGCGAACAGGGCACCGTAGAAGGCGTTGTTACCGCCGATAAAGTCACGGTCAAGGGAACCGTAAAAGGTCAGATCAATGGCCGCAACATTCGCCTTGAAAAGTCTGCAAAGGTTACCGGCGACCTGTTCCATGAAACCCTGAGCGTAGAAGCCGGGGCCTTTATTGAGGGCAAGCTTACCCATAAAACCAATGCGGGTCAGGACAGTGCATCAGGCCTTACTAAAGTTACGGGCGGGAAACCCCCGGAACAAAAAACCGCCTGATCCGGGTTTAGTCCAAATCTTCAACGCTATCCGCGTTGCCATGAACACGGGCGGCAAGGGCGGCATTGAGAAAAATATCTATTTCACCGTCCAGAACTTTGTCAGGTTGCCCTGATTCAACGCCCGTACGCAGGTCTTTTACCATCTGATAGGGTTGCAAGACGTAAGAGCGTATCTGATGTCCCCAGCCAATGTCAGACTTGCTGTTATGGGTGGCATTGGCTTCATCCTCCCGGCGTTGTAATTCAGCCTCATACAAACGCGCTTTCAGCATACTCATAGCCGCCGCCCGGTTCTTGTGCTGGGAACGGTCATTCTGACACTGGACAACGATATTGGTCGGGATATGGGTAATCCTTACCGCGCTATCAGTCGTATTCACATGCTGCCCCCCCGCCCCGGACGCCCGGTAGGTATCAATGCGCAGGTCGCTCTCGTTAATGTCCACCTCAAAATTATCATCAATCACCGGATAGACCCAGACACTGGCAAAGCTGGTATGACGGCGGGCATTGGAATCATAGGGCGAGATACGGACCAGACGATGAACCCCGCTTTCGGTCTTCAGCCAGCCATAAGCATTCTCCCCCTTGATCTGAATGGTGGCTGATTTAATCCCGGCTTCCTCGCCGTTATGCAGTTCCATCAATTCAACTTTGCATCCATGGGCGGCGCCCCAGCGGCTATACATCCGGAGCAGCATATTGGCCCAGTCCTGACTTTCCGTACCCCCGGCCCCGGAATGTATTTCAAGATAAGTATGATTGCTGTCCGCCTCGCCCGACAGCAGGGTTTGAAATTCAAGCTCCCCGGCCTTTTCGGTCAGGGCTTCGATGGCCTGTTCTGCTTCCTGAATGATGCCCTCATCGCCCTCCATTTCACCCATTTCGATAAGTTCTATATTATCGGAAAGCTCCTGATTAACGGATTTGCACAGGTTTACGGATTGCTCCAGCCTGTTCTTTTCCTGCATCAGTTTCTGGGCATTAGCCGGGTTGGACCAGAGGTCCGGGTCTTCGGAAAGGGCGGTTAATTCTTCCAGTCTGTCAAGGGCAACATCCCAGTCAAAGATGCCTCCTCAGCAGTTCGAGCGACTGCTTGATTTTATCGATTGATGTCTGTATTTCGGCTTTCATTCTGTGTTACTCAACAAAAGTTAATAGATCCCGCCCGTTCCGGTGCGGAGCTTGGTCTTTGTTTGCACCAGAGAATTAAATCCGTCAAGTACTTCGCCTTTTTTTGTGGGAAAAGTTCCTTGTCGGAAAGCTTCCAGAATAGTATTTTTCTCTCCCACAGCGGCGATTTGTCCGGTTTTCGGGTTAACCCGAACCAGACGCACGCCTTGAGGGATACGAAAAGGGATCACCGGCGCATTTTTGGTTGCCGCCCGCATAAAGTCCCGGAAGATGGGCACCGCGACCGAGGCCCCTTCCTCACGCTTGCCCAGCGAACGGGGCTTGTCAAATCCGACGAAAACGCCAACGACCATATCCGGGGAAAAGCCGATAAACCAGGTATCAAAGCTGTCATTGGATGTTCCGGTCTTGCCGGCAAAAGGTTTCCTGAGGGCGCGTATTCTGATCCCGGTTCCCCTTTGTACCACGCCTTCCAGCATGGAAACCATCTGATAAGCCGTCACCGGGTCAAGAACCTGCGCACGGTCATCGGGAATCTCAGGCTCCGGCTGGTTGTGCCATTCTGGGACAAGGCAGCCCGGACATTGACGCTGATCATGTTTGAAGATAGTTTTGCCGTGACGATCCTGTATGCGATCAATGAAGGTCGGCGTGACCTTGTAGCCGCCATTGACAATCATCCCGTAAGCCGTGGTCAGTTTAAGCAACGTCGTCTCCCCTGCCCCAAGGGCCATGGAGAGGACAGGCGGCATATTATCCATGATATTCATCCGCTCGGCAATTTCCACGATGCCATCCATCTTGAGATATTGGGCCAGCCGCACCGTCATCAGGTTGCGGGATTTTTCAAGGCCAAGGCGCAAGGTGCTGGCGCCGTAGAATTTATTGCTGGAATTCTGGGGCTTCCATTTACCGAGGCCATACCCCTGCTCAATCACAAAGGGCGCATCAAGGATCAGGCTGGACGGGGTAAAGCCATGTTCCAGCGCCACCGTATAGACAAAGGGCTTGAAAGCCGAACCGGGCTGACGTTTGGCTTGTGTGGCCCGGTTAAATTCACTGCGTTTGAAATCATAGCCGCCCACCATGGCCAGAACCCGTCCGGTATAGGGGTCCATGGCGACTAAAGAGCCATTGATTTCCGGTATTTGCCGAAGGCCAAAAGTACGAACAACGTCAATTTCCTGAAGCGTGTCTTCCGGCGGGGCTTTTTTGAAAACTTCCTCTACGGCAATAATATCACCGGGGAAAAGAACCTCTGTTGCCTTGGTTATTTTGGGGCCGAGATATTCTTTTCTCTTCCACTGCCGCGCCCATTTAAGCTCAGCAAAATCAATACGGCCCCGGCTGCCATCAGATAACAGGATATAGGCCTTCTCATCATTCACCCCCGTCACCAAAGCCAGTTGCCAGCTTTTAATGCCGAGGGGAATATCCAGCTTGACGATCTTGCCCAGTTTTTCCAGTTGCTGAGACAAGGCGGGCGTGTCTTCCAGAGATATATGTCTTATAGGCCCGCGCCAGCCATGACGGCGATCATAAGCGACAAGGCCGCGTTTCAGCTCTCGTTCGGCAATGATCTGATAATCCGGGGACAGGGATGTTCGCACGAACAACCCGCCCTCATAGAGCTCCTGATTACCATACATACTTTTCAGCTCGCGCCGCACTTCCTCGGCAAAATATTCAGCCTTGAAGACACGGGTCTTGTCGCGACTTGCGGTGACAAGCGGTTTGCTTTGGGCAATGTTTTTTTCTTCTTCGGTGATATAGCCTTCCACATACATGCGTTTTAACACCCAGTTGCGGCGGGCCACGGCCCGTTTATATTTCCGAATAGGGTGGTAATTGCTCGGCGCTTTGGGCAGAGCCGCAAGATAAGCCATTTCCTCAAGCTCAAGCTGATCTATGGATTTATTGAAATAGCTGAGTGCCGCCGCCGCAATGCCGTATGATCCATAGCCCAGATAATTCTCATTGAGATATAATTCCAGTATCTGATCTTTAGTGAAGGCCTTTTCAATACGGTAGGCCAATATGGCCTCCTTAATCTTACGTTCATAGGTTTGAATGCCACTGAGCAGGAAGTTTTTGGCTACCTGCTGGGTTATGGTAGAGGCCCCGACCTTTCCGCCGCCGGTGAAAACATTCTTTATATTCGTAACGACTGCCCGCATCAGGCCAAGGTAATCCAGACCGCCGTGAGTGTAAAAATTCTTGTCCTCTGCCGACAGATAGGCCTGTATAAGGCGCGGCGGCACGGCAGATATGGGGATATAGAGCCGTTTTTGCTTGGCAAATTCCGAAAGCAGACTGCCATCCCCGGCATAGATACGGCTGACGATGGGCGGCTCATACTGGGCTAATTGAGAGTAATCCGGCAAATCCTTGCCGTAATGATTTAGGATATAAAGGATTCCAATCACTGTTGCCACAGCCCCCAGCAAGAGAGCTACAATCGTACCACCTAGTATATTAATCAGGGATTTACGCCGGTTCTTTACCATAATATATAAAGTGTTATCCTAAACTATGCATTTTCATAAGACTTAAATATGTCAGCATGATGACTTGATCAAGAGAAAAGCGATTATCGCAGGCAATAAACTTATGGTTACATAAATGCTCAACTATTCTAAAGATACAGACTTGACATCATGCAAGTTAAGAATAATTATGAGGACGTGTAATTGATAGTAGCAACCGCGTATGGACTTGAAATATGGTAATTCAAAATATATCAAAGCAAAAAAAAATAGAATTGATTCCTTTAGGCGATCTTAGCACGGAATTGCAATTGAATGTGCGTGATGTGCGCAATGAAGAAGAAATTCGCCGCTGGATGTATACAGACCACATCATTGGTCTAAACGAACATTTGGACTGGATTAACAAAATTCGAAACGATAAACGGAAAATGGTTTTCGTTGTTATGAATGAGGATGGGGAAATACTGGGCATTGTCAGCCTCAATAGAATTGACCACCTTCATAAAAATACGGACTGGGCCTATTATTTGACGAAAAGCGCAAGAGGTGGCCTCGGTTCTGCCATAGAATATTCCTTCATTGATTTTATTTTTGACAAGCTGGATATACAGAAATTAAATTGTGAGGTAGTTGCTGGTAACGATGCTGTCGTTAAACTGCATAAAAAATTCTTGTTTGAAGAAGAAGGTTTCAGAAGGTCAAATGTAATTAAAGAGGGTAAACGTATAGGCGTTCATTTTCTTGGTCTGACCAAAGAAGGCTGGGAAGTCGGCAAGGGTGATTTGTTTGAAAAATACAAAAACATATTTAATAAATTTTCTATAGCCATCCAATGGGATGCGGAAAATTTGACCGGCAAAAAACACCCCATAGACGAGATAGAGGCCGCAAGAGCCAGGAACAACCTTAACTGGATGAATATCCTGAGGCTCGTGCTTGAATTATCTCCCGAGCATGGCAAGGCATTGGTTAAAAATATTCGAGACATTGATAAAGAAGTTTCAGACCTGACAGATAAGCTGATTTCTCTAAAATAGATTTAATTCGCAACATAGGTTTTGTTGAAGAAATTATCAGCGGCTTTTACAATTGATTTTCCGATTTTCTTCTGGGTTTCCTTCTGCATCATAAGCTTGGCATCCTTGCGATTGGTCAGATAGCCCAGTTCCACCAGAACCGATGGCACATCAAGCCCTTTCAGGACAATCAATCCCGCCGTCCGATGAGGCCGGGTTCTCAGAACAACGGCTTTTTTCAATTGGGGAATTAATTCATTGGCGAAACTGCTGGACAGATTCATGGTTTCCCGTTTGACAAGGTCAATCAAAATCGATTGCACAATGTCAATTTCCTCATCCAGATCCATGCCGGCAATGATGTCGGACTTATTTTCCCGGGCGGCCATGGCGGCGGCCTCCTTATCCGATGCCTTTTCGGACAGGGTATAGACCGTGGCCCCGCGTACTTTCGGGCTTTTAAAACTGTCCGCATGGATAGAGATAAACAGGTCGGCCTGTTTGTTATGAGCGATACGACTGCGATTACGCAGTTTCACGAAAACATCATGGCTGCGCGTCATGACCACGCGATAGCGTCCGGTCTTTTCCAATTCCTGCTGAATGGTTTTTGCGGCACTTAAAACAACGGTTTTCTCCGGAAATCCGCGATACCCTTTTCCGCCAAGGTTTCCGGGATCATGCCCCCCATGGCCGGGGTCGATAACAATCAGTTTTTTCTTGCGCAGGCCTCTCAGGTCTTTTTTGGGACTGACAACGGCCCTTTTTGTAGCTGGTCGAGCGACAGGCTTTTTAATATTTTTGACAAAAGTCTGTTTGCTGGTTTTTTTCAGGTCAATGACAAAACGATAATGCTTGTTCCGTTTCGGTTTGATCATAAAGGCTTTTTGCACCCTGACCGGCCCCTTAACGTCAAGGACAATGCGGGATGTTCCCGGTTTAAACAAGCCATAACGATAACGATCAATGAAGCCTTTGCCCTTCGCACCACCAAAATTGCTTTTCCAGACAACTTCCGAAATGTCAATGACCACACGATTGGGATTGGCAAGCGTGAAGATGTTGAACTTAATATTTTGATTAATGTCCAGGACAAAACGGGTCTTGCCGCCGCTATGGCCTATGCGGATGGCGGAAACTTCCGGCGTTTTGGCCCATGTGGACGTGGCGGAAAACTGGCTGGAAAAACCGCTGATTATAATTAACAGGCATAGCTTGATAATTTTCCGTATCATTTGTTCCATATTTACGCGCATACCACCTGAATTATGAATTTATTATGAAAAAATATGTTGCAATGTAACCGATATTTAACCAACTCTCATTAATTATTTATAAAAATAAATGCTTTAGCTATTGTAGAGTATCCTTTGTATGGTTATGTTAAGCATGTTGACATATTTAGGCGCAATTGCGTAATATATGAGCAACCGTAATAAATGGGTCGGAAATATCGACCAAAAGAATAAAGACGTAAATATTATGAATTCCAGCATTCACAGCACCTCGGCTATTGCTCAGTTCTATCAAATGGGCGTTATGCGCCGTTTGTCTGCGCTGATATTTGCCTTTGTTAAGTCTGTGGCTGCCACCTTTTTAAACCCCAAGACAAATAACACTCATACGCCAGCACGCCTGTTTAATGCCGTAAGCATTACGGGTTTGAGCGGATATGATTGTGGAGAAAATTTAAATGACCATAAAAATGTTAATCGATGCCTCGCACGAAGAAGAAACGCGCGTTGCAATCGTTCATGGAAACCGAGTTGAAGAATTTGATTATGAATCTTCTGCCAAGAAGCAAATCAAAGGCAACATCTATTTAGCAAAAATAACCCGCGTTGAGCCGTCCCTGCAGGCAGCCTTCGTAGAGTATGGCGGTAATCGCCACGGGTTTCTTGCTTTCAGTGAAATACATCCTGATTATTACCAGATTCCGGTTTCCGACCGGGAAGCCTTGATCGCTGAAGAAGCGGCGGCCTATGCCAGGATTCTTGAAGAAGATGAGGAAATTCCTGAGAAGAAACCAAAAAGAAAACCTCGGAGAAAATCAAAACCCCGCGTTGCGAAGACAGAAAAAACAACAGAAGACACCAGCGAAAATTCGGAAGAAAATATTTCTGAAGAAGGCCCGGAAGTCGCCGCCAATGAGGTGGAAGCAGTTGAGACTGTTGATATAGAGGTTATTGAACCGGAAGATGAACAGAACAGTCCTGCTGAAGAAGATGCGGAATCTGACGGTCCCTCCATAACAAAGGCTGAAAATGTTGCCGAGCCGGACACAATCACTGAGGATGTTCCCCCGGAAGATAGTCCGGAAGATAGTGACAACGATGATGATGACATTGATTCCGATATTGAAAAAGAGGCCGCCAATGCCCTTGATGATGAAGAGGCCGCAGAAAGACTGCGGGTAAAAATCGCCAAAGGACTGCGCCGGAAATATAAAATTCAGGAAGTCATCAAGAAAAATCAGGTCATGCTGATACAGGTGGTTAAGGAAGAACGCGGCAACAAGGGCGCGGCGCTAACCACTTATCTGTCCCTGCCTGGCCGTTATTGTGTCCTGATGCCCAATACTTTGCACGGCGGCGGCGTCAGCCGCAAAATCGCCAGTGTGAGCGAACGTAAATCCCTGAAAAAAATTCTTGCTGACCTGAATATGCCCAGCGGCATTGCCTGTATTATCCGCACCGCCGGACAAAGCCGGACAAAAACGGAAATCAAGCGGGATTTTGATTATCTGATTCGCACATGGGAAGGCATTCGCGAGCGGACGCTCAAATCTGTGGCGCCGGTGTTGATCAACGAAGAAGGCGATTTAATCAAGCGCAGCATTCGCGATCTCTATACCCGGGAAATAGATGAAATCCTTGTGGAGGGAGAGGATGGTTATAAAACTGCCCGCTCCTTCATGCGCTTGCTCATGCCAAGTCATGCCCGCAAGATCAAACATTATACGGACCCCATCCCCCTGCTTCATAAATATCAGGTGGAAAGCCAGCTTGATTCCATGTATTCGCCGACGGTGCAATTAAAATCAGGCGGTTATATTGTCATTAATCCGACCGAGGCACTGGTTTCCATTGATGTAAACTCCGGCAAGGCAACCAAGGGCCATAATATTGAGGAAACCGCCCGCAAGACCAATCTGGAAGCCGCAGAGGAAGTCGCCCGGCAACTACGTTTGCGGGATATGGCCGGGCTGATTGTCATTGATTTTATCGATATGGAGGTTCGCAGCAATAACCGCGCCGTTGAGCAGAAAATGAAAGAATGTCTCAAATCTGATCGTGCGCGCATACAAGTTGGCAAGATCAGCTCGTTTGGTTTATTAGAAATGTCCCGCCAACGCCTTCGGGCAGGGGTTCTGGAATCCAGTACCCGCGCCTGTCCCCATTGTGAAGGCTCCGGCGTAATCCGTTCCATGGAAACGCAGGTCTTACATATCCTGCGCGCTTTGGAAGAAGAAGGTATTCGGGGACGCAATGATAAAGTGACGGTTTATCTGCCGGAACAAACGGCTATTTATATGCTCAATGGCAAGCGGACAAAGCTGGTCAGTCTGGAAGAACAATATAGCTTCGCCATCGAAGTGGCTATCGATACCAGCCTGACAGAAGCGTCTTACAGACTTGAAATGAAAAATTCTGATAACAAGAAGCCGGAAAAGTCACATCAGGCCAGGCAAAATAGCCCCCAGAATCAACAATCCGGGCAGAATAAAGACCGGTCCGGGAACCCTCGCCGTAACCGGCAACGCAATCAGAACCGTAAAAGCAGAGATCACGGGGAAGACAAGCATCAAGAAAATGAAGAAACCCCGGAAGTTACGGCGGCTGATTCCGATAATCAGGACAGCAAGCCGCGCCGTCGTCGTCGTCGGCCCCGGCGCGGTAACAGGAACGCCTCTGATCACTCTGATCAAAACAGTGTAGAGAGTTCTGAAAATGCACCATCTGCACCTGTGGATTCAGAAGTAAAAGAAACGCCATCTGTTACTGATACGGAAGACAAGCCGCGCAGACGTAGCCGGGGTAGCAAGAAACCATCTGATGAGGCTGTTTCCGAAGAAAAAACAGCAGAAGCACCTGAGGTCAAGGCTGATCAAAAGCCCGCAAGACGCCCCTATCCGCCGCAAGCCAGAAGCAGACGAAAAGCATCTGAAAGTAAGAAAGCGGATGACAAGCCAGCTATAGCTGATGCGGCAAAACCGCAAACGCCTGAGACGCCAAAGAACACCGGCCCCAAGAAAACCGGCTGGTGGCAGCGCACTTTCGGGTGAATGATTTAAAATATTAATTTAGGGCCTGGCATATGCCGGGCCTTATTTTTACCAATTTTTTTTATAACACTGTTCATGTCAGGTTTATATTGAGGTCGTATAATCACCCCATTGTGACAACAAAAATACCTATTCCAATTGACGGATCAAAAATCAATAACTAACGTGATGCCATGATATTCAAATTCAGACTTTCCTATCCGCTAATTCTGGCCTGCCGGGTTATCTGTGTGGCAACTATAATGGCACTTGGCCTGTCCAGCTACAGTTATGCTGCAAAAAAAGGCGGCGGCCTCTCCATTCTACGGGATGCGGAAATTGAACGGACGATCCGGCATATGGCGGAGCCTATTTTTAAAGTCGCCGGACTGGATAAAAATTCCGTCAGTACTTACCTGCTTAATGATAACACATTGAATGCTTTCGTTGCAGGCGGACAGAATATCTTCATTCATTCCGGCCTCTTGCTCACGGCAAGGGATGCGAATGAAGTTATTGGCGTCATTGCCCATGAAACCGGACATATCACAGGTGGTCACCTTATCAATTTCTCTGATCGTACCAAGAGCGCCACAGTGATGACACTGCTCGGGGCAATTCTTGGGGCGGCGGCTATTGCGGCAGGCTCCGGGGATGCGGGTATGGCGCTGATCCTCGGCGGGCAACAGATCGGCACACGAACTTATTTGAAATATAGCCGGGATCAGGAATCTGCAACCGATCAGGCAGGGATGACATTTCTTGAGAAATCGGGACAATCCGCCATTGGATTGATTAATTTCCTGGATTACCTTGGTGATCAGGAACTCATGGCGGGCCGGTACCGCGACCCCTATGCCAGCACCCACCCGGTAAGCCGTGATCGTATTTCAAAGATTCGGCAACGGGCGGAGAAATCTCCCTATTTCAAGACCAAAACAGATCCTGTTATTGAAAATGAATTCAAACGCCTGCAGGCGAAACTCTATGGCTATTTGAAACCGCCCTATGCAACCCTTAATAAATATCCGATAAAAGACCAGAGCCTTTATGCCAAATATGCCCGTGTTTTTGCCTATAACAAAAGACATGAAATAGATAAAGCTCTCGCAGAGATCAGCGATTTGCTGAATAATTATCCCAATGATCCTTTTTTCTGGGAAACAAAAGGGCAGATATTATTTGAGAATGGCCAGGTTAAAGACTCCATAGTTCCCTACCGCAAGGCAGTGAAAAACCTTCCCGATGAAACCTTGATCCGGGTTTCACTTGCCCAGTCCCTGATTGCCACAGACGACGATAGCTATCTGGATGAGGCACTTGATAATCTTGAATATGCCCTTGCGCGCGACCCTCATAATTCTTTCGCCTGGTATCAGGCTTCTATTGCCTATCACCGTAAAAAGGATGAGGCGATGACCTATTATTCTACGGCGGAGCGTTTCATGTTAGTCGGGAATTTGCGCGGGGCAATGGTAAATGCTAAACATGCCGTTGATACGCTACCAAAAAATACACCGCAAAGGATGCGGGCGCAGGACATATTAATGGTCACGGAATCAAATATGTCAGGCAAAGAGCATAAAAAACAGAAGAAAAAAGATAAACATTAGAAAGCGAGTAAAATCTATGTCACGAATTATTAAAAAATCCGGGTTCTTACTTCTTGGGATGTTTTTTCTGATGACAAGTTTTGCATCTCATGCACAGGAAAATGACTTTTCTTCCAGCCAAAAAGAAAAGATCAACCAGATGATTCGGACCTATATCCTTGAACACCCGGAAATTCTGCCGGAAGCCATACAAATTCTTCAAAACCGTAGCAAGGTGGCAAAACTGGCACAGAATTATACGGCCCTTTATGAGGATGGTTTCAGTTATATCGGCGGCAATAAAAATGGCGATCTGACCATGATAGAGTTTTTTGACTATAATTGTGGTTACTGCAAGCGTGTACTCAAGGCCGTGGAAAGACTGAAAAAAGAGGACAAGAACCTACGGATAATTTACAAGGAATTCCCCATTTTATCTGAAACATCCTACATTGCATCCAAGGCCGCCATGGCCGCGATAAAACAGGGGAAATACGAAGAATTTCACGTTGCAATGCTTAGCAATTCCGGGAGCTTGACCGAAGACCGTATATTTGAAATCGCCAAAGCTGTTGGCCTTGATGTCAAACAACTGGCCAAGGATATGACCAGTCCGGTTATGGAAAGAAATATCAAAATTAATCAGAATCTGGCTCAGACGCTGGATATTACCGGCACGCCGGGCTTTATCATTGGCGATACCATTATTCCCGGCGCCCTGCCCTATGAGGAATTGGTCAAACTCATTAAAAAAGCCAGGCAGCAAAAAAACCGTAAATGATTATATAAGTCCCGCCAGAGGGGATGAAGGGTCGGCATATAGCTTTTTCGGCATTCTTCCGGCGAAATATGCCAACCGGCCCGCTTCCACACCAAGCCGCATGGCGCGGGCCATGGCAATGGGGTCTTGTGCCTCGGCAATTGCAGTATTCATAAGCACGCCGTCACAGCCAAGCTCCATGGCTTCCGCCGCATCGGACGCCGTGCCCACACCCGCATCAACCAGAACCGGCACGTTGGCCTGTTCGATGATCAATCTGATCTGAACCGGGTTCTGAATGCCAAGGCCGGAACCGATGGGCGCCCCCAGCGGCATTATCGCGCAACAGCCAAGGTCTTCCAGACGTTTCGCCATTATGGGGTCGTCACTGCAATATACCATCACGTCAAAGCCTTCTTTGATCAGGACTTCCGCCGCATGCAGGGTCTCAACCATGTTAGGGTACAGGGTTTTCTGATCCCCCAGAACTTCGAGCTTAACCAGATTCCATCCTCCGGCTTCGCGGGCCAGGCGCAGAGTACGGATCGCATCATCGGCGGTAAAACAGCCTGCGGTATTGGGCAGGAAGGTGTATTTTTTCGGGTCGAGATAATCAACCAGCATGGGTTGGTCCGGATTCATGATATTCACCCGGCGGGTGGCGACCGTGATAATTTCAGCGCCGGAGGCTTCAACAGCGCGGGCGGTTTCCTCAAAATCCTTATATTTTCCAGTACCCACAATCAAGCGTGAGGTAAAATCCTTGCCCGCAATGGTAAATTTATCTTGTTTTTGCTCTGTCATATTACTTTCCGCCACCAATAAAATGTACTATTTCCAGCCGGTCACCAGCCATAATTATCACATCCTGATATGTTGTTTTAGGCACAATTTCAAGATTTCTTTCAACGGCTACTTTGGCCGGGTCAAGGTTTAGATCCTGTAATAACATATCAAGATTCTGTCCTTGCTTGACATTATGTGGATCGCCGTTAATGGTAATTTCAATCACGATGTTTATTCCCGTTTTTTAGGGTCAGACCTTAATTCAATCCTTTATAGTTCACTATTAATCCACGTCAAATGTATATTCGTTGTTTTCAAAGCGGGTGTAAGATATTATACACGGTGGGGATAAATAATAATACGGGTTGGCATGACTAACGTCAGTGAAAAAAACATACTGGTTCTGAATGGACCAAATTTGAATATGCTGGGTACGCGGGAACCGGAAATATATGGCTCCGAAACCCTGAGCGATATAGAAAAGAACATGACAGCCCATGCCGGGCAATTGGGCTACAGCATTGATTTCCGCCAAAGCAATAGCGAAAGCGAACTAATTGGCTGGATACAGCAGGCCGGAAATAATGCGCAGGCCATCCTGTTAAATGCTGGCGCCTTCACCCATACGTCTGTAGCCATATTGGATGCCTTGCAGACAGTGGATATTCCTGTCATAGAGGTCCATCTGTCAAATATCTTCCGGCGGGAGGAATTTCGCCATCATTCCTATATATCACCGGCGGCAAATGGTGTAATCTGCGGCTTTGGTGGCAACAGTTATATTCTGGCGCTTGATGCCGCGCATGCTATTTTGAGTTAAGTAATAAAAGGACGATTATATGTCGAAAATGTTTGTAGATCAGGATGTTATTCGTGACCTGGCAACATTGCTGAATGAGACTGACCTTTCCGAGATCGAGGTTCAGGACGGGGAAAGAAAAATCAGGGTGGTACGGAATATAAGTGTTACAGCAGCCCCGGTTGCTGTTGCTCCGGCTATATCAGCGCCCGCCGCTCCGGAAACTATTGCTGACAAGGATCATCCCGGTACGGTGGCCTCCCCCATGGTCGGCACACTTTATATGGCGGCGGACCCGGAAAGTGATGATTTTATCAAGATCGGTGACGAGGTTGCTGTAGGGCAAACCCTGATGATTATCGAAGCCATGAAGGTCATGAATCAGATTCCGGCACCCAAAAGCGGCACGGTTACTAAAATTCTGGTAGAAAACGCCCAGCCGGTTGAGTTCGGCGACCCTCTTGTGATTATTGAATAGCGGACAATATATGTTTGACAAAGTTTTAATTGCCAATCGCGGTGAAATTGCCCTTCGTATCCATCGGGCCTGTCAGGAAATGGGCATTGCCACCGTTGCGGTTCATTCGACGGCGGACGAGGATGCCATGCATGTACGTCTGGCCAATGAAAGTGTCTGTATCGGCCCGCCCGCATCCAAAGACAGCTACCTTAATATCCCGTCCATTATCGCGGCGGCGGAAATCACGGGCGCGGATGCCATACATCCGGGATATGGCTTTCTATCCGAAAGTGATAAATTTGCCGAAATCGTTGCCGAACATAAATTTGAATTTATCGGCCCCACAGCCGACCATATCCGGCTGATGGGCGACAAGATTTCGGCGAAGGAAATTGTCAAAAAACTGGGCATTCCCGTTGTCCCCGGCTCAGACGGTGAAGTGAACGATATTACGGACGCCAAAAAAATTGCCAAAGATATTGGTTATCCGGTCATTGTAAAGGCGGCTTCCGGCGGCGGCGGACGCGGCATGAAAGTGGTCCATAGCGAAAATGAGCTGGATAACGCCATCAAGGCTTGCAAGAAAGAGGCCGGGGCTGCTTTTGGCGATGATGCGGTATATCTGGAAAAATACCTCACCCTGCCCCGCCACATCGAGTTTCAGGTCATCGCCGACAAGCATGGCAATGTGTGCCACCTTGGGGAACGGGATTGTTCATTGCAACGCCGCCATCAAAAGGTTCTGGAAGAAGCGCCTTCACCGGCATTGAACAGCATCGAGCGCACCCGCATGGGGGACGTGGTTTGTGAAGCCATCAAAGGGTTAGGCTATATCGGTGTCGGGACTATTGAATTTCTCTATGAGAATAGCGAATTTTATTTCATTGAGATGAATACCCGGCTTCAGGTTGAGCATCCAATCACGGAAATGATTACCGGTATTGATCTGGTGCGGGAGCAAATCCGGGTGGCTTCGGGCCTGCCACTTTCCTTTAGCCAGGAAGACATTAAATTCTCCGGCCATGCTATTGAATGCCGGATTAATGCGGAAGACCCCTTTACTTTTGTGCCCAGTCCCGGAAAAATTGGTGATTATCATGCGCCGGGCGGTTTGGGTGTCCGGGTAGATTCCGGCATCTATTGCGGTTATACTGTCCCGCCCTATTATGACAGCATGATCGCCAAGTTGATTGTCCACGGAAAGACCCGAAATGAATGTCTGATGCGGCTCCGGCGCGCCCTTGGGGAATATGTCATTGATGGCATTAAAACCACCATTCCCCTTCACCAGAGTCTGATCAGAGAGACAGATTTTATCAACGGGGTTTATGACATTCACTGGTTGGAAAATTATCTGAATAATATGGACTGATGGGTCAAATAACCGCAGATTTAATCATTCATGCCTATGCTCAGGGTATTTTTCCCATGGCGGAAACCGCCGAATCCTCAGATATTTTCTGGGTGGACCCAAAGAAGCGCGGAATCATACCGCTGGAGCAATTCCACCTGCCCCGAAAACTCGCCCGGACAATTCGTAAAGCCCCCTTTGATATTAGAATAGATACCGCCTTTATAGACGTAATCCAAGGTTGTGCTGACACGATAATAAACACAGGGCGGCAGGAAACCTGGATCAATGACCAGATCATAGGGCTCTATGCGCAACTTTTTGATCAGGGTTTTGTTCATACAGTGGAATGTTGGCAGGATGGTGAGCTCGTGGGCGGGCTCTATGGGGTTTCAATCGGCGGCGCATTTTGCGGGGAAAGTATGTTTCACCGGGTGACAGATGCCAGCAAGGTTGCCTTGGCCTATCTGGTGGCACGCCTGAAAGTCGGGGGCTATTGTCTGCTGGATACCCAGTTCATCACCCCTCACCTGTCCCAATTTGGGGCAATGGAAATCCCGCGCCATGATTATAAGATGCGTCTGGCACAAGCTCTGGAAACAGACGGGGATTTCTACTCTCTGGGCAGGGATGCGGGGCCGGAAACCATTTTGCAGTCTTTAACCCATACATCATAAACCGGATGTTCAAGGGGCGACAAGGCCGGGCTTGAGGCAAACATCCAGCCGGAAAAAACTTTTTTACTCTGATTATTATGGCCCACATCGGTAATTTCCAGAAATGCACTGGTTTCAGGCTTTTCTTCCGGTGGATTGGTTCGGCAGTAACGCAGAGTAATTTCCAGAGTACCAAAACGCACGGTTTGATCCTGCCTGATTTCAATGGTGGAGAGTTGGGTGGTTATTTTGTCCAGCGCGGACAGCGTGACGACATCAACCTCATCCAATATAGGCGTTGTCTCTGTTTGCCCGAAAGCGGGGGAGGTAAACAGGCTTAACAGGACAAATATTGCGGCCCGGAAAGCCATTATTTATCTTCACCCTTACCAGACCCGGCGAACTTGTCTAGCAGCCCAAGGAAATCCACTGCCCCCTGGGTATTGGTGATTTCATCACCTTCCTGCAGAATTTCATCAGCGTCATCACCGGGATCAAGAACCAGATAATTACCGCCCAGCAAGCCCTCTGACGTGATCTTGGCAAAGGTGCTGTCGCTCAGGACAATAGAAGGATCTATGCTGATTTTGACAACAGCAAAAAAGGTATCCTTATCCAGATATTGGTCGGTGATAGACCCAACCTTGATGCCGCTTATTTTTACATCGCCGCCCACGGAAAGCCCGTCAACCTTGTCGAATTTCACAATATAGCTTTTACCGCCACTGGTGGAAACATTGGCATGGCTAAAGGCAAAATATAAAAAACTTCCGGCAACCACCAGAATGATAGCCCCCATCAATGTCTCGACGATGTTATTTTTCATATTATATATTGCCCTGTTTCTTGTGGGTTATCATTACGACCCGGGAGTCCATGATTCGTAATCGCCTGTGGTTTTCGGACGCATGCCACCCTCATTCAGGCTTCCTGTGGGGTAATAGGCATGAACGGTGCCGGTCATATTCGGCTCCAGATCCTTTTCCCATGCCTTGCGATCCGGTTTGCGTTCCAGCGGCGTATAGTCAACCGTATGATGGAGCCACATATGCCATTCCGGCGGAATTTTAGAGGCTTCAATATCTGTCTTGTATATCACCCAGCGTTTGGGGCCCTTTTTTTCCTGATAATAGACATTACCCTGAACGTCCTCACCAACCTTTTCACCTTTGAAAAAAGTATGAACAAGGGTTCCGATTGTAGCCCCGTACCACCACCCACACATCTGTCTGATAAAAGCAACCATCTTAAAGTTCCTGCATAATATTAATCAGTTTCACCTGTTTTCTATACCCCGTGGCCCAAACCATAACAACCATAAAAACAATTCAGGCTATATTATGGCGCACAAAAGGATAATTTTCCCTGAACAGTTAATTTGTTAACAAATTATGGCCATCACCCCGACTCATTGAGAACACCATATATAGCAAAGTCAAGACCACCCACCCACAATATATATGAAAAAAAAGCTATTCCTCAGTCTTTTCTTATAATAGACTTGGCGTCTGTCAGTTAACCATAACAAAAAATATAGTTTGAGGATATTTGATGAGGATAAACCGCCGTTTTACGTCAGCAGACACGTCACCTTATAATGGAATCACATTCAGAGAAACAGATAGCGAAATCAGGAATCCTGATGGCACCACTGTCTTTGAATTAAAGGGATTCGAAGTCCCGGCAAGCTGGAGCCAGGTGGCGGCGGATATTCTCGCCCAGAAATATTTTCGCAAAGACGGCATCCCGGCCTGTCTGAAGTCCGTAGAGGAAAACAGCATCCCAAGCTGGCTGTGGCGCAAGAAAAGTGACGAAGCAGCCCTTAAAAGACTGCCCAAAGAAAAACGCTATGGCCCGGAAAGCAGTGCGAAACAGATTTTTGACCGTCTGGCGGGGACATGGACCTATTGGGGCTGGAAAGGCGGATATTTCACCGCCGAGGCCGATGCCCGGACCTTCTTTGACGAATTGCGTTTTATGCTGGCCAGTCAGATGTGCGCCCCCAACTCACCGCAGTGGTTCAATACCGGCCTGAATTGGGCTTATGGCATTGATGGCCCGGCGCAGGGGCATTACTATGTGGATCATGAGAATGGCAAGCTGACCAAATCCAAAACCGCTTACGAGCATCCCCAACCCCATGCCTGCTTCATTCAGAGCGTATCCGATGATCTGGTCAATGAAGGCGGAATCATGGACCTTTGGACCCGGGAAGCGCGGTTGTTCAAATATGGCTCCGGCACCGGCAGTAATTTCTCCCATATTCGCGGCGGCGGCGAGCCCCTGTCGGGCGGCGGCAGTTCTTCCGGGCTGATGAGCTTCCTGAAAATAGGGGACCGGGCTGCTGGCGCCATTAAATCCGGCGGCACGACGCGCCGGGCCGCCAAGATGGTGATTGTTGATGTGGATCATCCGGATGTGGTGGATTTCATTAAGTGGAAAGTGACCGAGGAGCAAAAGGTTGCGGCCCTAGTAGTTGGCTCTCAGATCACCAAGAAACATATGAAGGAGGTTATGAAGGCCTGCTTTGAAAAAGAGATAGCCGATGATGACCGGTTCGATCCAAAAACCAACAAACACCTGAAGGTGGCTTTGCTGTCTGCCCGCAATTCACTGGTGCCGGAAGCCATCAGCCAACGCGTGATTCAGTTCGCCCGGCAGGGATATAATCAGATTGAATTTGAAACCTATGATACGGACTGGGATTCAGAAGCCTATGTCACTGTATCCGGGCAGAATTCCAATAATACAGTGCGCCTGACCGATGAATTTATGGAAGCGGTTCTCAATGACAGCGATTGGCAACTTATAAGCCGCACAGATGGCAGCGTGACCAAAAGCCTGCCTGCTCGCGAAATATGGGATGATATTGGTCTTGCCGCATGGCAGTGCGCCGATCCTGGCCTGCAATATCATACCACCATCAATGACTGGCATACCTGTCCGGAATCCGGGGAGATTCGCGCGTCCAACCCCTGTTCGGAATATATGTTCCTTGACGATACGGCCTGCAATCTTGCCTCGCTGAATCTGATGAAATTCCGCAGTAAAGACGGTGAGTTTGAGATTGATGACTTTGAACATGGGATCCGGCTCTGGACTGTTGTGCTGGAAATTTCCGTATTGATGGCACAATTCCCGTCCAGGGAAATTGCCCGCCTGAGCTATGAATATCGTACCCTAGGCCTTGGGTTTGCCAATATCGGCAGCTTTATCATGGCCACCAGCCTGTCCTATGACAGTGACGAAGGCCGGGCATTATGCGGCGCGATTTCCGCCCTGATGAGCGGGGTCAGCTATGCCACCTCTGCCGAGATGGCCGCCGAACACGGGGCCTTTGCCGGCTATGCCAAAAACAAGGACCATATGTTGCGGGTGATCCGCAATCACCGTAATGCTGCCCTTGGTGAAACAGACGGATATGAGGGTCTTGCAACCCTTCCCGTACCGCTTGATCTGGTCAATTGCCCCTTCCCGAAACTGGCCGTTGCGGCGGGCATGGCCTGGGACAAGGCGTTGGAACTGGGTCAACAACATGGTTACCGCAATGCCCAGACCACGGTTATCGCCCCGACCGGAACAATCGGGCTGGTCATGGATTGCGACACAACGGGCATTGAACCTGATTTCGCCTTGGTGAAGTTTAAGAAACTGGCCGGGGGTGGTTATTTCAAAATCATCAATCGTATGGTGCCGGAAGCTCTGAAAAACATCGGCTATACCCCGAAGCAAATCGACAATATGGCCAAATATGCTGTAGGTCACGGCACCCTGAAAGATGCGCCGGGCATTAATCATGAAAGCCTGAAAGCCAAGGGTTTTGCCCGCGCACAACTCGATGCACTGGAACAGACTTTGGCCAGTTCCTATGACATTACCTTCACGTTCAACCAATGGACATTGGGCAAAGAATTCTGCATGGATGTGTTGGGGTTTAGCGCGGAACAGCTTTCTGATATGACCTTTAACATGCTGGAGGCTATGGGCTTCAGCAAAACGGAAATTGACGATGCCAACCTCTATTGCACCGGGGCCATGACTCTGGAAGGGGCCCCTCACCTGAAAGAAGAGCATCTACCCATATTTGACTGTGCGAACCCTTGCGGTAAAAAGGGCAAACGGTATCTGTCTGTGGATAGCCATATCCTGATGATGGCCGCTGCCCAGCCCTTTATATCGGGCGCTATTTCAAAGACCGTCAATATGCCGGCGTCCGCCACGATGGAGGATTGCAAGGAAGCCTATATGAAGTCATGGAAGCTTGGTCTGAAAGCCAATGCGCTCTATCGTGACGGCTCCAAACTCAGCCAGCCTTTAAGTGCCGCTTTACTTAGTATGGATGACCTTGAAGAAGAAATCACCCTGCCGGAAAAAACCAAAGTGGTTGCCGAACGGATTGTTGAAAAAATCATCATGCAATCCGAACGCCACAAATTGCCGGGCCGCCGCAAAGGCTATACCCAGAAGGCTTCGGTTGGCGGTCATAAAATCTACCTGCGGACCGGCGAATATGATGACGGCACGCTGGGCGAGATATTCCTTGATATGCATAAGGAAGGCGCAGCCTTTCGCAGTCTGATGAATAATTTTGCCATTGCCCTGTCTATCGGCTTGCAATACGGCGTACCATTGGAAGAATTCGTTGAAGCCTTTACCTTCACCCGTTTTGAACCTTCCGGACAGGTTACCGGCAATGATGCCATCAAAATGGCCACCTCGGTCCTGGATTATATTTTCCGGGAGCTGGCCGTGTCCTACCTTGGCCGCAAGGACCTGGCTCATGTTAATACAGACGATCTGGCACCGGATACCATTGGCCGGGGCGCGGGTGATTTCATAGCAGGTGAAGTTACCAATGAAGCCCTTGACCGGGTCATTTCCTATGCCAGCACGGGATATGTCCGTAAAAACAACCTCTATGTTCTGAATGCTGCCGATACGTCGGATACGGTTGTTGAAGCCCGTGATGTCAATCAGGAAGAGATTTACGCAACCAAAACCACCATGGCCGCCGGTAGCGCGTCTGGTTCTAAACAAGACGTACGGGCTTCCCGCGCTATGGAAGCCCGGATTAAGGGCTATGAGGGTGATGCCTGCGGTGAATGTGGTAACTTTACCATGGTGCGCAACGGCACCTGTATGAAATGCGACACTTGTGGCACCACAAGCGGCTGTTCATAACAGGCAGGGATGAATATCCTTGTATAGGTATTAAATAATGATATAGTCCTATTGTAAGATAAACGATCGTTTTGAGCTACTATGGACTATAACAAATATTATATCAGGTTACGGCAGAAACTGGACCATCTTATCCGAACCAGCGCCCGTGATGATTATGCCTCCATATCGGCGTTAATCGGCAAGAATCATGCCTATATGCAACAATTCATCAAGCGCGGTGTGCCAAAATGTTTGAAAGAGGATGATCTGGAAAAGATCATTGCTCATTTTAATATTTCTCTGGATTATTTCGGCTCGCCGGATGATTTTCTCTTTCCCGGTGAGAATGCTTCTGAAACAGAGGATGCTGATTTCGACGGGGACTATATCCGGGTTAATGTCTATGATATTGAGGCCGCCGCCGGTGCGGGTGCCATTGTTGAGAATAATAACGTCGCCAATAAACTGGCCTTTAAGCGAAGCTGGATCAGGAGCAGTTCCAACGCCGCCGCCGAGGATCTGGCAGTGATTACGGTTTTTGGAGATTCCATGAATCCGACCCTCTGTGACGGGGACCGTATTCTGGTGGATATGACCCAGAAAGCCCTCAGGAATGATGGCATTTATGTCTTGCGCAATGACGATATGATTCTGGTGAAACGTATTTCCCTTAATCCGATCACCAAATTATGCACCATCAAAAGTGACAATAGTTTCTATGAAAGCTGGGAAGGCTGTACGCCTGCTGACCTTGATATTCTGGGGCGTGTCATCTGGATGGGCCGGAATATATAACAATCGGAATATCATATGTATAAAAGTAAGAATTATAAAGACCGTCAACCATCTGTCAGGACGGTGCCCATGCAAGCCGACCTCAATGCCAACGGCCATATTTTTGGCGGCTGGATATTGTCTCAAATGGATATTGCCGGCGGCGGCGAAGCCATACGCTATTGCAAAGGCCCCGTGGCAACGGTTGCCATTGAGGGTTTGAATTTCCACGAACCCGTCCTGCCCGGCGACTGGCTCAGTGTTTATACGGATATTGTCAAGGTTGGCACCACCTCTATCACTCTGCATATCGAAGTAACGGTATTGCGGCGCGGTGCGGACAAAGAAATCAAGGTGACAGAAGGTGAATTTGTCTTTGTCGCACTGGACGATAACCACCGGCCTAAAAAGATAGACTGTGATATATCAATCACTGGGAACGGTTAGCAACAGAATACCCAACCCCGCCCCGGCCAGAATAATAATCCCGCCTGCCCCAATTAAAATACCTTTGCCCACACTGCTTATGTTGGCTTGATAGGCTGGTGAGATTTTTCCGTCTTTATAAATAATTTGATCCTGCCCGGCGAAGGACAAACTTTTAAAGCCGTTTTCCGAAAAATTAAGTGACATAATATCGGCATTATATATCTGCAATCCCGCCATATGGCCATCGGTGCGAAAATTATAGCTGCCCTTAAATTCTCTGCGAAAACTTAACTGAAGGCCATATTTTACCTTGTCCTCATTTCGTTTGGTTGGGCCAAAGGGTATGTTCAGGCGAAAACCGGCATTAATGCTGTTTCTTATCCCATAACGATCTTCATAGGCATATGCGGGCAAGGTTAGAAAAGAGGCGGCAAGCGTGAGCAAAAGAATTTTTTGAATGACGTTGTTTTTCATTTTGTTCTCCGTTTATATCATAAGTTGTACTTTTTATATCTGTCGGAGAAGATATAAGAAATGATGTAACGGTTACAAAAGGGGCATGTAACAGTTACATAAAACGGGCATATTATAAATATATAAAAGAAATATGTTTTTTGTTATGCCTATCTGAGGGCTTTATGGAATTAAAGAATCTTAAAAAAATATGATGCGTCTAACGTAAGATTTGTTGTTAAAAGCAATCTTTATTTTTTTGGATTTATCGTTTATCGGCTAATTATTCTGGCCTAACCCCCTGCTTTGAAAAGGCTATCTTAATTAGCCATTTTTAATACACGCATTAGGAGAAGTTAAGAAAATTTTAACTTGATGTTAACAAACCTTACATAAATTTAAATATGAAATATTGATGTTAAATTACTTGATAGAGAAAAAAATGTTTTTATATATGGTGCTGAAATGAACGATAAATTTAATATATTAAGTGTTATCAGTAACTTAAAAATAAAAAACCGGCTTATGCTCGCCTTTGGTTCTGTATGTGGAATATTGGCTATATCCATTGGTATAACTATTATCCAATTAAAAACCATTGATGAACATATCTTGCTTATCGACCGTCTTCGCGTTCCCAGCACAACTGCAAGTAGCTCTCTAGCTAAAAATATATATGCCTCACTCGCCTCTTTACGCGGGTATATACTAACAGGAAATGAAAAATTCAAAAAACAACGGGCTGATGTATGGACAGATATAGATAATTTGGAAAAAACTATGGACGTTCTCTCCAATAACTGGACTAACCCGGAAAATATAACAGCCTGGACAAAGTTTAAGACCACACTGGATAAATTTGAAATAGCGCAGACTACCGTTGAAAATATTGCTCATACGCCAGAGCAATTTCCTGCAACAGTGACTTTAACCAACCAAGCCATGCCTAGAGCCTCTATTATGTTTACCAAAATTACTATGTTAATAGACATGGAAGGACAAATGCCCGCAACGGTTGAACGGAAAAGGTTATTGGGTATTATGGCAGATGTTCGCGGGACACTTGGCCTTGGTCTTGCCAATATCCGTGCATTCTTATTAACAGGCGATAATAAATACAAAGAAAAATTCAATAAACTCTGGGCAAAAAATGAGCGGCGTTTTAAAGATCTGAAAAATGCGGCGTATCTTCTTGGCCCCAAACAGTCTTTAGCCTTTAAAATTTTCTCTAAACAACGTGCCGAATTCAATCCGTTACCTGCGAAGATGTTTAAAACAAGAAAGTCTGAAAAATGGAACATGGCCAACTATCTTTTGGTGAAAGAAGCAGCCCCCCGAGCTAGTATTCTTCTTAAAATTCTTGTTGGTACAAACGGCAAAGATGGCATGGTTGCCGATCAACAGAGATTATTATCTAATAATGTGATTGAGGCATTAGAATCATCTGATAATTTAATGGTGCTTTTATGGGTACTACTAGCCGTTGGTTTGTTATTATCTCTGGCCATTGTTATTATAGTGGCTGGTTCTATTACGAATCCCATAAGCGCCATGACCAAAAGTATGGCAGATCTGGCTAAAGGCGACACTTCCCTTGAAATACCCGGCCTGGACCGAAAGGATGAGGTTGGGGAAATGGCGAAATCCGTAGATGTCTTTAAACAAAATGCCCTTGAAAGATTACGTCTGGAAGAAGAAGCAGAATCAAACCGGATTATTCAGGAGGAAACAGAGAAAAAACGTGCCACTGAGAAGAATGTGACGGAAGAGAAAAAACTTGTCGAAGATAGAAGGCTGGAAAAAGAAGCGGAAGCAAAGCGTAAAGCTGACAGGCTTGAAATGGCCAGAAGGTTTGAAGAAAGTGTCGGCGGCGTCCTTGACACTGTTTCCAGTGCCGCAACCGAATTAAACGCTACATCAGAATCCATGAGCAGCTCTGCAAGCAGTATGAAGCAGGAATCAGTATCAGCTTCAGCAGCCACCACGCAAGCCGGGGAAAATGTACAGCTTGTGGCCAGTGCTTCCGAGGAGATGACGGCATCTGTTCAGGAAATTTCAACTCAGATAGGTAACGCCTCTCATGCCTCAAAGAATGCCTTGGATTCGGTAAATAATGCTTCAACACGGGTTACTGAAATGGCAAAAAGTTCTGAAAAAATCAACGAAGTCATATTGCTGATTAATGATATAGCCGAACAAACAAATTTACTTGCCTTGAATGCCACCATTGAGGCAGCACGAGCAGGTGAGGCCGGCAAGGGGTTTGCAGTAGTGGCATCAGAGGTAAAAAGCCTTGCCAGCCAAACCGCATCAGCAACCGATGAAATAAGAAAACAAATCAACGATATGCAGGCCACCACAAGCCATACTGTAACTGCTGTTCAGGAGATTTCCACTACAATCAGCGATTTGGATGAAATATCATCTTCCATAGCGGCCTCTGTAGAGCAACAGGCCATGGCCATGCAGGAAATTAGCCGCAATTCCATGCAGGCCGCAACCGGAACAGAAGCAGCCGCTGAAAATGTTAATAATGTCAGCCAATTGGCAGAAGAAACTGGAAATGCCGCCTCTGACGTCCTCACGGCGTCCAATGAATTATCCGGACAGGCATCTACGTTAAAACTGGCTGTGGATGAGTTCTTGACAGAAATTCGCAATGGATAAATTTGATGAGCCTGATAATGATGTAACGGTTACATAAAAGTGAAATATTATGCAGAGGTTTCATCCAGATTATAGGGCGGAATATTACAGGATAATTTCTATAGGAGAAGATAGAATTGCAATATCGCAATTATCCTCCATATCGGCATAATCCAAAACCAGAAAATCGCTCTGCCCTTTCAGTGCAAGGCTGTAATGGTGCCATGTTCCGGCGTGGTAATTGACCCCTTGATCCGGCCTTGCCAGAAAGACCCGGATATTGCCCCCGTCAAAATCGCCCTTTGGGGCCACCACCACAAGGTAAGGATGGCCAGACAGGGGCATGAACATCTGGCAGGCCTTGGGGTGGCATTCCATCTGATGGAGCGTGACGGGCAGGTCCCGCGCCTCTGACCGAAAGATATTCACCGTCAGCCGCCCCGCCGCTGTCACATCCGCAAGGTCGTGAAAGCGTGTGGTATGGCCTTCGTTAATCAACCGTTGCGCCCGCTCCGAACTGGCGTCCACCACATCACCGTAGGGGGCAAAGGCGGCGGCGGTAAGCGGTTCGGGGATGAGCTGTCTCATGCTATTTTGCTCCCTCGGCCTGCAACCAGGCCTCAAGGATCGCCCGCTCCACCTCTGTCATGCCGGTTTCATTGCCCAGCGGCATATCCTTGCTGACCACAACCCGTTCACGTATCTGATCGCGGTATTTCAGGATATTGTCTTTGCTGTCAAAGGTGACGCCGTTGGGGGCTTCCTCAAAGAATTCATGGCGCGGACTTATGCTGTGACAGGCCGTGCAGTGGGTCTTCATAATTTTTTGCACGGCAGCAAAGGTAACACTGCCCGCCTCAAGGGTAACATCGGTTTTTGCCGCCTGCTTGAAGTAGGCCGCCATCACCATCACGCCAAGGAAGGCCACCACTGACAGAACCGCCAGACCATAATGGGTCCGGCCCTGGTTCTTCAGGTTGAAAAAATGCCGGATCAACCAGCCCACAACACCAATACCGCTCAGGACCAACCAGCCATAGGGGTTGGCAAATGTCTGGGGATAATGGTTGCTGATCATGATGAACAGCACCGGCAGGGTCATGTAATTATTATGCAAGGACCGCTGTTTCGCCATCTGGCCCAGTTTTGGGTCCGGCGACCGGCCCGCGATCAGGTCGGCCACCACCTTTTTCTGGTTGGGAATGATCACCATAAAGACATTGGCCGCCATAACGGTGCCGATCATGGCCCCCACATGGATATAGGCCCCCCGGTCATTAAACAATTGCGCCAAAGCCCATGCGCTGATGGTCAGCAGGATAAACCAGACCAGGCCAAAGGCCCCGTTGGACCGGCCCAGCGGTGAGCGGCACAGGAGGTCATAACCAATCCAGCCGCCCACAAGGAAGGACAGGCCCAGAAAGACTGCCATCATGGGCGACAGGTCGTACTTGGCCGTATCCACAAGAAATACGGACGCGCCATAATAATAAATCAGGGCCAACAGCAGAAACCCGCTGATCCATGTGAAATAGGCTTCCCATTTGAACCAATGCAGTTCCGCAGGCATCTCTTTGGGGGCGACGCTGTATTTCTGCTTGTGGTAAAAACCGCCGCCATGTACGGCCCAGAGCTCGCCGGAAACACCCTTTTCCGTATCGGCCTTATCCCGGGCCTTGCGCAGGTTATTATCCAGCCAGACAAAGTAAAAAGATGACCCGATCCACGCGATGCCCGTAATCAGGTGCAACCAGCGCAGGGCCATGCTGAGCCAACTTGTAAAATCCAGTTCCATAATCCGTTTCCTCGTTATTTTTTCTGTTGGCCGCCGATTGACCTTGTGATGTTCGCCGCCGCCGTCATCACCGCTTGCCCTACGCTTTCAATATCATTATCCGTCAGGCGAACCGTGGGGCCGGAGATAGAAATTGCGGCAATGGCATCCTGATGCTCATCATAGATGGATGCCGCAATACAGCGCATGCCAAGGCTTTGCTCCTGCTCATCAAGGGCATAGCCCCGCCGCCGCACCCCGGCAAGGTCCGCCGTCAGAGCCGTCATATTACGGTGGGTTTTCACGGTCAGGGCGGTAAAATCTATGCGCCCCATAATGTCCCGCGCCTCTCCCGTGGTTAGTGTGGCCAGAATAGCCTTGCCCACAGCCGAGGCATGAAGCGGCCCGCGCCGGCCAATGGGCACGGCCATACGCATGACCTCTGCACATTCCACTTGGGCAATAAAAACCACATTGTCCTGATCCAATATGGCCATATTGACCGTTTCACCGACCTCTGCCACCAGCTTTTTCATGAAAGGCCGGGCCTGAGAGACAAAATCCCGCTTGTGCAGATAGGCATTGCCCACCCGAAAGGCCTGTAGTCCCACCGACCAGAGGCCCGTTGCCGGATCATTTTCCACATAGCCCAGATCACGCATGGAATTAAGCAGCCTGTGGGTTGTAGACGGGGCGAGCCCCATGCGGGCGGCAATGCGGCCAAGGCCCAGCCCAACTCCCGCTTCGGCAACGGTTTCCAGCAAGCCAAAGGCCCGGGCCAGAGATTGTACCTGTCCTTTACCGCCGGATTTTACAAGAGTAAGTTCGGTCATCGCGCCTTTACCTCTCGCCGCCGGGCATGGAGCAAAGGCTCCGTATAACCACTGGGTTGCACGCGTCCTTTAAAAACAAGGTCACAGGCGGCCAAAAATGCCGGACCGTCAAAGGCCGGGGCCATATTTATGTAATTCTTATCGCCGGAATTCTGCCCGTCCACCACCTCTGCCATGCGTTTCAGGCTGGCCGTCACCTGTTCCGCCGTGCATATGCCGTGGTACAGCCAGTTGGCCATATGCTGGCTGGAGATACGTAAAGTCGCCCGATCCTCCATCAGGGCGGTGCCATTGATATCCGGCACCTTGGAACAACCCACCCCCTGATCTATCCAGCGCACCACATAGCCCAAGATGCTCTGACAATTATTATCAAGTTCGCTGGTAATATCCGCATACGAGACCGGCAAATCCGTCAATATGGGCAGGGTGATCAAATCCGCCAGGCTGGCCGGGGGGCGGCTTTCCAGCGCGGCCTGTTGGGCCATCACATCAATGTCATGATAATGGAGAGCGTGGAGCGTGGCAGCCGTGGGCGACGGCACCCAGGCACAGCTTGCCCCGGCGGACAGTTGCGCGGCCTTGGTGGCCATCATCCGGGCCATTTCATCGGGCATGGCCCACATGCCCTTGCCAATCTGCGCCCGGCCCCGCAGGCCCGCCCCTAGGCCAATATCCACATTCCAGCGTTCATACGCCTCTATCCAGACCGTGTCCTTCATGGCGTTTTTACGCACCATGGGTCCGGCCTCCATATCGCTGTGGATTTCGTCCCCGGTCCGGTCCAGAAAGCCGGTATTGATAAAGAAAATACGGCCCCTCACCGCCCGGATACATTCCTTCAGGTTCAGGGTCGTGCGCCGTTCCTCATCCATAACCCCGATCTTGATGCGGTGACGGCGTAGGGCCAGAACATCCTCAACCCGGTCAAAAAGGTCATTGGCAAAAGCCGCTTCCTCCGGCCCGTGCATCTTGGGCTTGACGATGTATGTGCTTCCCGCCCGGCTGTTTTGTCCCCGGTCATGCAGGGCGCAAAGGCTGGTGATCAGGGCGTCCAATATGCCTTCGGGAATTTCAGCCCCCTCCGCATCCAAAACCGTATCCGTGGTCATCAGATGGCCCACATTACGCACCAGCATCAAACTTCGCCCCGGCAGGGTGATCTCGCCGCCGTCCACGGCCTGCCAAGTCCGGTCCGGGGCCAGACGGCGTTCTATGGTCTTGCCGTTCTTTTCTATCCCCGCCACAAGTGTCCCGGTCATCAGACCCAGCCAATTCCGGTAGACAGCCACCTTGTCCGCCGCATCCACGGCGGCCACGGAATCCTCACAATCCATAATCGCAGTCAAAGCCGATTCCACCATGATGTCACAGACCCCGGACAGGTTACCCGCCCCCACCGGATGGCGGCGGTCTATCCTGAGCTCCACATGCAGACCATGGTGGACGAACAGCAACCGCAGACGATCCCCCTCCCCTTGAAAACCGACAAACTGCCCGGCGTAACGCAATCCCGTATCCGTGCCGTCTTTCAGACTGACCCGCAGGCCGCTTTGGTCCGTCACATGATAGGCGATTGCCTCCCCGTGACAGCCCGTCATCAGGGGAAAGGTACGGTCCATAAAATCATTGGCATAGTCAATGACCTTTGCCCCCCGCGCCGCATCATAACCCGTACCATTCTGTTCCGGCGGCAGGATGATATCACTACCATAGAGCGCATCAAAAAGGCTGCCCCAGCGGGCGTTGGCGGCATTCAGGGCAAAGCGGGCATTGTCCACCGGCACCACCAATTGCGGGCCAGCCACATGGGTAATCTCCGGGTCCATTTCCCCCGGCGCAATGGAGAAATCCGGCCCCTCCGGCAACAGATACCCGATTTCGCGCAGAAAATCCTCATAGCCTTTAGCGTCTTTATGGTCCCGGTGCCAGTGGTCAAGTGCGTGTTGCAAGTCATCCCGCCGGGCCAAAAGGGCGCGGTTGCGGGGGGCGAAATCCCGCACCAGCTCCGATAACCCCTGCCAGATATGGTCTGCGGTCAGATCAAGACCCGGCAGTATTTCTGACTCAACGAAATCCACCAATTGGCCATTGACCTGTAAGCCACATCTTGTCACATATTCACTCATTCACTTGCCCCCTCTGCCCGTGAATGGCATTTCTGGCCGAAAATATAGCTGGCGGCGATGGCCCGGTCATCGCCCATGGTCATCAGGACGAACAAGGCTTCTTCTATGGAACCAACCCGGTCCATGCGTTTGGCCATAAGGGGGGTGGCTTTTTTATCCAGCACAATAAAATCTGCCTCCTTGCCAACATCCAGCGACCCGATCAGATGATCCAGAGACAATGCCCGCGCTCCGCCCAGAGTGACCAGATAAAAGGCCTGAAACGCATTCAGGGAATAGCCCTTTAAGTGAGCCACCTTATAGGCCTCGCCAAGCGTAGTCAGCATGGACAGGCTGGTCCCGGCCCCCACATCTGTGCCAACACTTAAATTTACCGGGTCAGGCCCGCCCATGGCCGCGCCCAGATTAAACAGGCCACTGCCCAGAAACAGGTTGGATGTGGGGCAATGAACAATGCCCGTCCCCCGGTCCCGTACATCCTGCCATTCTTCCGCTGTCAAGTGTATGGCATGACCATAGAGGCTGTATTTTCCGGTCAGGCCATGGTGGTTATAAACATCAAGATAGCCGCTTCTATCGGGGAAAAGCTCCCCCGCCCAATTGACCTCCGCTTCATTCTCCGACAGATGGGACTGTACATACAGACGGTCAAATTCGCCGCGCAATTTACCGGCCATATCAAGCTGTTCCATACTGCAACAGGGGGCAAAGCGGGGGGTCAGGGCGTAATGATTGCGGCCTTTTTCATGCCAGCGTTCAATGAGTGTTTTTGACTGATCATAGGCCAGTTGCGGCGTATCCAGCAAGGCCGCCGGCGCGTTACGGTCCATCATCACCTTGCCGCCGATCATGCGCATATTACGCTCTGTCGCGGCCTCGAACAGGGCATCAACCGACTGGGGATGTACGGTGCAATAGACGGCGGCGGTGGTTGTGCCCCGGCGCAATAATTCCTGACAGAAAAAATCTGCCATCGTGGCCGCATGCGCCCCATCGGCAAAGGCCTGTTCGGCGATAAAAGTATAATCATTGAGCCAGTCCAGAAGCTGCTTACCATAAGCCCCGATGATCTGCATCTGGGCATAATGGGTATGGGCATCAATGAAGCCGGGCATGATGATATGGTCTGGATAATGTTCCACGGTCACATCCCTGTCCAATGCAGGCAGCAGGCTGACCGCCGGGCCGCTGGCCTGAATATGGCCATCCCGGATGATCAGCAGGCCATCCTCCTCATAGGTCACACAATCGCTTTGCGGTGTCACAAATGGATTGCCCGTGAACCACAACAAGGACCCCCGAACGGCTTTTGTTTTGCCTTTCTTCATATGCTTTTCCTAGCGGGAAAGCGCGTAAGACAGCGCCTTCAGACAGATGGCCACATTTTCAGGTCGTGCCGTATGACCCATCAGGCCAATGCGCCAGGCCTTGCCAGCAAATGTGCCAAGTCCGGCCCCGATCTCAAGGCCATATTCCGACAGCAAAGCCGCCCGCACAGCCCCGTCGTCCTTGCCCTCCGGAATAGTGACCAGATTAAGTTGGGGCAGTCTGACCGCCGAATCAACCGGCAGGGACAGGCCAAGTTCCTCAAGCCCTGCCACCAGATTTTCATGCTGAACACGGTGCCGGGCCCAGACCCGCTCCAACCCCTCTGCCTGTAACAGCAACAGGGACTCATAAAGGGCATACATGGCATTTACCGGGGCCGTATGATGATAGGTGCGCCCACCCGAACCATCCCAATAATCCATGACCAATGTCAGGTCAAGGAACCAGCTTGGCACCGGCGTTGTCCGGGCGCGCACCCGGTCAATGGCCCGGTCGGAAAAACTCACCGGGGACAGGCCCGGCGGACAAGACAGACATTTTTGCGAACCGGAATAGACCGCATCTATGCCCCAGTCATCCACCTTGACCGGCACACCGCCAAGGCTGGTCACAGCATCTACGATCGTCAGGCAATCATGGACCTGTGCCAAGGCGCAGAGGCTTTGTGCATCGGACAATACCCCGGTTGAGGTTTCGGCGTGAACGAAGGCCAGAATTTTTGCATCGGGATGGTCTTTCAGAGCCTGCTCAATACGGTTCGGATCAATGGCCGTACCCCAGTCAAAGGCTATATCCACAGGAATGCCGCCGAAACGGGTGACATTTTCCAGCATTCGGGCGCCAAAAACCCCGTTGCGGGCGACAATAACCTTGTCCCCGGCCTCCATCAGATTGGCAAAGCACATTTCCATACCCGCCGACCCCGGTGCCGACACCGGAAAGGTCAGGGCGTTCCTGGTCTGAAAGGCATATCTGAGGCCCTGCTTGATTTCCTCCATCAACTGCTGAAAAGTCGGGTCAAGATGGCCCACCGTGGGCTGGGCCATAGCCCCAAGCACCCGTGGGTGAACATTGGACGGCCCCGGCCCCATCAATGTCCTTGGGTTGGGTAGAATATCGGTGAGCGGCGGCAAACTATTCGCCAGAAGGATGGAAGTCATAACCATATATACCTTATTCATAGTGGATCATGGCGACAGGATATAGCAATTTTTCATAATATGGAAATTATTTCTATATTGTGGAATAAAAATAATACCATGATCTCAGGGTTTGAATAATTTACGGATATTTAAGGTTGGACTCTTATATTGATGACAAATGATCTAAACAGTGAGGATATAATATGACACATTTTCTGGTAACTGATGATAATCCAAGTGGCTATAAGCTGGAGGATATTCTAAAAATTATTCGCAAGGATATTTTCCTGCGAACGACAAAAATTATGGAAGATGACCGGCCGGAAGCTCAGCATGTAATGGATAACAATGTCAAAATTCTTGGGCTGTTGAGCCAGGCTATTGCTACAGCCGAGGAAAGCACGGTTATGCTGCAAAAAAGCTTTGGGCCATCCCGTGACGGCAAGCCCCGAATTGGGGTTTAATCTCATATCCTGCTTTGTCCCTTGACAAATGCGGGCCACTATCCGACACAATGGTAATCATATGCAATGAGGAACCAGAAAATGGGTCGGTCCCCCGGTACGGAAGAAATTAAAGAATATTCAGATTTTCTGAATAGACTTGCCGATGCCGCCTCTCAAACTACCCTGCCCATGTTCAAAAAACCACTTGAGATCACAAACAAAGGCCACAAGCTTGACCTTGATTACGACCCGGTAACACAGGCGGACAGGCAAGCGGAAGAAGTTATTCGCCAATTAATCAAACGCTATTACCCTGATCATAATATTCTGGGGGAAGAACATGGGGCTGAACAAAATTATTCTCCCGGCACGGACAGACAATATACCTGGGTCATAGATCCCATTGACGGCACCCGTGCCTATATATGCGGAATACCTACATGGGGGACACTCATTGCGCTGAATGACGGGGAAAAACCTTTCATCGGCATGTTGGACCAGCCTTACTTGAAAGAACGTTATTTGGGTACGGCCAAGGGCGCTTATTTAAATAACACTGCCATATACTGCCGCCCCTGCACGGAAATATCCAAGGCCACGGTTTCCACCACAGACCCTACCCAGTTTTTTGCCGCGCCTGAGGACGTCAAGGCCTATGAGCGGGTTGCCCGCAAAGCTCAACTGGTGCGTAATGGTTATGACTGTTATGCCTATGCCATGGTTGCGGCGGGTTTTATGGATGTGGTGATAGAAAGCGGTCTGGAGCCTTATGACATACAGGCCCTGATCCCGATTGTTGAAGGGGCCGGCGGCATGATTACTGACTGGAAAGGGGGAACAGCATCAAACGGCGGTCAGGTTGTAGCCTCGGCTACGGCCAAATTGCATGAACAGGTGCTGGATTTACTCAACAGCTAGAAAATCATCGATTTCCTGCCAAAGCTGCTCTCGATACTGATCAATTTCCCGATAGATTTCATGACGCGCCCCGTCAATTGTTATAACTTTAAAATTCTTTCGTCCGGATAGTAATTCAAGACTGGTTTTGCTGTTTACCACTGTGTCTTTTCCTGCCAGAACGGTCAGAATCGGAATTGTGATTTCATCCAGATAACCCGGCGTTTCTATTGTTTCAATACTGTCCAGGGCTGCGTTCAACCAGCCATAAGTTGCCCCGCCCACATAAAGGTCAGGAAATGATTTAATGATTTTCTCTTCGAGAGCATATCTTTGATCATCATGGGTCAGAAACTTTTGCTTGATACTGCTGTGGCTTCTGGAGGGCGGGTTTTTTTGACCAAAAGCAAATTTTTCTGCAAACCCTTTACGACTGGCAAACCGGATTAAATATTTTAGAACCGCTGCGATCACGCCGTAACCCAAATTGAATTCGATCATAGGTGCCATAATGACGGCCTTGCTGACCACGCCGGGAAAGTCATGCAGGTAGCGCAGGCATATATGACCACCCATGGAATGAGCAACCAGATAAATGGGGATTTCCTGCGCCCGACAATCGGATATTACTTTTTTGGAAATAAATTCATTCAAGTCATTGGAAAAGACATCAAAAGATTCTATATGGCTCTTTAAACGTTCGTCCAACAGCCTGTCCGACAGGCCCTGCCCCCGGTTGTCAAGGGCATAAAGAGCATAATTGCGGGCCAGAATTTCAGAGAAAAACTCTGTGTATTTTTCCATAAACTCCCGGTGACCGTTAACGAAAACGATAATACCAGCACTGTTCTCTTTCGTAGGCCAGTAAGCGGTACGTATCCGGGTGCCATCCGCCATGGCCAAATATTCAATCTGTCCACCGTAGCCCAGATTGGGAAAATCAGTATTTGCCATATTTCCATGCTCTTTTTGATATTTGCATAAAGCTTACGCAAAAAAAATATTTAAACAATAAAAAAAGGATGTGACCGTAGCCACATCCTTTTTGGAGCATTAAAGAAGCTTATTTTGACAGCCTCAGATTGGATAAATCCTTGGCAATCTTCTTAAAAGCGGTTTGCAAAGAGGCCCGGTCCGGCGCGTAGAAATAATAGTCATCATCCGTTGCCACATATTTCAACAAGTCAACCAGACTTGAACTGGTATTGGCAAACTGGATAGTATAAATTAATATTTCGTCATCATTATCCGGATCATTATCATTCAAATTTTTAATAGTATCCGCCAAATCCTTCAACCGGGTATTCCGCCGTGATGTCGATGTGAAACCGGCATTATAGGCATCAGCAGAAATAACCGTGTTCTGACCATCGGTCAGCAGGATAATAGCTTTATGCTTAACAAAAGTAGGATCGTTAATAACAGTGGCCTCATCAAAAGGCACACCCGGCGTGATTGTACGCCATGCCCAGGCAAGTCCCTGCGGGATATTGGTGTAGAAATTCCCGTTTGGAATATTCAGGTCATCAATAGCATGCTTAATGGGTGTTTTGAAATGCTGCAAAGGCGTAATACCAAATGTTGGGCAGGTGGTGCAAGAATAATTTCCGCCGTTCAATTTACCCAGATCACAGCTGTTACTTTCGCCTTCGCTACCCATCGGATACCAACCTACCCATGCGAGCCCCCCCACCGGCTGATAGGGGCCGTCCACCATGTCTGCGGCGTTACTTTCCGCATTATAGTCACTGTAAGATTGGCTATCATAATAGCTTTTCTCTCTGGCATAACGCGCATATACACAACCTTTCCAACCAGTAGGTGGCTTGGCAAGCAGCGGAACTGAAGGGGCATTATGGGCATAGTAGACTTTGTCTATTTTTGTGGTCCAGTTTTTCAATACAAAGTCATCAGAATCATTCCAAATATTACCGTCATAATGTTTGTCAAAACGATAGTATTCTTCCCGATAGGGATTATCAGGGGAACCTGCAACATTCTGAGTGGTATAGAGAGATGAACTTGGCAAATTATTACCCGCAGCATCTTTACCATATACCGTACCTGTCTCTGTAACATTCACTTTTCCCGACCATGGGACCAGACCAATGTTAAGAAGTGCATTTTCTTCGGCACTGCCAAATAATACATCTACAAGGTCAGTGGCGGCCACTTTGGCCAGCTCAATTTTTCGATCTGCCGGGTTTGATGTGCCGTATCCGTTAACAGTTGCCATCATGGACCCCGACATATCAATAGCAATAACCACATCAAGGAGCGAGGTTTCCCGCGTTACTTCAGTGGAACCACCCACATCCATCTCGTTAAACTGGAATATGCGCATGAATGTAGTAGGAACGGAAACACTCGCGGTTAATCTCAAAACAGAATCATTCTGGTTATAGACATATCCGGCCGGCAAGGTATCGCCATTAGCGTCCAGCTCAAATGGACCGGCTATGGTCGCGCCGTAGAAATCAGACGGGAAGTTGGCATCAAAATATTTTTGAATTTGCGCTTCCCGGTCAGCATCGAAAAAATTCTTGCCCCCGGCAAGTGCCGCCGCATCCAAAGCAGTGGCAAGGCGGGTTTTTACAATATAGGCCCGACTCACATCTGTCGCAATTCCAATAACCCCGATGGTCGGAATTAATGATATCGCGAGCATTACTCCTGATATACCAGCGGTATCGCGAGTCAAACTAGAAAAAAAGCTTTTAAAACCAGAGGTTATTAAACCAAAATTTTTTGTAATTTTTTCCATATCACTAATGTCCCAAATCCGTATAATTAGAAGGAAAAATATATTTCCTTTTAAATTTTTGTTCATTTGAGCGTCAATAATGAATTAAACTCGTTAATATTCTTTAAGGAAAAGCCATACTTAATATATAATTTTAGCTGATTTTTAGTCATTCAAAGATTGATTTTATGCCAAACGTCACTAAATCTACTCAAGTGCCTAATATTCTGAAAAATAACGGAAAATACATATGCCCAAAACCCACCACACCAAAGTCCTCATCATCGGTTCCGGTCCTGCGGGCTATACGGCGGCAATATATGCGGCCAGAGCTAATCTCGGCCCGATTGTTGTTCAGGGAATGCAGCCGGGCGGGCAATTGACCATCACCACCGATGTGGAGAATTATCCCGGCTTTGCCGACCCCATTCAAGGGCCATGGCTGATGGAGCAAATGGAGGCACAGGCCCGTAATGTGAATGCAGAAATCATTACCGATATGATCACAGAGGTTAATTTTAACGAACGGCCTTTCGTCTGCACCGGGGAAAGCGGCGATATTTACATCGGTGATACGGTGATCATCAGCACCGGCGCACAGGCCATGTGGCTTGGCCTGCCTTCGGAACAGGAATTCCAGGGCTTTGGCGTATCTGCCTGCGCCACCTGTGACGGCTTCTTTTACCGGGGCAAGGACGTCATCGTGGTTGGTGGCGGCAATACGGCGGTGGAGGAAGCCATCTTCCTGACAAATTTCGCTTCAAAGGTCACGCTGATACATCGCCGGGACGAACTCCGGTCCGAAAAAATCCTGCAGGACCGGCTTTTCGCCAATGAGAAAATAGAGATTATCTGGGACAGCGTGATTGAAGAAATTGTCGGCGATAAACCCCCTATGGGCGGCGTTACCGGTGCGAAGGTCAAGAATGTCAAGACGGGCGAGATAAGCAACCTTCAGGCGCACGGTGTTTTCATCGCCATCGGCCATAAACCGTCTACGGCTATATTCAAAGGCAAGGTGGATATGGATGATCAGGGCTATGTCCTGAAAGCCCCGGACAGCACCGCAACCAATATTCCCGGCGTATATGCCGCCGGTGATGTGACGGATAAGATTTATCGTCAGGCCGTCACGGCAGCGGGCATGGGATGTATGGCGGCCCTTGAGGCTGAATCTTTTCTTGCAGAGAAATAAGCAAAAAATACTATAAAAAACTTCATCTTTTACACATAGCAAACGGGCATTCGGATGGATTGGGATAAATTAAGAATATTTCACGTGGTTGCATCATCGGGCAGCTTTACCCATGCCGGCGAGAAATTATATCTCAGTCAGTCTGCTGTCAGTCGTCAGATCAGGGGGCTTGAAGAAAGCCTGAATACCGTGTTATTCAATCGCCACGCCCGGGGGCTTAGCCTTACCGATGAAGGGGAAACCCTGTTTAAAACTGCTGAGGAAGTGGTCTCAAAAATTCATGTAACAGAACAGCAACTCATAGAAGGCACTGACGTGCCGCGCGGTGAGTTGAAAGTCACCACTACATCCGGGTTCGGCTCCACATGGATGATCAATCATATCCGGCTGTTTATTGAAAAATACCCGGAAATTCATGTGCAGCTCTTGGTTAATGACAGCGATCTTGATCTGACCACCCGTGAGGCGGATGTAGCGATTCGTTTTCGCACAGCTCATCAGTTAGACCTTATTCAAAAGCAGATTGCCGTCTTCCATCATCATCTCTATGCCGCCCCGGAATATCTGAGTCGCAAAGGGCGGCCAAAGACAATAAACGATCTGGATGATCACGATCTTATCACTTACGGCGATGTGGTTCACGGGCCGAGTCGGGACATTGACTGGATATTAAACCGCGAAGATGGGGAGAAAAGAACGCCTATATTACGAATTAACAGCATTTACGGCGTTTTGCAGGCCATTAAAAGTGGCCTTGGCATTGCGGCCCTGCCTGATTATCTGGTAAAGGGGTCAACAAATGTTGTTCAGATATTAAAGGATTTCGACGGCCCTGAATTTCCTGCTTATCTGGTTTATACACAGGAATCCCGCAATTCCCGCCGGATTCAGGTATTTCGTGACTTTATTAAAGAACAATTTAAAAGTAGCCAGTTCTGATTCTACCCGCTCCAGCTATGCACTCAACGCATGCCTGCATTGTAAGATTGGATATGGTAAAGGCTAAATTAATCTATATATTAATACTCAGATGTTGCGACGCAGCATCACGCTGAAAATCCTCCCTAGTTTTTTCAGCTCGCTATGCTCTTTAGTCCTCCCCTTTATGGAGCATAGCCGTTTCATTGTCTCCCTAGACATGAAGCCTCCCTATATTTTAACTTGCCGGGTTTTTTAACCCGGCATTTTTTTTGCCCGCACGTTAAAATATTGCACCGCAATAAAGCCCCTTAAAATACGCAGGTCTAAGACAGATATTCTATCACTTCATCCATGCTGGAAATCACCATTCCGCCTGCAATTGCAAGGCGTTGGCTCTGTCCCCTCACGGAATAGGCCAGAACATCCATCCCGGCGGCAACCGCTCCCTGAACGCCGGGCAGGCTATCCTCTATGACCAGACAGCGCGCCGGGTCGCTGTCCATCTGCTCAGCGGCATATAAATATAAATCGGGATAGGGTTTGCCGCGTTTTACCTGACTGACACTGAAAATATTATCCTGAAAGAATCCTTTGAGCCCTGTCAGCCCCAAAGTTATATCCATTTTTTCAAATGATCCGCTGGAGGCAACACATATTTTTTGCGGCATATCCTGCAATTGCGCCAATATATCACGGATGCCCTCAACAGGTTTCAAGCTCAACTCAAAGGCAGCAAAGGTTTTAACCTGAAGGCGGTCCAGAAAGTCATCCGGCAAATCATGGCCAAGCTTATCCCCGGCAATGTTAACAACCTTGTTCATGGACAGGCCGACAAAAGTTTCCACTACCTCATCAAGGCTCAAGTCAAGGCCCTGTTCCGCCAGAGCCTTTCTCAATTCCTCATTGGCCAGTGGCTCGCTGTCCACAAGCACACCATCGCAGTCAAAGATAACAAGGTCAATGGTCATATATTAGCTGAGCGCCTCACAAGCCCGTTTGATGCGCTTACAGGCCTCAATCAAGGCCTCGTCGGAGGTGGCATAGGACACCCTGAAATGGGGGGACAGGCCAAAGGCCTCGCCATGCACGGCGGCAACACCCTCTGCTTCCAGAATATAGGTGCAGAAATCAAGATCATTTTCAATCACCTTGCCGCCGGGCGTTTTCTTGCCGATCAAGCCAGCTATGGAGGGATAGACATAAAAGGCCCCCTCTGGTTTGGGACAGATCATACCGTCTATTTCGCTCAACATCTCCACGACCATATCCCGGCGACCTTTAAAAACCTCAGCCCTCTCTTTCAGAAAATGCTGGGGTCCGGTCAGGGCCTCCACGGCGGCGGCCTGTGATATGGAACAGGGGTTTGAGGTGCTTTGAGACTGCACCTTTCGAATGGCATTGATCAGCTCCACGGGGCCGCCGGCAAAGCCGATGCGCCAGCCGGTCATGGCATAGGCCTTGGCCACGCCGTTAATTGTCAGGGTGCGCTCATACAGCTTTGGCTCCACCTGCGCGGGGGTGACGAATTCAAAATCGTCATAGACAATATGCTCATACATATCATCCACCATGACCCATACATGGGGGTATTTAAGCAGCACATCGGTCAAAGCCTTCATTTCCACAGCATTATAGGCCGCACCGGACGGGTTGCTGGGAGAATTGAGAATCACCCATTTGGTCTTGTCGGTAATGGCAGCTTCCAATATATCCGGGCGTAATTTGAAATTATCCTCGATGGTCGCCTCGGCAAATACGGGCGTGCCGCCAGCCAATAAGGTCATGTCCGGATAGGATACCCAGTAAGGGGTCGGAATAATAACCTCATCCCCCGGATTAAGCGTGGCCACCAGCGCGTTATAGATCGTATGTTTGCCGCCGTTATTCACCGTGATCTGATTTGGTTCATAATCGAGGCCATTATCACGCTTGAATTTCAGACAAACGGCTTTCTTGATTTCTGGCGTACCGTCCACCGGGGTATATTTTGTCTTGCCGTCCCAAATAGCCTGTATGGCGGCCTCCTTGATATTATCCGGCGTATCAAAATCAGGCTCCCCTGCCCCAAGCCCGATTACGTCCCTCCCGGCGGCTTTTAATTCTGCGGCCTTGGTTGATACGGCTATGGTTGGGGATGGTTTTACCCGGTTCAGGGAGTCAGCAATAAAAGCCATTGGTCAAATCCTTCTGGATGAAAGTAAATATTGAGGCGACAGCGGCAAAATACGCAATACGCACAGAGACTTCAAGTGCCGATTCACTCAAGAGAGATTTTCTTCTGGCGTTGCTTTTTTTGGACGCCGCGTTTTTTCTTGGATTCCACACGTTTTGCCTTGGCACCCCGGCTGGGTTTGGTGGGGCGGCGCGTTTTGGGCGGGACGGCGGCCTGCCTGATCAGGTCAATCAAACGCGCGCGCGCGTCTTCGCGGTTTCGGAGTTGACTGCGGAAACGGTTGGCCGTAATGACAATCAGGCCGCCCGCAGTCATGCGGTGGCCTGATATTTTCCTCAGGCGGTCAAAAACGTCCGTCTTTATGGCCGCGCAATTGGCCGCATCAAAACGGATTTGTACCGCCGTTTCCACCTTGTTGACATTCTGACCACCGGGACCGGGGGAGCGTATAAAATGCTCCTCTATCTCATCCTCATGGACAGATATGCTGTTGGTGATTTTTATCAAACAGAATCCTAAAAGGGAATCTCGTCATCAAGGTCGGACGATCCGCCGCCGTATGAACTGCCACCGCCTTCACCACCTGATGAAGAAGAACCGCCATAATCACCGCCCCCGGACGGAGCGCCGCCGCCGTCATTGCGGCCCCCAAGCATGGTCAATTCGCCCCGGAATCGTTGCAGGACAACCTCGGTGGTATATTTCTCAACCCCGGCATTATCGGTCCATTTGCGGGTCTGCAAAGCACCTTCGATATAAAGCGTGGAACCTTTGCGCAGATATTGTTCGGCCACACGGCATAGGTTTTCGTTAAAAATAACTACCCGGTGCCATTCAGTGCGTTCTTTTCGTTCCCCTGAATTACGATCTTTCCAGCTCTCAGAGGTGGCGAGATTCAGGGTCACCACCGGCTTGCCGTCCTGGGTGTGGCGTACCTCGGGATCCCGGCCCAAATTCCCTATCAGTATTACTTTGTTGACACTACCGGCCATATTTATTTCCTAACGTTGATTGATTAACTTGACCTCACCATATACATAACTATCATGAATTTCAATGAGAACAAAATAAGAACTTGACTTATTGCGAAAAAACGCCAAATTGCTCTTATATTATTATAAAAAGAAGTATCAAATACTATGCTGACCAAGATTTCCATACAGGGCGCACGGGAACATAACCTGAAAAATATCAATGTGGAAATTCCCCGCGACAAGCTGGTGGTGATCACGGGGCTGAGTGGTTCCGGCAAGTCATCACTGGCCTTTGACACCATCTATGCGGAGGGTCAGCGCCGTTATGTGGAAAGCCTGTCAGCCTATGCGCGTCAGTTTCTGGAACTGATGCAAAAGCCGGACTGCGACCATATTGACGGCCTGTCCCCTGCCATTTCCATTGAGCAGAAAACCACGTCGCGGAACCCGCGCTCTACAGTGGGGACTGTGACGGAGGTATATGATTATATGCGTCTGCTCTATGCCCGCATCGGCGTGCCCTATTCCCCGGCCACGGGCCTGCCCATTGAAAGCCAGACCATCAGCCAGATGGTTGATAAGGTCATGGTGCTGGACGAAGGCACCCGGCTATATCTGCTGGCGCCCATTGTGCGTGGCCGCAAGGGCGAATATCGCAAAGAATTTGCCGAATTACAGCGTCAGGGCTTTCAGCGGGTAAAAATTGACGGCGAATTTTACGAAATTGAAGACATCCCCGCGCTGGACAAGAAAATCAAGCATGATATTGAGGTGGTGGTTGACCGGATCGTGGTCCGCCCCGACCTTGAAACCCGCCTTGCGGACAGTATGGAAACAGCTCTTGATCTGGCCGACGGGCTGGCCATTGCAGAATATGCCGGCGGAGACAGGACGGGAGAACAGATATTATTTTCGGCAAAATTCGCCTGCCCGGTATCGGGCTTTACCATAGAGGAAATTGAACCGCGCCTGTTTTCCTTTAACAATCCGTTCGGGGCCTGTCCGGCCTGTGACGGCCTTGGCAAAAAGCTCTATTTTGATCCGGATCTTGTGGTGCCGGACAAGACGAAAAGTCTGGATAAGGGCGCCCTTGCCCCCTGGAGCAAGTCCAACGCCCCCTATTATGCCCAAACCCTGAAAAGCCTTGCCAAACATTACAAATTTAAGACCAATTATCCGTGGGGGAAACTGGACCAAAAAGTGCAGGATGCCATCCTCTATGGCAGTGGTGATGAAATCATTGAAATGATCTATAGCGATGACCGCAAGGAATATAAGGTTGAAAAGCCTTTTGAAGGCATCATCGGCAATATTGAACGACGCTGGCGGGAAACCGAAAGCAATATGATGCGCGAAGAACTGGGCAAATACCAAAGCGCGTCTGAATGTGAAGATTGCGGTGGATACCGGCTGAAAAAAGAAGCCCTTGTGATCAAAATTGATGACAAGCACATTGGCCAGATTACCGAAATTTCCATTGCCGACAGCTTTGCATGGTTTAAACAGTTACCCGCCAAGCTCAGCGGCAAGGATCAGGAGATTGCCGCCCGTGTGCTCAAGGAAATCAGCGAACGGCTGGGCTTTCTGAACAACGTCGGTCTGAATTACCTGAACCTGTCCCGTAAATCCGGCAGCCTGTCCGGCGGCGAGTCCCAGCGTATCCGGCTGGCCTCGCAAATCGGTTCCGGCCTGACGGGTGTGTTATATGTGCTGGATGAGCCATCCATCGGCCTGCATCAGCGGGATAATGACCGGCTTCTGGAAACTCTGTTTAACTTGCGGGATATGGGCAATACGGTTCTGGTGGTTGAGCATGACGAGGACGCCATCCGTAACGCCGACCATATAATAGATATGGGACCGGGGGCTGGCGAGCATGGCGGAGAGGTTGTTGCCGAGGGAACATTGCAGGATATTCTGGACAACAAAGACAGCCTGACCGGGCAATATCTGTCGGGCGTAAAATCCATTCCGGTGCCGTCGGAACGGCGCAAGGGTCATATGGCGGGGCGCAAGCGTAAAGAAATCGTCATTAAGGGGGCCACGGGCAATAACCTGAATAATGTCACCACCGCCATTCCCCTGGGCACCATGACCTGCATCACGGGCGTATCGGGCAGCGGTAAATCCACCCTGACCGTGGATACGCTCTATCGGGGTGTGGCGCGCAAATTGAACAATAACCGCAATATCCCTGCCCCCCATAAGGATATTCTGGGTCTGGAATTTATTGACAAGGTGGTGGACATTGACCAGTCGCCCATTGGCCGTACGCCGCGATCAAACCCGGCCACCTATACCGGGGCCCTCACGCCGATCCGGGACTGGTTCGCCGGTCTGCCAGAGGCCAAGGCGCGGGGCTATAAACCAGGGCGTTTTTCATTCAATGTGAAGGGCGGACGCTGTGAATCCTGTCAGGGTGATGGCCTGATCAAGATTGAAATGCATTTCCTGCCGGATGTGTATGTTCAATGTGATGTCTGTATGGGTAAGCGGTATAACCGGGAAACGCTGGAAATTAAATTCAAGGGCAGATCCATTTCCGACATATTGGATATGACCGTGGAGGAAGCCGCTAAATTCTTTGCCGCCGTGCCAAGCATCCGGGATAAGATGGTAACATTGGAAAAAGTGGGTCTGAGCTATATCAAGGTCGGACAAGCCGCTACCACCTTGTCGGGCGGGGAGGCACAGCGGGTGAAGCTTAGCAAGGAATTATCCAAGAGGTCCACCGGACGCACCCTCTATATCCTTGATGAGCCAACCACGGGCCTGCATTTTGAAGATATAAAGAAACTGCTGGAAGTTCTCCACGCGCTTGTGGATCA